>MPLY02191567.1_pt1 | contig 12884 bp, 9 predicted proteins | sample 1617301 | NCBI WGS metagenome assembly MPLY02 (sample SAMN05944805, study PRJNA350692) | marine metagenome | biome: marine; feature: ODZ; material: water; isolation source: 140 m water sample filtered on 0.2 um supor filter | place: Pacific Ocean | collected 2012-04-08 | depth 140m m
CCCTGATAAGGCCGGTCGTATCATGAACCCGCATGTGAACAATCCAAAGATGGTTCCCACTGATTTGGTTGAGTACACCTTGCCTTCAGTTTTCAATCAGGCTGGCTATGACACCATGCGTACCTGCAAGAACGGCAATAGTCATAATGGGGCCAACGCCCAGTTCACTGTCCGTCATGACGCGGGTAAGCGAGGAGGAACCCATGAGACAGGCAGCGGTTGGCATGGTGACCGGGTGATGGACTATCTGGATGATCGACAAAAAACCAAGGATACTGATCCTTTCTTTATCTATTTTGGTTTCTCCCATCCACACGATACCCGGGATGGAACGCCTGAACTACTCAAGAAATACGGGGCGGTGAATCATCGCGACCGCAAGTCTCTGCCTCCGGCCAATCCAAAGGCTCCTAAGTTGCCTTTGAACTGGTTGCCCAAGCATCCATTTCACCACGGTCATCCCGGTTTGCGTGATGAGGTGTCAGTCAGCGGGGTGTGGGAACGTCGCGATCAAGTGACCATCCGCAACGAGATCGGGCGGCAGTTGGCTTGTAGCGAGAATATTGATCATCAGGTCGCCCGCGTGCTCAAGAAATTGGACGCCATGGGTGAACTCGAGAACACCTATATTTTTTATACCGCCGACCACGGGATGGCCATTGGTCGCCACGGGTTGCAGGGCAAGCAGAACCTCTATGAACATACCTGGAGGGTTCCGCTATTTGTGAAGGGTCCCGGGATTAAGCCCGGCAGTCGGGTTTCCGGAAATGTTTATCTGCTTGATGTTATGGCGACTTTCTGTGACTTGGCCGGGTTCAAGCCGCCTGCCACTTGTGAGGGGGTCAGCTTCAAGCCCGTTCTTATGGGTGAGAAGGAGACAACCCGCGAGGTGCTCTACGGCGTCTACTGCGGAGGAACCAAGCCGGGTATGCGCTCGGTGCGCAAGGGTGACTGGAAGTTAATCAAGTACGATGTCATGAATGGTAAAGTGCGGCAGACCCAGCTTTTCAACCTGAAGGAAAACCCCCACGAGTATCTCGAGCAAAATCATGCACCCCAAGTGCTGGCGCAATCGGGGGCCAAGCCGAAGCCCAACCAGCGCAACTTGGCAACCGATCCAAAGCACGCAGGCAAGCTGAAGGAAATGGAGGTGCTGCTGCTTTCGGAGATGAAACGGCTGGGTGACCCCTATCGTTTGTGGGATCAACCAAGGGACTGAATTTTTTCAAGCAATAATGATGAAACAAACAATACTGTTGTATGTAAGCCTCTTTTGCCAACCGTTGGGTGTAGTGGCGGATACTAAAAACGAACGTCCGAATATTGTCTTCGTGCTCTTTGATGACATGGGCTACGGCCAGCCGAAGTCCTACCGGGCTGAGTCAGCCTTCAGGACGCCCAACTTCGACCGTTTGGCTAGGGAGGGCATGCGTTTTACCGATGCGCACTCAGCGGCCGCCAACTGCACGCCGACCCGCTATGGTGTGCTCACCGGGCGGTATCCCTGCCGAATCGGCCAGTACGTCGTATTAAAGACCTACTCGCCACCGATCATTCCCAAGACCCGTCTCACGGTGGCCTCCTTTCTCAAGGGGAAAGGCTACCACACCGCCTGCATTGGCAAGTGGCATCTGGGCATGAACTGGGTGGATGGAAACCCGGGCACAGAAAATCAATTGCCCATTGGTGCCCAGATGACCGATGGCCCCAACGCCCTTGGCTTCGATTATTTCTATGGATTCACCCACGCGCGTAACATTGGTTCAATCATAGAGCAGGACAGGGTAGTGGCCAACGTGAAGGGCATTGAGAATCAACCCATGATGATCAAGAAGGCGCTGCAATACCTTGAAGAGCGCTCCAAGGAAAAGAAACCGTTCTTCCTCTATTTCCCTGCCTGCCCGCCTCATAGTCCAATCGTTCCGGCGACTGATTTTGTGGGCAAGAGTGGAATCGACGGCAAGGAAGGTAAATACGCTGACTGGGTGTATCAGGGGGACCATATGCTGGGTCAGATCATGGATGCGCTGGAAAGGACGGGGCAGGATAAGAATACGCTTTTGATTGCCACTGGCGATAACGGCGCAGCCAGGCGTCCTTACCCTCCTTTAAGGGAGGCTAAGAGCAGTATTTATGAGGGCGGCCACCGGGAACCGTTCGTAGCCCGTTGGCCCGGTAAAATTAAAGCCGGTTCGGTAAACCACAATGTCATTTGCCTCAACGACCTTTTTGCCACCTGCGCCGATCTCCTCGAGGCGGATTTACCTGTCAATGCGGCTGAGGATAGTGTAAGCATTCTGCCCGCCCTGCTAGGTAAAGCCGATGGCTCTCTGCGCGAGGCAACCATCAATCAGGCACCCGCGGGCCTGGCGATCCGGCAGGAATCCTGGAAATACATCTCGCTTCGTAATGGAACACGTGAACTCTACAACCTGACGGAGGATATCAGTGAAACCAGGGATGTTGCCAAAGTTAACACGGAGGTGGTGGATCGATTGGAGAAATTGATGCAAAGCTACTTTGCCCGGGGCCGCAGCACGCCGGGCCCTGTACAGAAAAATGAATTCGAACTGCCCTATGGAAAATCCGCAGTGAAAAAACGAAACAAAAAAAACAAGGAAGACAAGGAATCTTCGTCCAAAAAGAAATAGACCCATGAAGGCGATAACAACACTAATCCTAACTTTACTGGTTTCTGTAGAAGCTAGTGAAAACAGTCAGGCAGTCGGTAAACAGCCCAATATTTTATTCATCATCGCAGATGACCAGTCGCCCTTCGACCTAAAGGTGTACAACCCGAGATCAAAGCTCCAGACGCCGAATATAGATCGGTTGGCATCCAGCGGGATGGTGTTTGATGGTGCACACCACATGGGTTCGTGGGTTGGAGGCGTGTGCACGGCTTCGCGACACATGATTATGAGTGGTCGCACCCTCTGGCATGTACCTGACAAGCCCGGCCGGATCATGAACCCCCATGTGACCAATCCGAAAATGGTTCCTCCTGATTTGGTTAAGTACACGCTGCCTGCGGTTTTCAATCGGGCCGGTTACGACACAATGCGCACCTGCAAGAATGGCAATAGCTATGAGCAGGCCAACAAACTTTTTCAGGTGCGCCATGACGGTACCCGGCGCGGAGCCACCGATGAAAGGGGAAGCGCCTGGCATGCTGAGCAGGTTCTGAATTATCTGGACACACGTGAATCAACCAAGGACACGGATCCCTTCCTGATCTATTTCGGGTTTTCCCACCCTCACGACACGCGTGATGGCAAGCCCGAATTACTTGCCAAGTACGGAGCTGTTAATCACACCGATAAAACAATGCTTCCGCCGGCAAACCCAAAGCAGCCGGCCTTGCCGGTTAATTATCTTCCCAAACATCCCTTTGACCACGGTCATACCAGTGTACGCGATGAAGTGGGAGTGAAAGGCGTCTGGACTAAACGCGATGAACGCACTATCCGCAACGAAATCGGCCGGGAGTTTGCCTGCAGTGAGAATATCGACATTCAGATCGGTAGCGTACTCAAGAAACTCGGGGCTATGGGTGAACTCGATAACACCTACATCATTTACACCGCCGACCACGGCATGGCCATTGGTCGTCATGGTCTGCAGGGCAAGCAGAACATGTATGATCATACCTGGCGCATTCCATTCATTGTGAAGGGGCCGGGCATCAAGGCTGGAACGCGAGTCAAGGGCAACATTTATCTTCTTGATGTCCTGGGCACGTTTTGTGATCTGGCTGGCATCCCAACTCCGGCAACCTCCGAAGGCATCAGTTTCAAACCGGTGCTGGAGGGGAAAAAGGAAACAGTGCGTGACATCCTTTACGGAGTGTACTGCGGCGGCGGCCGGCCGGGGACGCGCTGTGTTAAGCAAGGCGACTGGAAATTGACGAAGTATCAGGTGGAGAAGACAGGTGTCCGACACACACAGCTTTTCAACCTGAAGGAAAACCCCCATGAGTTCATCAAGGAACATCACAACCCCAAGGTGGTTGCCTTAACCGGCATCAATCCGACCCAGAACCAGATAAACTTGGCGAGCAACCCCAAGTACGCTGCAAAGCTTAAACAGATGGAAGCCCTGCTGCTAACCGAGATGCGCCGCCTAGACGATCCGTACCGTCTGTGGAACCAGCCGAATGACGGACTTGAGACGCCCAAGATCAGGGAAAGAACCAACAAGAAAAAACCTCGAAAACCAAAGAAAAAGCCTTGAAAAGTCGTCAATCATTCTGCCGGCCGATTTACTGCCCATGACGGCGTAGGCCAAGGCATTGAACCAACCCGACTTTAACCTCATCATTGCACGCGATCATTCGCCTTTTCTTCTCAAGGCATACAATCTGGCCGCAGTATTTCAGTAGTTTTATTTCCTCAATCGAACTTGCGCTTGCGGTAGTCGCCCATCTTGGGAGCGTCGGGGTTGACCTCCGGGCCGAAGTAGCGGAGGAGCACCAGCGGCTCGGTGTCGCTGGTGTTCTCTAGGGTGACGCCCAACTTGGCGCCGGCTTCAGTGCAGAAATACTCGTCCTCAGTCAGTTCGTGGAAGCGGATGAGCTTGGGGCTGTTGAGTGATTGTCCGTTGATGGTGCCCTTGCCTTGTACGCAGATGCCGCTCCAAGCGCCTTTGTCTTTGACTGTGCATGTCACGCCAGGATCGACGGTGAGTTCCTTGGCGGTGAAGAGCTGCTCCTTTTTGATTCGGCCGTAGACGATCCAGCGGTCGACGTAGCCTTCCTTGCGCGTATCGGCCACGGGGATGGGCTCGAGGTAGTGGCTATCCTTGAAATTCTCGTCCGTGTTGCCGGTCCAGTCGAGTTGGTTGACGATGAAGTCAAGGTCGCGGTGCTTTTTCTTGGGCATGTCCTTCACGAGCAGACTCCACGGCACTTCGCGGCCTTCGACGAGACTTTGATACATGCCAAACACGTCGCTGCCCCATTGAGGCTCGTAGGTGCAGAGGCTGCCGGGGGCGTGCAGGATACATGGCGGGATGAGCCAACCGGTGCCGGGCTTGAGGCGATAGGCGCGGCTGAGGTCGAGGATGCCGTTGTCGCCCTTGTTCCAATTCTCAAGGCACTTGCGCACCTGGGCCTTGGTGGTGCCCGGCTCGAGGCCCATGAAGGTGTACGGGAAATTGTTGCCGACGTTGTTGTGTTGCGGCGGGAAATAGTAGCTCTCCGGCTTGCCTTCCTGCCCGACCAGCTTGGCCTGCTTGGCGTTCTGGTGCATGTGGTGGGGGATGGGCCCCATGTTGTCGAAGAACTTCGAGTAGACCGGCCATTTGCCGTACTTCTTCCAGATGCGTTTGCCGATGATGTCCGCGCCGCACTCGGCCACCGCGTCGCGCAGGGTAAAGCGGTTGCGGCCGTGGACGACGTAGCTGAGACCCTCGTCCGGCACGCGTCCCTCGTTGGCAGCCTCGGTGGTGGAGCCAAACCAACGCTCGTCGATGCCGCCGCGATTCAGCCCGTAGGCGTAGGTGTCATCCGGGTGCAGCTTCAGGCGCAGGCCTGGCTGCAGGAACGAGCGCGGCACCCAGGCCGGTGCGAGCCGCAACAGCCCGCCGGTCGCCTCCAGCGCAGCATCCACGTGCCTGCGGACATTTTTTTTGACGGTCTTGAGTTGTTTAACGGATGTGAGTGGCATGATGTTTTGTAAGAATGACCGGGCGGCAATTTGGCCAAATCGGCCGCCCAAGTCGAGTTCAGAACTAGGCCAAGCGCGATCGCCGACCCTGTCCAACCCGTTTTCTCACGACAGGCTTGCCCGGGATCGCGCTTCAAACCAAGATTTCTGGCCCGCATGAATTGCAAAATAAACTCATCCCAAAAACAAAACCTGGCCAAGCGCGAATCGATCGGCCAATCGACCCTGTCCCGGCGGTGCTTCATCAAGTTGACAACCATCGGCGGCACGAGTGCTGGCTTCATCCCGTGCGCCTTGGCCAAGGCGGGCTTCAAACTCAACTACATCCTCTCGTCATCGATGTACGGCACGCTGCCGTTGGGCAATATCATTCCCGAGATGCAAAAAACCGGCGCGGAGACGATCGACATCTGGCCGCGCGTCCACGGCAACCAGCGCGAGCAGATGGAGGAGATGGGGCATGGGCCGTTTGCGTCACTGCTCCAGCGGCACAACGTTCGGCTTGGCTGCATCACGCGTTACGACCTCGGCCCGTTCAAGCTGCAGCCGGAAATGAACGTGTGTGCCAAGCTCGGCGGCAAGCTGCTGGTCTGCGGCGGCAGCGGCCCGAAGGGACTTGAAGGGAATGAACTCAAAGCCGCAGTGAAGGCTTTTGCCGAAAAAATGAAACCGCATATTGCCGCTGCCGAGGCAGCCGGGATTGCCATCGGCATCGAAAATCACGGTAACAACCTCATCGATACCCCCGACTCACTCAAATGGTTCGTCGAGTTTGCGCCATCGAAAAACATCGGTGTTGCCATGGCTCCCTATCATCTCGAGACACTTGGCCAAACGGCAGGCGACCTGGCCAAGCTGATTCGTTCGCTCGGCAATCGCATCGTCATGTTCTATGCATGGCAACACGGCATGGGCTGCCATAAAAAACTGCCCAAGAAACAGGAATTACTCCAGATGCCCGGACGCGGTAAGCTTGATTTCACGCCGATACTTCAGGCACTCAAGGCCGTGAACTACACCGGCTACACTTCCATCTTCATGCATCCCGTCCCGCGCGGCATCCCCATCCTCCCCACTGCAGCCGAAACCACCGTCGAGATCAACCGCGCCCGCACTTACCTGCAAGCCCGACTGGGCAAGATTTGATGATGAACCTCCAAAAAACCACATTCAAGCCCGGCACAAGAGTTCGGTTGAAGGACTTCGACACGCGTGAAGCCAGCGGCTTGGCCAAGGAGGAATCCTATCCCATCGCCGAGGGGGATACACATATTATCGGGGATCTGGCCTACAAACTGTATGCGGAAAACGATCGCGCCTTGCTCATTGTTTTGCAGGGAATGGATACCGCCGGCAAGGACGGCGCCATTCGGCATATTATGCGCTGTGTCAACGCCCAGGCCACCGAGGTGATTCCGTTCAAAAAACCCAGCTCGGAGGAGCTCGATCACGATTTCCTTTGGCGTGTACACAAGAAGATTCCGGCCCGCGGCAACATTGGCATCTTCAACCGCTCGCACTATGAGGACGTGTTGGTGGTACGCGTGCACGGTCTGGTGTCCAAGCGCGAGTGGCAGTCCCGCTACCAGCGAATCAACGAATTCGAAAAGTTGATCACCGACTCCGGCGTCACCATCCTCAAGTTTTTCCTTCACATCAGCAAAGAGGAACAAAGGGAACGGCTGCAGGCGCGGCTGGATAACCCGAACAAGCGCTGGAAATTCAGCAAGGGCGACCTGGCGGAACGGGTGCTGTGGGACGACTACCAGGCCGCCTACATCGACGCGTTGACCAAGTGCAACACGCGACATGCCCCGTGGCATGTCGTCTGTGCGGATCGCAAGTGGCACCGCAATCTCGTGATCGGCCGCATCGTTCGGAGGACGCTTGAAAAAATGAAACCACAGTTCCCACCATCCGAGGATGACCTCGACGGCATCACGTTCGAGTGACCCGCCTGGCCGTCCGTCCAATTGGCTTGGAAAAGCGATTGGCCAAGGGTTAACTCGTGCCAGTCATGAGTGACGAGTCCAGACCCAGGGTGTTGATTATTTTCGGGGATGCCGCCGAGACGGTGGACACGATGTATCCCTACTTCCGCCTGATTGAGGGAGGTTACGAACCTGTGCTGGCAGCGCCGGAAAAGCGCGAGTACCAGTTGGTGATGCATCAAAACAAACCGGGATGGACAATCACCAAGGAATGGGAGGGCTACACGATGCCGGCGGCGATCGCGTTCAAGGATGTGAAGCCGGAAGACTACCTCGGCATTTTTTTCAGCGGGGGGCGGGCGCCGGAATATATTCGCGAGGACGAGGACCTGCTGCGCATCACCCGTTACTTCTTCGAGAAAAACGCCCCCATCGCCAGCGTGTGCCACGGTGTCGAGATTCCCGCGCGCGCCGACTGCGTTCGCGGCCGGCGCATGGCCACGGTGCCGAAGGCGAAGTTTGACCTCGAGGTCTGCGGCGGCACGTTTGTGGATGAGCCGTGCGTGATCGACGGCAATCTCGTCAGCGGGCGCACCTTCTGGGATCACGGCCACTACATGGGCGCGTGGATGAAGCTGCTCGACGAAGCCCGCGATACTGCCGGGTGATGAGCGGCGCGACTCTCCGTTTTGCAACCGCTACAGCTTGTGCGCTTGGCCAAGTGCAATCGTCCGCTGCCACCGACCAGGCACTTGGCCAGGCGCTGATCACCAACGCCGGTTGCGTCCACTGCCACGACGACGACTCGCAGCCAAGCCCCGCGCCGGTTTTGTTCGTCCATCGCCCTCGTGCCGCTTGGCTGAAGCGCTGGCTCGCAGCGCCGCACGAAGCCAAGCCGGGCACGCTCATGCCGGACTTGCTCGCCGGTTTCTCCGAGCGCAAACGCGAAAAAACGGCGGAGGCGCTGCTTCACTATTTGCTTGGCCAAGCGCCCGATACACCGCCCATTCCCACCCCGACCGGCGACGCCGCAAACGGCGCGGAGCTTTTCAAGACAAGTGGCTGCGCCGCCTGCCACGGCATCAACTACCATCCCGATTTCCTGAACGCGAAATACAGCGAGGCTTCGCTCTCGGCGTTTTTGTTCTACCCACTCGCCGCGCGACCAAGCGGGCGCATGCCGCGCATCCCGATGACCCGGCAGGAGGCCAGCGATCTCGCGGCTCATCTATTGGCCAAGCGACCGGCGGTGGTGGAGGCGGAACCCCGGCTCCGCCGCGGACTGGTCGGTTGGCATCTTCGGGTTCGGGGCAAATCCCAGTTCAAGTCGCTTGGCTGCATTCACTGCCACTCGCCCGGCAAGCGCCGCTCGAGCGCCCCGGCGCTGAAGCAGCTCGCCGGCAAACACAATGGCTGCCTCAGCGCAGAGCCGGTCGCGGGCGTGCCGTTTTACGGTTTTAGTGACGAGCGACGCGCCGCCATCAAGTCGGCGTTGACGCGCTTGGCCAGGCCCCGCTCCGCGCTGGCCAAGGCGCACGAGCGGATGCTCGCGCTCAACTGCGTTGCCTGCCACTCGCGGGAGACGCTTGGCGGTCCGCCGGCAGCGAACGACGCGCTGTTTTTGACCACCGCAGCCGACTTAGGCGACGAGGGCCGGCGGCCACCCGACTTGACCGGCGTGGGGGCGAAGCTGACTGAGCCTGCACTGCGCCGGGTGTTGCGCGGTGACGGCGCGATCCGGCCGTACATGACGACGCGCATGCCGGATTTCGGCGAGGTAAACTCGGTGTTTTTATCGAGCCATCTCGCCACCGCCGATGCGCGCACCGGCGTGCGCCCGACGCCGGATCGGAGCCGGGAAAACGAGGTCGGCCGGAATCTGTACGGCCGGGAACTCATCGGCACAATGGGCTTGGGCTGCATCGTTTGTCATCAACTTGGCGGGCACAAGTCACTCGGCATTCAGGGCACGGATTTGGCCCACGCACCGGACCGGCTGCGCCCCGAGTGGTTTCGTGATTATCTCATCGAGCCGGCCAGGTTTCGCCCCGGCACGCGTATGCCCTCCTTCTGGCCAAATGGCAAAGCCACGAGCAAAGTTCTCGGCGGCAACACCGAGAGACAGATCGACAGCCTATGGGTTTACCTGAAGGAACGCGATCAGACGCGCCTCCCGATTGGGTTGGAAGACAAGGGCTCGTTCGAGTTGATCCCCGACGGCGAGCCGATTGTATTTCGCACGTTCATGGAGAGCGCCGGGTCGCATGCGATTGCCGTCGGTTTTCCGGAGGGAGCCCATGCGGCGTTCGATGCCGAGCAGGTTCGCTGGGCGTTGCTGTGGCGGGGAAAATTCCTGGATGCCGAAAGCACTTGGGATGATCGCTTCACGCCGTTGGCCAAGCCGCTTGGCTTGCAGGTCGTAACGTTGCCGTCCGGCCCAGCGGTTGCCGCCTTGGCTAATTTGCAGCAGCCTTGGCCCAGCGGCGGCCTGCAGTTTCGCGGCTATCGACGGTCCGGTGCCGGCACGCCGACTTTCCTCTATCAGCTTGGCCAAGCGCACATCGAGGACACGCTCATCCCGGCGGCCGGCGGCTTCCGGCGGAGCATGAAGTTCAGCGGCGGCCAAGGCCAGCTGTGGGTGCGCTTGGCCGTGGCTGCGAAATTCACCAACCCCGAACTCGACGTGTGGACGGGCGATGATGCGATCACGATCGGCGCCCCAACGGGGCGGATCCGGGTCATCGGCGGCCGGTCGGAACTGCTTGTGCCGGTGGAGTTCGATGCTGACAAGAACGCAACACTGGGGATGGAATGGCGATGGTGAAAACGACACTCGCAAGCCTGATGTTCGGGGCGTTGGCAGCCAGCGCCGCGGAGAATGATTTTTATCAGCTTACCACCGTCCCGTTCCCGGTGGAACTGAAGCTCGAGATCAGCGGAATGGCGGCTTTGCCAGATGACCGCATGGCATTGGCTATTCGCAAGGGCGAGATTTGGATCGCCGAAAAACTGTCGACTGGCAAGCCGACCTTTCGCCAGTTTGCCAGCGGGCTGCATGAGCCGCTTGGCCTCGCGTACCGGGAAGGCGACCTGTACACCGTCCAGCGCAGCGAACTCACGCGACTGCGCGACACGGACGGCGACGGGCGGGCGGACGAGTACCTCACCCACGCCAAGGGCTGGGGTGTCACCGGCAATTATCACGAGTACGCCTACGGCCCGGCGATCGACGGGCAGGGTAACCTGTGGCTCGCACTCAACTGCACCATCGGCAATGGGCCGTTCCTAGACAACCGTTGGCGGGGTTGGAGTGTCCGCGTTGAAGCAAACGGCAATTGGTCACCAATGTCGGGCGGATTCCGCTCCCCCTCCGGCATCGGCACAAATCTCTCGGGCGACGTGTTCGTCACCGATCAGCAGGGCAACTGGTTCCCGACCTGCCCACTGATTCATGTGAAGTCTGGTGTGTTTCACGGGCACGCCGACGCGTTGCAGTTCTGTAGGCTGCCGAGGGCCACCTTCGCCGTTGAGGGCGATCTGCCGAAGGGGCTTACGGTCGTTGAGGCGGCTGCGCGCATCCCGGCTTACCGCCTGCCGGCGGTGTGGTTCCCGTACCGCAAGATGGGCATGAGCACGACGGACATCCTCGCCGACAGCACTCGGGGCAGGTTTGGGCCGTTTGCCGGCCAGCTTTTCGTCGGCGAGTTCACGATGTCATTTGTGTCGCGGGTGTTTCTCGAAAAAGTCGGCGACGAATATCAGGGCGCCTGTTTTCGTTTTCGCGACGGGCTCGACTGCGCGGCGTTGCGGCTCGAGTGGAGCGCCGACGGGTCGATGTTCATCGGCGAAAGCAATCGGGGATGGAACTCGCTTGGTAGCCGTAGCTACGGTCTGCAACGGCTTCGCTGGACCGGCAAAACGCCGTTCGAAATTCTCCGCATGGAATCGCTGCACGACGGTTTTCGGCTGGTTTTCAGCACACGGATTAACCGCAAAACCGCTACCAACCCGGGCAGCTATCGACTGTCGAGCTACACGTATCCGTACCATCAAGCCTATGGCGGCGCGGAGACGGACACACGCCAACTCGCCATTACGGCTGCGAAGTTTCAGCGCACCGCCGACGGCAAAGACGCGGTTCGGTTGACCGTGGACGACCTGCAGGAAGGCTTCGTTCACGAGTTGTCCGCCAGGGGCGTTCGGTCCCAAAAAGACTCGTTTCCGCTGCTGCACCCGGACGCCTTTTACACGCTTAACAAAATCCGACCGGCAGAAAACAAATGACACCGGGTGGGTGCCTCCCGTACTTTCGCCCGGATTTATGGGTGACAACCTTCCAACGCCGCTGCGCCTTGCCATGTGGTGCGGGCCGCGCAACATCTCCACAGCGCTCATGCGGGCGTGGGGCAACCGGCCGGACACTTTCGTCGTCGACGAGCCGCTCTATGCGCATTACCTGCGCGAAACCAGGCTGCCGCATGCCATGGCCACCGAGATCATCGAGCGGTACGAGGCCGACTGGGAAAAAGTCGCCACCTGGCTCACCGGCCCGGTTCCGGATGGCAAATCGATTTTTTACCAAAAACAGATGTGCCACCACATGCTGTCGGGCATCGGACGCGACTGGCTTGACCAGGTGACGAACTGTTTCCTCATTCGCGAGCCGCGCGAGATGCTCACGTCGCTGATGAAAAAGCTCCCCAATCCGACGCTGGCCGACACCGCGCTGCCGCAGCAACTCGGACTATTCAACCACGTCCGTGAACTCACCGGCAAAACACCGCCGGTGATCGACTCGACCGAAGTGCTGCGCGATCCTCGTGGCATGCTAAGTGCACTGTGCGATCGCTTGGGGGTTACGTTTATCGAAGCGATGCTCGAGTGGCCACCGGGTATCCGCGAGTCGGACGGCATCTGGGCGAAGCACTGGTATCCGGAAGTCGAAACCACAACCGGCTGGCGACCGTACAAGCCGAAGCACGATCCCGTGCCCGACTCGCTGAGCGGCGTGCTTGAGCAGTGCAATGAGATTTATGGGCAGCTTTACCCGCACCGCCTAACCGCCTAACTGAAAAATCATGCTCCAGAAATTCAACGAGAAAAACCGCGACATGTTGATCAACATCAACGGCAATCTGCTGCACCGCGACGAGGCCGGCATCAGCCCGTTCGACTCCGCCGTGCAGGGCGGTGACGCCGTGTGGGAAGGGCTGCGCGTTTACGACGGCAAAATCTTCCGCCTGGCCAAGCACCTCGAGCGGCTCCGCAGCTCGGCGCTCGCGCTGGC
>MPLY02166232.1_pt1 | contig 12866 bp, 5 predicted proteins | sample 1617301 | NCBI WGS metagenome assembly MPLY02 (sample SAMN05944805, study PRJNA350692) | marine metagenome | biome: marine; feature: ODZ; material: water; isolation source: 140 m water sample filtered on 0.2 um supor filter | place: Pacific Ocean | collected 2012-04-08 | depth 140m m
CCTTAAAGATCTCCGTCGGCACCAAGGCGTCCGCTTCAAACGACGCCCAAATCTTTTCCGAAAACTCACTCGCCAGCGTCTCAGTATGTTTCGCATCCCCAGCCTGCGTCGGTTGTGCCGCTGCGGCCGGGCGCCTATTCCTCTGCCTGGATTTGACGAACTGTTGGATCTCCTCCGTGCTCAGTTTGCCGTCCTTATCCGTGTCCGCTTCGGGAAAACGCTTGAGTGCTTGCGCCAGTTGCTCTTCGGAGGGCTGTTGCGCTTGCGCATTCGGCTGAGATGCGGAAAGTTCCACTCGAGTGTATGGGCTTGAAAGATACTGCTTGTAGCCGTTGGACATATGCCCGTGATTGGTGAAGAAATCGACGCGTGAAGCCCCTTCCTGTAACGGGATGGTGGCGGTCCAGGAGCCGGTCTTGGGATCCCGTTCCATATCCGCCCATTGGTCTTGGGGGATTTGCACGTGCAAGAACGGGGCGGAACCTGCCGGGGCGCGATCGTAGATCCACCAGATGCGTCCGCTTATCGGCTTAGGTCCTTCATTGAAACTCACACTGACATTTAGTTTATCCTTGTCGACTTTATGGCTCGACTTCGGAGGCTTCAGCAAAGGATCGCCGCCAAAGAAGTGATTCCAGAGGAAGGCCTGTTTATTCTCTTCGTCCTTTGCCGCAGCGACATGCGGCGTTTGTGAGTGCCCGCCATTGGGTTCGTAATAGACAGGCAACTGGGGATGGTTTTGCGCTCCCCAAAGAACGTCAAATGCAACATAGTCATGTGTTCCCGGCGTGAAAAGGATATCGACGCCGCGCTCCATCAGCCGATCCCAATTCTCCGTAACGCACACGCTAGACCATAAACGATCCGCAAAGGTTTGCATTTCGTCCATGGATCTTCCCGCTTTCAGCGCCATCTTATCCATGCTGCTCTCAGATCCCACCATAACCCTTTGATACAATCTCGCGAGTTTTTGATCCAGATCGATATCGCCGGCCTTGACAGCCTCAAAGAATGCTTTGTTTGCCTCTTCAGCTTTGGCCATTTCTTCCCTGTCGGCTCTTCGAGTCGGCGAATAGTAAGCAAACGCATGGTTGGAGCATGTCGCGGTAAAACGCTCGTCATTTATCAAGGCGACCGCGGGCGATATGCCGTTTTTAGAGCTCCCCGAACCGGCCACTTTGCCTTTTTCGAAATAGTCGCCCTCCGCATACGCCGCGGTGGTTGCCCGCATTAGGGTCATCGACCAAATCCAGAGTGTCGTGTATCGCGGATTCAGGTCTTTCATAAACACGCGCCTCATTTTTTGTTCCAGGCCCTGTTTGCCCGGTATCTGCCTAAACGCCTTGACGTGCGTCTTAACGATGCCAACCCCACCTGCCAGCAGTTTTGCCTGAAAGTCGGTTGGGCGCGCGTCTTTCATCAGCGTCTCATATGGATTTGCTCCGGTAATACTAAAGCCCTTCGCCTTGCCTTCGAGCGGCACGATCAGCCGCACCGGAATCCGGTAATCTTGTCCAGGCCACCACTGCGCGACATTGATTTCGATCAGCTTCTGTCGCGTGGCGCCTACGGGATGCCAATCCTGCAGCGTCTTTGTCTCCAGTGTGTTTTCGTCGAGAATCTCTTCGGTGTTGAAAATGGAGTTCACCTTCGTTTTCGCTGCTGCGGCCGGGCGCGCATTCCCCTGCCTGGATCGTTGGAACTGTTGCCGGGCGGCCTTGAACTCCTCCGCGGTCAGCTTGCCATCCTTGTCCGTGTCCGCTTGGGGAAAACGCTTGAGTATTTGCGCCAATCGCGATTCGGAGAGCTGTTGGGCTTGCGCATTCGCGAAGGGTGCGGCCGCCAACAGGGCGAGGATCGCAAAGAGCAGGATGAGGCGTTGTTTGTTCATGATAGTTTCTGTTGATCAGGCCAAGCTGCACTGCAGGCCCAACCCTACGAGACGATACGAGCGTCATCCGAAAAAGATTACATGTTTATGGTCATTTCCGCAGGTCAGGCCAAGCCGCGCAGTCAGCCCAGGCCTGCGAAGACGAGCGTCAGCTGACAAACCGATCGAAGACATTCTTCATCATGCGCTGCACGCGCCGGTCCGGGCCTTGGGGCTTGGCCTTGTGGGCGGGCAAAACGTGGCCTGGGGGCGATGACAAGCCTTGCGCCCACCAAATACTCCCGGCATCGAACACAACATTGCCCTTGGGCCCGTCGTAGACCGTCGCGACATGCGGCGATAGGGGCTTTCCACTGCCACCTTTTGCCTCGCTGAGAGCCACGATTTCCATACCAGGCAAGCTCTTGGCGGGAGAGCCGTGATATTCCCAGCCGATCAGGCCTTCGACCGTATCGCCTTCCTTCATGCCAGTGCCTTCATACAACCAGTGATCGGGATTGGCGCAGGTCCAGGGGCCTCCGCCTATGCCGGCAGTTATTCCACCCATGAGCTGTGCGGCATTCGGCCCTGCCGGATACTTCGGTTTGGTTCCCCGTCGCTTGTTCAGCATCTTGCTGAGTTCCTCGCCGAGGAATTTACCTTCGCGTCGCATGATCCGGTGGGGCTGCCCTGCTGCGGAAGGGAGCAAAGGCACGACACCCCAGACCGAATTCCCGCTCAGAAACGCGAGATTGACGCCCGCGTCGCGGGCCGCGATGGCGTTGTCGTACATTTCCCGCGTCCAGTACTCATCATGGCCCACCGAGATGAATCCTTTCGCGCGCTGCAATCCAGGCCCGTCAGTGTGGGTATCCACGTTCGATATATACGAAACATCGTAACCCTGCTGCTCGATCCAATAGGACAGGGGGAATTCCCAAAGAAGGAACTCTCCCGACCCCACGGACTTGGGATACTTGACAAGATGATCCTGGCAGAACTGCCCGTAGGGACGGTCAAAACTCACCCACCCGGTATCGTTCGCATCGGTGCTCCACTTTTTCCTTTTCTTATATCCCGTGTAGCCATTCTTGTCATTGTGGTAAAGAGACCACTCGTTAGTAGGCCAGCTGTTGTAGGCTTGCCAGGTCGTGTCGCTACACTGAAAAAGCAGGTCGCAGGGACGATTATCGCGCACGATGAAAATAACGAAGCTCTGAACGCCCTCCTTCTTGGCGGTGAGTTTGCCGAGATAGACGCCACTCAGCCAATCGTCAGGAATCTCGAATTCCACCGTCGGTTCCCATTTGCATTCACGCAGGCGGTTTTCGCCGACCGGCGGATCGGCTTGAGTTTTGCCCTGTATAGAATCATAGCGCTTCATAAAACGCCCGCCAGTACCGCCGTAGTAACCCGTACGATAAATTTCCAGACTGAACTCGGAGACCGGATTCGTGCTCACCATGACCTTGAGCGTTTCGCCAGCGCCCACACTCATCTCGGAGCAGTAGCCCTCGATTCGCGGTGAACGCCACAACTCCACTGGCTCGATGGCTGTGATGTCGGTCTTGGTGAGCAACCAGTCCCGCGTGCCGGGTTTGGCGTTTTCCTTGCGGATTGGATTGTCACCGGCCGGCGCCGCGGCCGGCGCTTGTGACGCGTCCCAGAAACCCGCTGTGAAAGCTAGGCCGGCCGCGGCAGTTCCTTTGATCATATCGCGGCGATGGATGCCGCGCTGGGGGTTCTGTGATTCTTTCATTTTGCCTTTCGATTCGATTTAAGTCACGGGGATTATTTAATGGGAACCTGACCGGTGGCCTAGAAGTAGTGTTCGTACCAGCGCCTCTCCTGACCATTGGGCGGGTCGGACGGCAGGCCGGGTGGCCGCAATTGATTAGTCCAGCGACTCAGCCTTGAACGCATCGCAACTGCACGCTCCCTTTGTTCGGCCAGTAGACTATGTCGTTCTTCTTTGTCGCGGCGCAGGTTAAACAGGAGCTCACGGCCGCTGCCGGTCACGATGTACTTCCAGTCTCCGCCGCGGATTGCTGCCTGGTTCCAAAACCTCCAGTAAAGATCTCGTTCGATCGGTTTGACGACTCTGGCAGTGAGATAGGGAACCAGATCGACTCCGTCGAGCCCGGATCGATCCTTGACGCCCGCCGCTGCGAGAGCCGAGGCCGTCATGTCGAGACTGATGACAGGATCGGAAACGGTCTTACCCATGGGCAACCGAGCGGGCCATGACCAGATCATGGGGACCCGGATGCCACCCTCGGCCAACATTCCTTTCTCGCCAGCCAGAGGGTCGTTACGCGAGCCATCCCACGCCGGACCAGGCTTATTGACCGGCAAGACGTCGGCCATGATTTGCCCCGTTTGGGCACCGAGCGGAGCTCCGTTGTCACTTGTAAACATGACCAGGGTGTTGTCGTCGATTCCCTCCTGGCGGAGTAGCTTCATGATGCGGCCGACACCCTCGTCAACAGCATTAATCATTGCCAACCCCGTACGCCGACGTTCCGGCATCTTGCCCGGGAATCGATCGAGGTATTTATCGGGTGCTTCGAGTGGGACGTGCGGCGCATAATATGCGATGTACAGGAAGAACGGATGCGACTTATTACGCCGGATGAATGCCAGGCCTGCGTCGGTTTGTACATCAACGCGGAAGCGAGCCTCTTCAACGGATTGGCCGTCGCGTTTCAGATCGTTTCCCGCTAAGTCGAAATTAGACCAGTAGCGATGGATCTGGCCCATAAAGAACTCGGTAAATCCACGGGCTTGAGGAAAGTAAGGCATTGCCAGCTCACGACGCACACGAACTCGACGCCCGACGATACCATCGGGTTGGTGTTCCCTGGCCCACTTCAGACTTAATGCGTTAGGTTCCAAGTGCCATTTGCCAACCATCCCGGTGATGTAACCAGCACTCTTCAAGCGATCGGCAATAGTCGACTGATTCAGGGAAAGCGGACAATCAGGGATCGTGTCAAATCCAAAACGCTGCTGATACCGTCCAGTGAGTAATCCCGCGCGAGACGGAGAACATTGGGGCGCCGTAACATAAGCGTCCGTAAAGAGAACTCCCTGTTGCGAGAGCTTGTCCAAATGCGGAGTCTTCACGTCACGCAGATGCTTGAAAACAGCCAGATCCCCATATCCCCAGTCATCAGTAAAGACCATGACGATGTTCGGCGAGCGCTCCGTCTGAGCAGGCTGCGGCTGCGCCGCGGAGTTCGCAATTGGGGCAAGCGCGAGCGCCAGTAAGATCGCCCCGATGATGGGTAGTTTTCCAGGTTTCATTTTGTTTGCTTTTTCAATTCGTCCAGCTGCAACTTGCCGTCACCATTTGAGTCGATCTTCTTGAACCGCTTGGTCAAGGCAGGGACATTACGATCCTTGGGGTTGCCAATGTATTCCTTCAAGGTGATCACACCGTCCGCATTTCGGTCTCGATTTTTAAAGAACTGTTCTTGCGACCGGCGTTTCGGCGCCGGCTTGTTATTAATTTCCTGGGGTTTGGATTTCTCTTTTTGCAGACCCTTGGGACTTCCACTGCCAGGGTACTCTGTGTTGATATTGGCAAGATGGTCAATCAGCTCTTTCTTGAGCGAGGCGTAAACGTCAGGGAGCTTCGTCCGCATATCATGCTTCTCGGCAACGTCATTGCTGAGATCGAAGAGAGCGAGATCTGTTTTCTTCAGTTCGGCAATCTGGACGTCCCAATCCGGCGAGTTTCTCCCGATTTGGCTCCAAAGCTTGTACTTCCCCTTGCGCACCCCGATGTTGCCCCACAGTTCAAAGATCATGGTTCGCTCCGGGACATTTTCCTTCCCGCTCGAAAGCATGTGCGGCATCAGCGACATTCCGCGGACCGGGTTTTTCCCATTCATTTTTGGGACAAGGATCGTTGCGGCATCCAGCAGGGTGGCAAAGATGTCGCAATGCATCACCTGATCGTTCGAGATCATGCCTTGCGGCAGTCGACCTTTCCAGTTCATCAGCAGCGGCACGTTCAGCCCACCCTGATAGGTTGTAGCTTTCCCTCCACTAAATGGGCCATTGTTTCCTGGGTATCTACCACCAGCTGCGCCTTCTTCCATGGTGCAACCACCATTGTCGCTGACGAAGACGATGAGCGTATTGTCGGCGATGCCCAACTGATCCAAAACATTGACCAACTTGCCGATGTTGTGGTCCATGTGTTCAAGAATGGCGACATAGTCGCTGCGCAGGAAACTGACACCCCGGTCGAGGGCCTTTTTCATCCAGGCCTCGGGCGCGGAGGCCGGTTTCGATTTATCGGTACGAAGCGGACCGTGCACGGCGTTGTACGAGAGGTAACAGAAGAAAGGAGCATCCTTGGCGGCGTTCTGACGAATGAATTTTTCAGCCCACCCGGTGAACAGCTCGGTCGCGTGCCCTTGGGAGGTGCGATCCGGTTCACGATTGTGCATAATCTTGGATCTTTTTTCAGTGATCCAATAGGAATGAGCCCCTTTGAGAAATCCGCGAAACTCGTCGAACCCACGGTCGTTCGGTACTTCTCCGTCCAACTCGCCCAGGTGCCATTTGCCAAAGGCTCCCGTTTTGTAGCCGGCTGCGGAGAGACGCTCCGAGAGCATTTTCACATCACGTTTGATACCGCGATATCCCGGCGAACCGAGCGGCTGTTGGCCGGGGCCACGCCACATGCCGTTTTCCGTCGAGTATTGACCGGTAAACATGCAGGCCCGAGACGGTCCGCAAAGCGGGACGGTATGGTAGTTCGAAAACCGCACACCTTGAGTAGCCAATGCATCCAGGGTCGGAAGGCTCACCTCGGTTTTGTCCCAATTCGATGGCAAGTCACCCCAGCCGTGATCGTCGGAAACGATGAACAGGATGTTGGGCCGGGCAGCAGCGACGGACATACTGAGAACGACAGCCCCCGCCACGGCAAGAAGGCTGAGCATTTTCAAGGATTTCATTTGTGTGATGTTGTTCGATGTTCTTCTTTATGCAGTTACTGGGAACGCCGTTTGCGTCCGGGGAGGTTGTACGTGGGGCCCGGTGGCTCATGATGATCAGGAATCCCCTTGCGCATCTTCTCTTTCACCTCGGCATAGTCCGAATTACCCACGAGGTTATGCCATTCCCACTTGTCCTTCTGGTGATCATACAACTCCTCGGTCCCATCAGCATAAACGATGTACCTGTACCGTTCAGATCGAATGCCGTAATTCTTATAGCCGAAAGAAGTCACTGAGGTCTTGTTCCATGTGGCCTCAGGGTTTTTCATCAATACGGTGAGATCGTTTCCTTCCAGTTGTTTTTTAGGTGGCTTGCAGCCGGTCAGGGAAGCGAGGGTCGGATAAATATCGAGCAAGTTCACAGGTCTGGCGCTGGTCGATCCCGGCTTGGTCACGCCCGGCACCACCCATACCAGATTGACCCTCGTGGCCCTTTCCCAGAGGGAGTATTTCGCCCAACGTTCTTTTTCGCCAAGCTGAAAGCCATGATCGCTCCACAATACAATAATAGTGTTGTCAGCATAATTCGATTTCTCGAGCGCCCCGACAATCTGGCCGATCAGGTCATCCACCATGGAGGTGCACGCCAGGTAGGCCTGGATCGCCGGCTTCCATTGATTCATCGCCCTGATTCTCTTCAACCACGGATTATGCGCCATCTTGGCATGAGCCGCGGGCACATCATTCAGGTCATCTTCCCGGAAACCTTCCGGAAGCTTGATGTCCTCCAGAGGGAATCGGTCGAAATACTCCTGAGGCGCGTAGTTGGGCAGATGAGGCATAAAGATGCCGGCTCCCAGAAAGAACGGTTCTTTCAGATTTCCTCCAAGCAGTTTCTTCGTCGCCCAGTTGGCGGTCTTACCATCGGGGTGGTCGTCCACCGTTACGCCCGGGAGGCATGGTCCCCAATCCGCCTGCCTTGCCCACCCGTTCAGGGGCAACTTGGATGCAAATTTGAGTCCCTCGAAGGAAGGAAGGTCCTGCGTTTTGCTCGGGTAATACTCATCAAAGCCCCGCCCCTTTACTTCATTATTGAAATGGTAACCGTGAAAAAGTTTTCCGGCGCCGCAAACGTAGTAGCCATTCCGCCCGAAAAACTCAGGCAGCAAAACCGAGTTGTTCAGGATCGGGTTATGGATCAGGGAACTCTTGTTGATGTAATTCCCAGATGTCGACGGCCTGATCCCGCTCATGATGGCAGACCTGGAAGGACCGCAGGCGGGCGCCGCGCAATGGGCATTCGCAAACACCATGCCTTTGGACGCCAGCTTATCCATGTGCGGCGTCCTGGCCTGAGGGTTGCCCTTAAGCGTGTCCGTCCAGTCATTCAGATCATCGATGGCGATGAACAATACATTGGGTTTTCCGTCCTGCCGGCCGGCGCCTTTTGCATCACTGGGCTTGCTCAATCCGCAGAACAATAAAACGGACAGAACGAGTATCGCGGATTGTTTCTTTGTTTTCATTTCAGATTTTTCTTTTCACTACACCCGCTGGTCGAGAGGCAGTGAATGCCGTCAATGCGAAATGATAATTACTTCGCGTTTTTCAATGCCGGGTCATAGGTGATGTTACATTTGACGAGGCGTCGGTTTAAGACATCCATGACAAACAGCTTGTCTTTCCATACCGCCAGACTGGAAATGCTTCCGAAGGGCAGCTCGGGATGCGGGTACGCGCTGCCCTTTCCTTTGCAGTCCGCGTTTCCATAACTGCCGAAATCACCAACGAGCTCGCCCGTCTTCGTATCAACAACCTGAATGCTGTGTTTGGTTGCCATGTAGATGTAGCCTTTGTCATCCAGCGCCTGGTTGACCCGGTGCGTGCTGCAGATACAGTGAGGATTCGGCGGGATGAAACCCATTCCATGATCGCCATCCCATGGCTGCGACCAAAGCGCTTCTCCGCCGGTCGGCGCAAACTTCGACAGGGCAAAAGACCTCATCGGGTACCGTTTCGGCGCTTTGGCTTTGGCATAATCGACACGTTTTTCGGGAGGACTACCGTCTGAGGGAATATGGACGATGTACATGTAACCCTCCTTATCAACCTGAATGCCCTTTACGCTGGTAAGGTCCAGCAGCGCTTTCTGTTTCAGTTTGCCCGTGGAATCGTAGACGTCGAGTTGCCGGTGCAAGGCATAGTTCGGCAACATCATCCCTGATTCCCGGTACCGATCCTGCTTGTTCATATAGTAGATATTGCCATCACTATCCACGTCCATCCCGGAGTAGACATCCCACCAGCACGTCAGTTGCTTCCTGAGATGCGCTTTTTTGTAAAACCTGCCTTTGATGGAAACAGCATCCACAAGCAGTTCATGCTGCCCCGTGGACGCGAAAGGAACCGGTTTGCCAGCACGGTCAAATCGCAAAATGCTGATGCCTTCCTCACCGAGTCTCCACCGGTAAACCCTGCCATCCTTTCCGAATACGGAATCCAAGAACAGGGGCTCTTCCGGATGAGGGAAACCTCGCTCGAGATTGACGGCGCCCCACGGCGAGATAAGTCCACTCTCCTCGATGTCAATGAAGTATGGATCCCACTTCTTGAGAATGTTTCCCTGTTGATCCAGGCGATACACGGTGCCGAACCTTTTGTGGCGGTATCTGGCATCGTCTTCCACATACACGTGCCCCGTTTCAGGATCGATATTCAGGATGGGCATGCCGCTATCCTGCCGCGGATTGGACAGGGTACTGCCGTCATCCTGCCATTGCGCTTTCAAAGAAAGGTCGGCGCCTGACAATTGCTGCAGACTTCCCGGCCCATCGCCGTTGGCCACCCAGACCAGCGGTGGCGACACGCCGGCATCGACCGCTATCTGCATCACATACGTATGCACGGGGGCGGATTTGGCCAGCAACTCGGGCGCATTCCAGCTTTGCAACTTGATCACCTTGCGCGGAGGCGGAAGCTCATCGAAGGCCGAGGCATGCAACGCGTTCTGTACGAACCTGATGCTGCCTTCGGTTTTCAAGTCTTTAGGCCTCTTCTGGGAACCGATGAGCACATAGAGGCGCTTGTCGTTATCCAGGGCCAGCGCGGTCGGGTCCAAGATGGGGCGCTTCTTGCCCTTGTCCGTATAGTGCGTGATCGACGCGACCTCTTTGCCGTCTATCGTGCAGACGCGCAGGCGGTTGTTTCCCGCATCGGCGACGATCATATAATCCCCGTCGACGACAATTCCGCTGGCCTCCTTAAACCCGCCGACAACGCCCTGTTTCTCAGCTTCCGGGCCGGGCTTCAGCCCGAGTTTCCACACGTAGTCGCTCCGTTCACCCTCTACCGGGAAATGGTAGCGCGCCTTGTTCACGCCCCCTTCCAGGTTGTAGTGGTGGTACTTCGCCTCGAAGGAACTTTGGCCTCCCGAGATATACAGCGAACCGTCAGGGCCAAAATGAAAATAGGGGTAACGCAGAGAATCGAAGGGCAGGTAATTAACGATGGCGCTGCCCCGTCCTCCACTGTTATGAGTCGCAAAACCCGAATTCCAGCCCTCCTCAGGCAGGCTGCCATCGGGTCCCATTCTCATGAGTTTGCCCCTGTAGAGATCCGATATAATCAGGTCACCATCGGGCGCCAGCGCAATCTTTTTATGAGAATCCCAGAATGAGCCATAAAACGAGGGTTCGCCCCAGCTCAGGTCAAACTTGGGAACAATCAATTCGTTTCCGTCCTCCCTTACGACCGCTTGGCATATATCCCGCACGCCTGAATAAGGCAGGGTGGGATTAAGCGGCATAATGGTTCTTAGATACGCTCCGCTCCGGTCAAAGACTCGCACTTCCCCCACGCCGCCGACTCTCTTGGGTTCGCATAGCACAAAGAGTTCGCCCTTCTTGGCATCAACCGCAAGGTCCCAGATAATCCCACACGCATGAGGATCGCCTTCGAGAAAGAACTCCTCAAGTTCCAGCCTGACCTCGCCGGTTGTACCGGGATGCGTAGAACCGGGCCCAAGCTTTATGGCCTGCTTTCGTATTTCATCCTTCTTCTCGCTTTGCGCTGCCGTTGCCTGGCCGGGAAAAAGCACCAGGACCAGAATGGCTGCCGCGCCTTTGAGGAGATCGCGGCGATTCACACCGCGCTTGGACTCGTTCGATTCATTCATGTCAGTCAATATTCCGCAAATCCCCAGATGACATCTTTTACCTTAACTATGCCAGCCCCTTTATCTTTTAGGCACTTTGTTGATGGTGAGGTAAACCAGTTCATTGAAGGGCTCTGCATCGGCCGATTGCAGGTTCAGGTTCATCTTCACCTGGTTCGCCGGCTTGATATCCGGGATTTGCAGGAGCACCGAGCGGCCATCTTTCGCAAGTTTCACGTTACTGATTTCCATGGTGTCCTGCCCAACTTTGCCACTGTTGGTTGAGTATTGCTTGGAGCCATAGCTGGCAGCCCATTTGTAGTTCCACTGTTTGAGCTGGTAGCTCGCAGGATTCTTGGCGCTCTTGGGATCGAGCTGGAAATTAAATTTCAGTTCAATGCCATTGTGCCGCACTTGTGTGTCTGTCAGAAGCCGTGCGGGCTTGCCGGTGTAGCGGAAGCGATGGATGTGGCCCTGCGAAAGTCCCTTGCGCCCATGTCCGTTCCAGCCATTGAGACCGGTGGCATACACTTGTCCATCGGACGGATTCACACGCGCGCGGTGGATGCCGGTCAAGGCATCGTGTTTAAGGCGCACGATGGCGGCCTGATTGAGCCCTTCCACTTCCTGCAGCATCATGTAATAGAGCCAGCCCTTACCGAAACTGGTGTGGAGCAACCGCCCCGAAAGCGGACCCCAGCGCGGGTCATCCACCCAGAGCTGTCCGCCTGATGAGTTGTCAAAATCCTGCGGCATCCAGATAAGGGGTTGATCGAAGGTCTTGGGCGGCACGACTTTGCGGTGATCGATGCGGCCGCCATCGGGCGCCCACAGGCCGCCCTTGTGTGTGTGGGTCTGCACATAGCCGTAAAAACCTCCAGGCTTAAGTAGACTGACCTTGGAGGCGGGCATCCAGCTACCTTGATTGTCGCTGGCAGTTAGGCGGCCATCAGGCAGGATGCCCATGCCGTTGGGTGTGCGAAAGCCGGTGCAGTACACCTCGCGCCCTTTGCCATCGGCCGAAACCTTGATCACCGCCCCGGGCAAGGCGTGGGAGGTATATTGGCCGGACTTCACGTAATAGAGGTTGCCGGCGGTGTCCCGTTGCAGGTCAAAATTAAACGCATGGAAAAAAGTGGAGACATCGGTATCAGCGCTGAAGCTCTCGTAGAAGTCCGCTTCGCCATCATTATTGAAATCATGCAGGCGCGTGAGGCGATCCTTGCAGGTGACATACACTTTGCCTCCAATCACCTGCAGCCCAAAGGGCTCGTACATGCCGGCGGCAAAGCGCTTCCACTTGAGGCTTGCCAGCGACTGATCGATGCCTGTGACAATCCATACATCGCCACCATGAGTGCACACCGCCATACGGCCATCGTGGAAAAAGGCAAGAGCAGAAGTGCGAAGCCACACGTTGCCGGGCACCTTGCCGGGCAAGGTAAGGGTATCAAGCGTATAGGCCAAATCGTTGGACCCGAGCGTGCCCATGGTGGTGATGACCTCTGGCCAACGTTGCTTACCCCCCTTGAGACGCCGGGTTGGGTTGGGCAGTTCATCCTTTAGTTTCAGGAGTCCAAGGTAACCCGCCATGGAAAGCAGCTGCGCATCGCTCTGGCCGCTGTAGCGGATGACCTGAAAGAGGCGGCTTTGCTTGGAGGCAGGGATGGTAAGTACCATGCGGTTGTGTCCATCAAAGCTCCACTGCAGGCCGTCAGTCTGGCCAAAGGTGGCTGCAGCGGTGAATGGGCCAAGGCCCTGCTTGGCCGGCGCACCGCTCACGGCGATTTGGTCGGCAGGGCTGGTTGCAGCGTTATTCAGTTTTACCGTTGGTGCCTTGGGGTCCAGAAAGCCATTTCGCAGCATCGGCGTTTCCAATTGCGCCACG
>MPLY02048349.1_pt1 | contig 12733 bp, 9 predicted proteins | sample 1617301 | NCBI WGS metagenome assembly MPLY02 (sample SAMN05944805, study PRJNA350692) | marine metagenome | biome: marine; feature: ODZ; material: water; isolation source: 140 m water sample filtered on 0.2 um supor filter | place: Pacific Ocean | collected 2012-04-08 | depth 140m m
CACACGCTTTTGACCTTTTATCCCTCATCGTTTCTAGTGACCTCCATCAATTCTTTGCAGTTGCGAGGTTTCATCACCAAGCGGTTACGCTTAACCGCGCCGGGTGGGATATTTGTCATGGTTTCTACACTTTCATATTTTAGCAGTGTGTTTTCTCCTTGGGAAAATAATTGTAACGTCCGATCCGGATCATGAGGTATGATCTTCTTCTTTTCGGTACGTGCTTTGAATATCACAGACGGCATTGTCTTCTTTTCACCGGGCATTTGGTGTAAAACCCGCAGGTTGCCGTATTGTTGGCTGATTTTATCCATTGGGCCAAAGTCCAAGGCTCGTGTCGGACATGCCAAGACGCAAACCGGCTGTTGTCCTTGCGCCAGTCGATCGATACACATATTGCATTTGCTCATCTTAGTACCGGCATTATCATCTGCAAACTGTGGCGCCCCATAGGGGCACGCCTTCCAGCATTTCCTCTCTCCACGGCAAAGTTCATCTCTCACCAACACCGCGCCCCGTAGTTCTCCTCTTTATAAATAGCCTTATTCGGGCAGGCAAATTGACAAAGAGAGGGATAGGAATTTGCTTTTAATGAAGTATTCACAGTGCGAATAGCGGGAAGCAGCAGCAGCCGGGTTGAGAGAAAGCGTTCAAATGCCGTCATGTCAACGGCGACAATCTTAAGCATGTAGTCGTAATTACCGCTGGTCATGTAACACTCCATCACTTCGGGCCACTGCTCAATCGCCTCATCAAAGGCAGCCACTGTTGCTTGATGGTGGTTTTCAAGTGAGACATGGGCAAAGCCGGTTGCACTGAATCCCAGCTTCTCTCTATCCAGTAGGGCGGTGTACTGTTGGATGTAGCCCTCTTCCTCGAGCCCCTTAAGTCTGCGCCAGCAGGGTGAGGGGGAGAGTCCAATTTGCTCAGCCAGCTCGCGGTTAGAGAGGCGACCGTTTTCCTGAAGGAGGCGAAGGATTCGACGTTCGAGACGGTCTAGAGAATTGATCACGATCAATATCCTGAAATAGATGCAATAAAAATATAATACTAAAAAATACAGAAATAATGAAATAAAATGCCTTAATTAAGTCAATTAACAATAAATTAAGAAATTATGTGCCCGAGTAAAGAGAGTTTAATTAACTGAAAAAGATCAGGTTCTGTTTCGGCCTCTACTATTTATTGATGTGGTTTTGCATCTAAGCCACTCAAGATTAAACCTCTGGGAAGTGAGTTATGGCAGTCAATGGCACACTGGAGCTGAATGGAGAAGAGCTCTCAATCGAAGACCTAATTGTTGCGGGTCGTAATCCTCAAATCGCCATCTCTATAAGAGAGAGCAACTGGAAGAAAATTGGCGATTGCCGGGCACTGGTAGAGAAGTGGGCCAGGGAGGAGCAGGTCATCTATGGCGTAAATACAAGCTGTGGGGGTTTTGTTAACTATCTTCTTCCCCGGGAGAAAGACCGTGAGTTTCAACAAAATCTGATCCGTAGTGTAACGACAAATGTGGGGAGTTACCTCCCTGATCAGATTGTCAGAATCACCATGATCACCCGGGTTAACTCCCTGTGCCGGGGATATTCTGGGATCAAGCCGGAAAATTTGTCGATCTACCTCGAGATGATCAACAAGGGGGTGCTCCCTCTCATCCCTGAACAGGGATCGCTTGGCTCCAGTGGTGATTTGGGGCCGCTCGGCTGTATTGCTTGTGTCGCTATTGGTGATTGGAAAGCCCGTTTCCAGGGAGAGGTGATGGCTGGAGCAGAGGCGATGAAGGCTGCGGGAATACCGTTAATGAAGCTGAACGCCAAAGAGGGGCTGTCGATGATTAACGGCACCTCATGCATGGCTGGGCTTGCCAGTGAGAATGTGTTTGATGCCATGCTCACCATAAAACAGGCTGATGCCATTGCAGCCCTCTCAATCGAAACGCTTCTTGGGCGGAGTAACCCCTTTGATCTTCGGGTCCATCGACAGAAGTACCACCCTGGACAGTATGCAACAGCCTATAATTTGAGCAAACTCCTGCGGGGGAGCGAGATGGTCCTTGATGAGCAGGAGGTCTCTCTTGATCTTCAGGGGCTGCTGAAAAAAAACATGGGAGTACAGGCTGCAGATATCCCTGTTGAGGATGCCTACTCTCTTCGTTGCACCCCTCAGTTGGCAGGGCCGTGCAGAGACGGCGTCAATTTTGCCCGTGAAACAGTGATTCGTGAGCTCAACAGCAGTAATGACAACCCTCTGATCTTCACTGAATTTGATACCTTTATCCATAATGGTCACTTCCAGGGTCAATCCCTCTCCCTTGCAATGGATACAGTGGCCACGGTGATGACGACGATGAGTGTGATCAGTGACCGCCGGATTGACCGCTTTATGGACAGTAGCAATAGTGTGGGGCTTCCACCCTTTCTCTGCGCTGAAGATACTGGCTTACGGATGGGGCTTATGCCGGGCCAGTTCATGACTTCGAGTGTTGTGGCCGAGAACAGAACGCTCTGTATTCCCGCTTCGGTTCAATCCATACCCTCTACAGCCGATTTTCAGGATGTGGTGAGCTTTGGGTTAATAGCCGGGCGCAAGGCCAGGAAGGTCATTCAAAATACCAACTACGTGCTCTCCTTTGAGTTGCTTTGTGGCGCGCAGGCAGCTGATATCAGAGGGGTGGATCGATTGGGGCCCGCCTCCAGAGCGCTCTATGAGGCGACCCGGGAGACCATTCCTTATCTTGATTATGATACGGTTATTATCGATTATCTTGAAGCGCTGACAAGCCGGCTACGCTCTGGTGATTTCCTGCAACGTGTTGAAGAGGTGGTCGGCCCATTGATGGATATTGACAGCTCGGGTGGGAGAGAAGAGTAGGACAGGATTGATGACATCAGTGACAAAAGACAGATCTATTGAAGAGCGCTATATCGAGCGCTCAGAAAAAAGCAGGCTTGCTTTTGAACAAGCCAAACACTGGCTGCCTGGAGGAAGCTCACGACAGGCCGGTCTATGGGCACCCTTTCCGTTGACAATTGCCCAAGGAGAGGGGAGCTATATCTGGGATATCGATGGCCATCGATATCTTGATCTGGTCAACAACTATACAGCCCTTGTTCATGGCCACGCCTATCCACCGATCATAAGAGCGGTTAAGGAACAGCTTCCAAAGGGGACCTGCTGGTCTGCCAGTTGTGAGAGTCAGCTTACCCTTGCCCAGCTGCTGGTCAACCGTGTGGAATCGATTGATCAGGTGCGGTTCACCAACTCGGGGTCAGAAGCGGGTAATTTGGCGTTGATGATTGCTCGTGCTCATACCGGCCGGAATAAGATTCTGATGGCGAGAGGGGGATACCACGGCTCTATCATGGAGTTTGAAGCCGGTTTTACAGGCCGGGATGGGCCAATGACCCTGGTTGCAGAATATGGCGACCTGAGTACCTTTGAGGCAATTTTGAAGCGTCATGGGAGTGAAATTGCAGCCGTTTTTCTTGAGCCGGTAATGGGAGCTTCGGGCGTTGTCCCCGGTAGTCGCTCCTTCCTTGAGGGTGTGAAGAGTGCGACGCACCAGGCGGGAGCGCTCTTTATTCTTGATGAGGTTCTGACCCTGCGTCTGGCTTTTGGGGGTTATCAGTCTGTGGTAGGGATAAAACCTGATCTCACGCTTTTCGGCAAATTTATAGGGGGGGGATTTCCCGTGGGTGCGGTAGGAGGACCAGAGGCGCTATTTGAGCTATTCGATCCTTTGAACCTGAAGATATTTCATACCGGCACATTCAATGCCAACCCAGTGACCATGGTAGCCGGAAGTGCTTCCGTGGAAGGCTTGACAGCAGCACGAATAGATAAAATGGAACAGGCGGCCCAGACGCTTGAGATCGGACTGTTAACGGCGGCTGAGAAGGTGGGGCTGCCACTGACAGTGAACCGAGTGGGTTCAGTGATGAATCTCTTTTTTTCGGCAAATCCTGGCGGTGCTTACCATCAACGAGATGATCTGCCCATCATTACCCGGTTTCACCTGGCAGCACTTAACCATGGTCTTTTTATGGCCCCGCGTGGACTCATTGCGCTGTCAACAGTCACAAGTGAGGGCCAGGTGGATGAAGCGATCTCTCTCGGTAGGCGGGCAATGGAGGATGTCATTAAGGAACTCCCCGATGCAGCACATCCGGGATAGTGTGGATGAGGGGCACGCTCAAGACCTCGCATCTGCCAACAGCAAATTCCTACCCCTCAGCTTATCCTGTTCAATGAGTTGCCTTAGGCCTCCAATGTGGTGTGCCATTACGGGCGCCACCGGTTGAGGAAGACTGAATCCGGCGGTGGCAAGATTTCCTTAATCGACCATCCGGTATTCGCCAGCGCCTGAGTCTATTGATTGCAATCGAGGTGAGCATAACCAGTAGGCAATAAAATAATATATAGACACATCATAATTACATTTGTTATATTTATTTTAACTATAACAGGGGCTCATAAAGGAGCCGCATACCAGCTGTAAATGAGAGGTTTAACAGACACATTCTGAAATAAAACAAGAGATGCCCTCCGGGAGTTGTACCCACTCCACATTTTCCCCGGATACCTGAGTATCTGGGGGAAAACAAGTATGACTCCTGTTTTTGAAACGGCCTTCGGGCCGTTTTTTTTTTCACGACCTGGAAAGCGCCCAATGGATAGGCCGCTGTATGCTTATCGATTCTAAATAAGAGTAATGAGTGGTCTACAGCGAAACTATGCCTCTGAGACGGGGACGGTGTAATTGAGGGCCATTCGACCTCCATCTGCATAGAGGCACTGCCCGGTAATGTAAGAGGATTCATCTGATGCCAGGAATAGGGCAATATCAGCAATCTCATCGACAGTGCCACAGCGTCCCATCGGAGTACGAGACAGAATTTTTTTTCGTGCCGCCTCATCAGTCATCACCTGTTCAAGAAGTTCGGTCAGGATACTTCCAGGTCCGATCGCATTGACCCGGACGCCCCTGTCAGCCAATGAGATGGCCATCACCCGGGTAAGCTGATTAAGCCCCCCTTTGGAGACGTTATAGGGGAGAATATTGGGAATAGCCATCACAGCATTCACGCTCGACATATTGATGATCGTTCCACCACCCTGGGAAACCATGACTTTTGCCGTCGCCTGACTGATGACAAAGGCGGCTCTTAGGTTAATACGTAAAACAGCATCAAAATCTTCTTCACTGACGTCAAGGACATCTGCCGCTCTTAAGATGCCAGCATTGTTAACGCAGATATCAATTCGACCGAATTGTTGATGGACATTGTCGACCAATGTTCTCGCCTGCTGGCTATCGCCAATATCACAACTTATGAAAGAGATATTATCAACCGAGTTTGCAACCTGGTTGCCGCTCTCCTCGTCAATATCAGCAATGATGACTTTGGCGCCCTCTTCGGAAAAGCGAACGGCGATCCCCCTGCCAATCCCTCGGGCTCCACCCGTAATGATGGCGACACGATCTTTCAGACGGTTCATCAAGGTCTCCTTGGATAGAGAACACCTATCTCAGTGTGGGCTGATAAATTTCAGCGGTGTTTCCATTTCGGTTTGCGTTTTTCGGCAAAGGCGTTCATTCCCTCTTTTTGGTCTTCAGTGGCAAACAGAGAGTGAAAGAGACGGCGTTCAAAGCGAATTCCCTGATCGAGAGTGGTGTTCAATGCGCTGTTGACTGACTCTTTTGCCATCAGGACCGAAGGGGCAGATTTCTCTGCAATGGCAGCAGCTGTTTTGATCGCGTCCTGGAGTAGCTCAGATGTCGGGACCACCCGGCTTACCAACCCGGCACGCTCGGCTTCAGCAGCGTCCATCATTCTTCCAGTTAAAACCATCTCCATCGCCTTGGATTTTCCAACCAGGCGAGTGAGTCGCTGAGTACCGCCCGCGCCAGGAATAATACCAAGGCGTATTTCGGGTTGGCCAAATTGAGCATTTTCAGCTGCCAGGATGAAATCACACATCATCGCCATTTCACACCCCCCACCAAGGCAATACCCTGCAACGGCGGCGATCACGGGTTTACGGCATAAGGTAATGTTCTCCCAACTGGTAGTTATGAAGTCACCAAGATAGACATCACTATAGGTTTTATCTTTCATCTCCTTAATATCAGCTCCGGCAGCAAATGCTTTTTCACTACCCGTTAAGACAATTGCACCAATCGAGCTGTCACTTTCAAATTGGTCGAGAGCCTGACCCACTTCTTCCATTAGGGGGCTTGAGAGGGCATTCATTGCTTCTGGACGGTTAAGGGTAATTAAGCCGACATTTTCTATCACTTCAGTAAGAATAAGGTGGTAGGTCATTCTTTGTAGTACTCCTAGGTAGAGTCTGGGTTGTGAGTGCGAAACATCGTAGCATTTCACAGTAGAAGAGCGATGTGTGGTTGGCAACTATTTTACATATAGGTTACAAAGAAACGTAATATGCATTAATTACGTCACGCTAACATGAAATAACAGAGACTGTGAGCAAATTTTCCAAGCAACGGTCTGAGGTTGAGCAAGAGGAGGAGAAGCATGGGGACACTTGTAGACCATTTTTCACGTTCACTTAATGATCCGGAGCATTTCTGGGGCGAGGCTGCTGAAGCCGTGCATTGGTACAGACGATGGGATCGGGTTCTGGATGATAGTGACCAACCTTGGTACCGCTGGTTCTCGGGAGCACAAGTCAACACCTGTTATAACGCACTTGATCTACACATAGAACAGGGGCGGGGTGATCAGCTTGCAGTGATCTATGACAGCCCGGTAACGGGCCAGCAACGCCATTACACCTACTCCGAATTAAGAAATGAAGTAGCTGATTTTGCCGGTGCTCTCGCCGCCAAAGGGGTTGTAAAAGGAGACCGTGTGGTGATCTACATGCCAATGGTTCCCGAGACCGCCATTGCCATGCTTGCCTGTGCTCGACTGGGGGCTGTCCACTCGGTAGTGTTTGGTGGATTTGCTGCGAATGAACTTGCGGTCAGAATCGATGATGCCACACCGAGAGTGATCGTCTCTGCTTCATGTGGAATAGAACCGGGACGGGTGGTTGAATATAAGCCACTCCTCGATGGTGCGATCGCACTTTCCAGCCACAAACCAGAGAGCTGTATTATTCTCCAGCGTCCCCAGAAGAGAGCAGAGCTCACCACAGGACGTGACTTTGATTGGGAAGATTCTGTTGCCGCGGCTTCACCCCATGAATGTGTTCCGGTGGCGGCAACCGACCCGCTCTATATTCTCTATACCTCGGGGACAACCGGGGAACCCAAAGGGGTGGTCCGCGACAATGGGGGACATATTGTCGCCTTAAAATGGACCATGAAGAATGTCTACAATGTTGAGCCGGGTCAGGTCTACTGGGCGGCTTCGGATTTGGGCTGGGTGGTGGGGCACTCCTATATCGTCTATGCCCCTCTGTTCAATGGCAACACCACGATTATCTATGAGGGCAAGCCGGTGGGAACACCTGATGCGGGAGCCTTCTGGCGAGTTATTGCAGAGCACGGTGTTGAAGTTCTATTTACTGCACCCACCGCATTCAGAGCCATCAAGAAAGAGGACCCGGAAGGGAAATTATTGGGCCAGTACGACCTCTCTCAATTCAAAGCCCTGTTTCTTGCCGGAGAGCGAACTGACTCGGATACTCTCAACTGGGCACAAAAAAAACTCGGTGTACCGGTGCTTGATCATTGGTGGCAGACTGAGACAGGTTGGGCAATCTGCTCCAATTGTATGGGGATTGAACCTCTTCCCATAAAAGAGGGATCCCCAACCAAGCCGGTTCCGGGGTGGGACCTCAGAGTTGTTGATGATCAATCGGAGGAGGTGCCAGCAGGAGAGATCGGTTCCCTGGTGGTAAAACTACCGCTGCCTCCGGGCACATTCCCTGAGTTATGGCATGCCCGTCAACGTCATTTCGATGCCTACCTCTCCGAATTCCCCGGATTTTACAAAACCGCGGATGCGGGCTATATCGATGAGGATGGATACGTTTTTGTCATGTCCCGGACCGATGACATCATTAATGTGGCCGGGCATCGACTCTCGACCGGAGCGATGGAAGAGATCCTGGCGGCACATCCAGATGTTGCTGAGTGTGCAGTCACCGGGGTGGCTAATGAGCTCAAAGGGCAGGTTCCATTGGGGCTGTTGGTCTTAAATGCGGGGTGTGAACGAGATCATGACATAATAATTTCAGAGACTATCCAGCAGGTCAGAGAGCAGATCGGCCCAGTGGCCGCATTCAAACAGGCGTTGATCATTGACCGACTCCCCAAAACACGCTCTGGAAAAATCCTCAGAGGAACAATACAGAAAATTGCCGATGGGATGGAGTGGAAAATGCCTGCCACAATTGAAGATCCTGCCATTCTGGATGAGATTGCCGCGGCATTACAACAAGCAGGTTATCTGAAAAATGGTTAACTCTGGGAAAAATGGTGATGCCCTTTAACAAGCCAACACTTGCCAAATGGCGTGAGCTGGCCGAAAAAGAGTGTCGGGGGAGACCTTTAGAAGATCTCGATACCTTAACCCCGGAAGGGATTCCACTCAAACCGCTCTATACGTCAGAGGATCTGGATATTATGGCCCACCGGGACGCTCTTCCCGGTTTTGCCCCCTTCCTGCGTGGGCCACGGGCAACCATGTATCCCGGGCAGCCATGGACAGTCAGGCAATACTCCGGATTTTCAACTGCTGAGGAGTCAAACCAGTTTTATCGTCAGAATATTGCTGCCGGACAGACAGGTCTCTCCGTAGCTTTTGATCTGGCCACTCACAGAGGCTATGACTCCGACCATCCGCGTGTTGAAGGCGATGTCGGCAAGGCCGGCGTTGCCATCGATTCGGTTGAGGATATGAAGATTCTCTTTGACCAGATTGAGCTTGATAAGATGTCTGTCTCGATGACCATGAATGGGGCGGTACTGCCTATTTTGGCGATGTACATCGTAGCGGCAGAAGAGCAGGGCACCAACCGGGAGAAGCTGGCGGGCACACTGCAGAACGATATTCTCAAAGAGTTCATGGTTCGGAATACCTATATCTATCCTCCGCAGCCCTCGATGCGGATTGTTGCTGACATTATGAGTTTTACGGCAGAGCAGATGCCACGTTTCAATCCTATCTCCATCTCCGGATATCATATGCAGGAGGCCGGGGCTACTGCCGTTCAGGAGCTCGCTTATACTCTGGCTGACGGGATTGAGTATGTGCGTACTGCGATCTCTCGTGGAATGGATGTTGATCAATTTTCCCCACGCCTCTCTTTCTTTTTTGCGATTGGAATGAACTTCTTCATGGAGGTGGCAAAGTTGAGGGCGGCAAGACAGCTCTGGGCTGAGTTGATGGCATCACACTTTCAGCCCCAAGACCCTCACTCCATGATGCTGAGGACCCACTGCCAGACCTCTGGAGTAAGCCTGACGAGCAAGGACCCCTATAATAATATTGTCCGAACTACAGTTGAGGCGATGGCGGCTGTTCTTGGGGGGACGCAATCACTTCATACCAACTCATTTGATGAGGCGCTGGCTCTTCCCACAGACTTTTCTGCTCGAATAGCGCGTAATACCCAATTGATTCTTCGCGATGAAACAGATCTTGCGCACGTTATTGATCCACTCGGAGGTTCCTATTTTCTTGAGAGCCTGACCAAGAGTCTTGTTGAAGAGGCGAAGAAGCTGATTACCGAAGTAGAGGATATGGGGGGGATGACTCGTGCCGTCTCTTCAGGGCTTCCTAAACAGCGAATCGAGGAAGCGGCAGCACTCCGACAGGCACGTATTGATCGAGGTGAAGAGGTTGTCATTGGGGTCAATCAGTTTCAGTACGAAGATGAGCAAGAGGTTGATATCCGCCAGATTGACAACAGGGCAGTCAGAGAGGCACAGATAAAACGTCTTGAGCAAGTACGCAATTCAAGAGATGATAAGGCTTGTGTGGCAGCGCTTGATCGACTCACCAGAGGCGCTGAAACGGATGATGAGAATCTGCTTATGCTCTCTGTCGAAGCGGCAAAGGCGAGAGCGACGGTAGGTGAGATTTCAGATGCGCTGGAGAAGGTCTACACTAGGCATCGAGCAGTGGTACATTCAATTAGCGGTGTCTATGGATCCGCTTATGAAGGAGATGAAGGGTTCGATAAGATAAGAGAAGAAATTGCCAAGTTTGCATTGAATGAAGGCCGTCAGCCTAGAATTCTGGTGGTAAAGCTAGGCCAGGATGGTCACGATCGGGGGGCAAGGATTATAGCAACTGCCTTTGCTGATCTTGGATTTGATGTTGATATCGGCCCTCTTTTTCAGACCCCGGAAGAGGCCGTTCGCCAGGCAATTGAAAATGATGTTCATATTATTGGCATCTCTTCTCAGGCGGCTGGCCATAAGACACTCGTCCCGCAGGTGATCGAGGCTCTGAAGCAGCAGCATGCTGACGATATTATTGTAATTTGTGGTGGTGTTATTCCTCCTCAGGACTATGATGAATTGATCTCACAAGGTGTCGCTGCAATCTATGGGCCCGGAACCAATATTCCAGTAGCAGCGAGTGAAGTATTGGGATTGATCAGGAACAGGATGGATTAGGGTCGCCTCTAGAATGGGCTAGACCCTCTCTTAGGAGAGTTGAGCGGGCCTTAGAAATTGATTTGGACTTGCAGGAGAGACAATGCACGAGATTATCGAACAACTTGAAAAAATGCGTGAAGCGGCCCGACAGGGGGGTGGAAAACGCCGGGTAGATGCTCAGCATGCAAAGGGAAAACTGACAGCCCGAGAGCGTATTGGCCTCTTCCTCGATCCTGATAGTTTCGAAGAGTGGGACATGTTTGTTGAACACCGTTGTGTTGACTTTGGGATGGAAGAAAATCGTATTCCCGGTGATGGGGTGGTCACCGGCTATGGGATGGTGAATGGCAGGCAGGTGTTTGTCTATAGCCAGGATTTTACTGTTTTTGGCGGATCACTCTCAGAAGCACATGCTGAAAAGATTGGGAAAGTGATGGATCAGGCGCTGAAAGTGGGTGTGCCGGTAGTTGGATTTAATGACTCAGGAGGAGCTCGTATTCAGGAGGGGGTGGCTTCTCTTGGGGGGTATGCTGATATTTTTCAGCGCAATGTTCTCGCTTCCGGAGTGGTGCCCCAGATCTCACTGATTATGGGCCCGTGCGCCGGAGGTGCTGTCTACTCCCCGGCAATGACTGATTTCATATTTATGGTTCGTGACAGTTCCTATATGTTTGTTACAGGGCCTGATGTTGTCAAAACAGTCACCCATGAAGAGGTAACCGCAGAAGAGCTGGGGGGTGCAGCCACCCACTCGACCAAATCCGGGGTTGCCGACGGGTCGTTTGAGAATGATGTTGAAGCACTCTTGATGTTAAGGCGGTTCATTGATTTTCTCCCTTCAAATAATCGGGAAAAGCCACCCAGTCGTCCAACATCTGACAACCCGGACCGTGAAGATCATGCACTTGATTCACTCATTCCTGATGACCCCAACAAACCTTACGATATGAAGGAGTTGGTATTGAGGGTGGTCGATGAAGGCGACTTTTTCGAGCTTCAGCCTGAGTATGCCAAAAACATCATTATCGGTTTTGCCCGTATGGAGGGGACAACAGTAGGCATTGTTGCCAATCAGCCCATGGTATTGGCCGGATGTCTGGATATTCACTCCTCAATCAAAGCGGGCCGGTTTATTCGATTCTGTGATGCCTTTAATATTCCCGTTCTTACTTTTGTCGATGTACCGGGCTTCATGCCAGGCACTTCCCAGGAGTACGGCGGCATCATCAAACACGGGGCAAAACTACTTTATGCCTATGCTGAGGCCACTGTTCCAAAGGTAACCGTGATCACCCGGAAAGCCTATGGAGGGGCCTATGATGTGATGTCATCAAAGCATCTTCGGGGAGATGTTAATTTTGCCTGGCCAACCGCTGAGATTGCAGTGATGGGTCCGAAAGGAGCAGTTGAGATTATTTTTAGAGAAGATATGGAAGACCCAAATAAGATCGAAGCTCGTACCGAAGAGTATCGTCAGACTTTTGCCAACCCGTTTATTGCCGGGCGTCGGGGGTATATTGATGATGTCATTATGCCTCACGCAACGCGGAAACGTATCTGCAGATCACTGATGATGTTGCGGAATAAACAGATAGAGAACCCATGGCGAAAACATGGAAACATTCCGCTTTAGGCCCAGTCAGAGAGAGATTGGCTAATGTTCAAGAAGATCCTCATCGCCAACCGTGGAGAGATCGCCTGTCGTGTCATTCGAACAGCACGCAGGCTTGGCATCTCTACAGTAGCCGTCTATTCAGATGCCGATCGAGATGGGCTGCACAAGGAGATGGCTGATGAGGCTGTCCATATCGGAGCTTCTCCTTCAGCAGAAAGCTATCTGTTGGGGGAGAGGATCATTCAGGCGTGTCTTGATACCGGTGCTGATGCAGTTCATCCGGGGTATGGGTTTCTCTCTGAGAATGCTTCCTTTGCAGAGGCCTTAGCCAAGGCCGGGATCACTTTTATTGGCCCGGACCCACATGCCATAACGGTGATGGGAGACAAGATCACTTCAAAAAAACTGGCAGCTGAGGCCAGCGTTAATACTATCCCAGGCCACCCTGAAATCATTCCTGATGCTGATGAAGCGGTTACTGTTGCCAGAGGGATTGGATATCCAGTAATGCTCAAGGCGAGCGCAGGGGGTGGTGG
>MPLY02009021.1_pt1 | contig 12729 bp, 9 predicted proteins | sample 1617301 | NCBI WGS metagenome assembly MPLY02 (sample SAMN05944805, study PRJNA350692) | marine metagenome | biome: marine; feature: ODZ; material: water; isolation source: 140 m water sample filtered on 0.2 um supor filter | place: Pacific Ocean | collected 2012-04-08 | depth 140m m
ATTGTCTGCAGCCGTCACACCACTATCCGTGACCTTGCCCGGAAGATGGGGGAAAACCTTTTCCCAGACCTCATCCCTGATGACGAAACGTCCCGTGTTCATCAAAACCTCCTTGCAAAAGGAAGTTTGAATCACTTTTTGACGCTCTTGGGAATCCCTTAAATGTCAACAGGCCCTAGTCCGAGAGGATACATAAAGGGCAGGTGTAACTTTTCTGGCACCTCTCCGCTTTATGCCGATCCCGCAACATAGCGCCTTTTCCCCTGCCGCTTGACAGCCCCCGACCCGGGCACGGAAGCTGGCTGCCTGCGGCCCAGGCGGCAATAGACGAACGGAGAGCGAATGGCAACGGCGGGTGGTGCCCCGAGCCGAAGCGTGCTGGCGCTGGCGTTGGTCAGTGCACTGCTGCTGGCCGCTTTCCTCGGCCTGGCGGCCTGGCTCGAGCTGAGCTACGACGAGGCGGCGGCGCCCCCGGGCGTTACGCTGGCAATTGCCATTATCGAGATTACGCCGCCATCCGCACCCGAACCCGGGCCCGTGGCCGCAGCTAAACCCGAACCCGAACCCGAGCCCGAGGTGGGGCCCGAAGCGGAACCCGAACTCGAGCCGAAACCCGAAGCGGTCGAGAAGGCGCCTGCCGCCGCCCCGGTCCCGGCACCTGCCGAGGCCGCCCTCCCGATATCGATGGCGCACGGCCTGCCGCGGCACAAGCCCGTCCAGCCCATCCCCGCCCGCAAACCGGCGCCGGCCGCCGCCCCGCCGCCGCCGCCGCCGCCCCCCCCGGCGCTGCAGCTAAGTGTCGAGCCCGAAGATCTGACGGCCTGTCGCGAGGCTACGGACCTGGCCGGCAAGGGCCTGCCGGAACGCCAGGTCGAGCTTTATTCGCGCTGCATCGAGAGCGGCCGGCTGGAGCCCGCCAATCTGGCGCTGGCCCACGGCGACCGCGGCACGGCCTATCGTGAACTGGGCCGGCCGGAGCCGGCGTTCAGCGACTTCACCCGGGCCCTCGAGATCGAGCCGGGCTTGGCCGCCGGCCGTCTCAATGTCGGCGACCTGCTGCGCGCTGATGGCCGGCCCAGACAGGCGATCGTCAGCTACGACCGGGCCCTCGAGCTCGATCCCAAGCTGGCCACGGCCTACAGCAATCGGGGCCTGGCCTACAAGATGACCGGCCGCAATCAGCGGGCGCTCGACGATTTCGGCCGGGCGCTGGATCTCAAGCCCGACTTCGCCGGCGCCTATTTCAATCGCTGCTCGACGCTCTTCGACATGCAGCGCTATGACGAAGCCATCGCTGATTGCCAGCAGGCCCTGAGCCACGGCCGCGACCGCCGCACCAATGCCCAGGCCCACAACAATCTCGGTCAGGCCCACAAGGCAAAGGGCGAATACGCCCGGGCGGTAAGCCAATTCCAGGCCGCCATCGACGCCCTGCCGGCCTATGCCGCGCCCTACAACAACCTGGCCTGGCTCCATGCCACCGCCGCCGACCCCGCCTTCCGTGACGGCGTCGAGGCGCTGCGCCTGGCTCGCGAGGCGGTGTCGCGCCGGGAACAGGCCGATACCGTCGACACCCTGGCCGCCGCCCAGGTGGAAAACCGCCGCTACGACGAGGCCGTGGCGCAATACCTGCGGGCCATGCGCCTGGGCGGCGCGGACATGGTCAAGGCCTACCAGCAAGACCTCAGGGCCAAGGGCTGCTACCACGGCGACAGTGAAGGCAGTTTGACGATGGAACTTCGCCGCGCCCTCACCGTCTGCGTCCACGAGGGCCGCAAGCTGGGTGCGGACTGAGGGTTTTTTCCTTGTCGGTGTGCTAAGATGAACCAATACTGCGCAACCACGCTGCGATTTCGAGCTCGGGAGGCCCGGCAACAATGGCACTGAGAATTCTGGCAATAGCCCTCTTTTCCACTTTGGCGGCTTGCACCTGGGGCGACAAGATCCTCAGCCAGCCGACGGAGGATCATTTGGCGGAACCCAAGGAGTGGGTCGCCGCCGCCGACTGGTCGAACCCCGAAGAAGTTACCGCGGTGATCACCGAATATGAGTTCCAACCCAAACGGCTGGTTTTCGAGGCGGGCAAACCCTACCGCCTGAAAATCATCAACCGGGGCGCCTTCGAGCATGCCTTCAGCTCGTCGGGTTTCTTCGAGTCCATTGCCGTGCGGCGTCTGGAGACGGCCTCGGGAAAGACCTTGCTCCCCGTCGTCGAAAGACTGGTGTTCGAGCCGGACGAGGAAAAGGAATTGCTATTCGTCGCCGTCAAGACCGGCGAACACAAGTTGGAATGTAACACGGCGCTGCACTTCGGCCTCGGTCCCTGGGCCGCCAACGGCACTATTGTCGTCCAATAAGGCGGAGCGCCGTCGAATTAACCAGAGCGGACTCGGCCTGCTCGACGAGGCGCCGCGCCAGATCCCGATCGTAGCGGCGCCCGACGTTCTGGTGGTGGGCGGTGGCTCGGCCGGGCTGGCGGCCGCCGTGGCGGCGGCCCGGGCCGGCGCCGATACGCTGCTGGTGGAACGCTACGGCTACCTCGGCGGCTTGGGCCTCGGGCGGCCTGATCATCCTGCTGCTCACCCTGGACGACGGCGCCGGCAATCAGGTCATTGCCGGCCTCTGCCAGGAATTGGTGGAACGCCTGGAGAGCCGCGGCGCCGCCGTCTACCCCGGGCCTGAACAGTGGAACTCGAACGACAGCGCGCTGATCGAGCATTTTCGCCAATGGGGCCTGGTTTGGGGCAGCGGCGAGGACCGCCTGCGCTATGCCGTGGCCTACGAGCCGGCCGAATTCAAGTTCATCGGCGACCAGATGGTGGCCGAGGCCGGCGTGCGGATGCGCTTCCATTCCTGGGCTACCGACGTGGTGCTCGAGGGCGAGCGCATCAGCCATGTGGTGCTTGAAAGCAAATCCGGGCGCCAGGCCGTTCAGCCCCGGGTGGTGATCGACACTACCGGCGATGGCGACCTCATCCACTTCGCCGGCCTGCCCCACGAGAGGGCCGAGGTGCACGCCTTTCGCTGGTACCGCATGGGCAACGTCGAGGCCCCGGAGAAGGCTATCGAAGCGGCCGCCGGCGAGCATTTCCCGACGCTGGGCGGGCGCTTTTTCCGTACCCCGGGGAAAGGGCGCACGCTGATGCCCTGGGGCATGGCGGACCACGTCGAGCGCCGCATCGATGCCACCTCGGTCGAGGACTTGACCTACGCCGAGATCGAATCGCGGCGCCTGATGATGACCCAGATCGAGCGCCTGCGCGCCGAGGCACCGGGCTTCCAAGAGGCCTACCTCAACGACGCCGCCGAGCAACTCGGCATCACCGAGACCCGCCGTCTGATCGGAGACTACGTGCTGGGCGGCGAGGACTTTGAAAAGCCCTTCCCCGACACCATCGCCGTGACCGGTCATTGGACGCGCTACGACCGGCGCTTCCATATCCCCTACCGCGCCCTGATCTGTCAGCGCTTGCGCAACTTCATCGCCGCCGGGCGCTGCATCTCCGTGGCCCAGCGGGTGCACAACGCGACCAAGGAGATCCCCGCCTGCATGGCCACCGGCCAGGCCGCCGGCATCGCCGCCGCCCTGGCCGCGGCCGCCGACGGCGACGCCGTGGGAGTCGACACAGCGGCTTTGCAGAAAGCCCTGACCGAAGCCGGGGCTATCCTCGAGGTCTAGCGCCAATCAGGCGCCAGGCCCTCGACCATGACGCCGTTGGCGTCCTTGGGATGAACCAGCCAGCGTGCCGAATCTTCGGGCTCGAGGGCCGGGCGATCGATGACGCGCATGTGGTTTTCCTTGAGCTCGGAGGAGCTGGCTGCGACGTCGGCAACCTCCACCGCCAAGTGATAAAAACCCTCTCCCGACTGGGCCAGGCGGCGCGCCACGGCGTTCGACATGTCGGATTTGTCATAGGGCTCGATGAGTTCTATCGACATCTCGTCGGGCGTGCCGCCGACGGAAAGAAAGATGCTGCGAATACCCTCGACCTCGACCTCCAGTTCGGCATAGCGCTTGAGGCCGAAGCGCTGGCTCCAGAATTTCTCGGCCTCGGCGATGTCCTCGACGACGATGCCGATATGGCTGATACGCTCAAACATGTTCTTTTCCTTTGCTCTCGGTCCGGGTTTTCTCGATAGCACCGTCCGCAAACCCCGCGATGACGGCCAGGAACGGTTCCGCGAAGTCGCGCAGCTTGGCCGCGCCGACGCCGTGGACCTCGGCGAATTCACTTTCATTGGCCGGGCGGCGGCGCGCCATGTCGGCCAGGGCCCGGTCGGCGAAGATGACGTAGGCCGGCACGCCGCGTTCATGGGCCAGCTCGAGCCGGCACTCCTTGAGGGCATTGAACAGCTCCGTGTCGGTGTCGCTGAGCTCCGAGACCACGGCGCTCTTCTTGGCTGTCTTGGGCCGCCCGCTCTTGAAGGTGTCACGGCGGTAGCGGAAGGTTTCCTCGCCGCGCGCCAAGGCTTGGCCGCGCCGCGCGATGCTAAGGCCACCGTAGCCCTTGATATCGAGCTCGAGAAACCCAGCCGCCACCAGTTGGCGCAGGATCGAGCGCCACTCGTCCTTGGCCAGCTCCTGGCCGGCGCCATAGTCGGGCAGACCTTGGTGGCCCATGCTGCGCACCTTCTCGGTGTCGGCGCCGCGCAGGATGTCGATGAGGTGGGCGGCGCCGAAGCGCTGACCGGTGGCGGCCACAACTGAGAGCGCCTGCTTTGCCACTTGGTTGCCGTCCTCGACCTCGGGCGGGTTCTCGCAGACGTCGCAATTGGCGCAAGCCGCGGGACTCTCGCCGAAATAGCCCAGCAACGCCTGGCGCCGGCATTCCGGCGTCTCGCAATAGGCGATGAGGGCGTCGAGGCGCTTGTGCTCGCGACGCCGGTGATCCTCGTCGCCACCTTCGTCGTCGATGAACATACGCCGCATACGGATATCGTCGAGGCCGTAGAGCATCTGCGCCTCGGCCGCCAGGCCGTCGCGCCCGGCCCGGCCGATCTCCTGGTAGTAGGCCTCGACGCTGCCCGGCAGGTCGGTGTGGAAGACGTAGCGCACGTCGGGCTTGTCGATGCCCATGCCGAAGGCGATCGTCGCCACCATGATGACGCCGGGCTCGGTCATGAATATGTCCTGGTTTCTGGCGCGATCGGTTTTTTCCATGCCGGCGTGGTAGGGCAGCGCCTGCAAGCCCTGGCTACCGAGAAACTGCGCCGTCTCCTCGGTCTTCTTGCGCGACAGGCAATAGACGATGGCGCTGGCACCGGCCCGGGCCTGGGCGAAATCGGCCAATTGGCGTTTGCCATCGCGGCGCATCTCGACACCCAACCGGATGTTGGGCCGGTCGAAGCCGGAGACGAAGATCTCGGCCCGGCCGTCGAACAGCTTGGCCGCGATATCGGCCCGCGTGGTCTGGTCGGCGGTGGCCGTGAAGGCGGCCAGGGGGACGCCGGGAAAGAGCGCGCCCAGGCGCCGGAGATCCTCGTACTCGGGCCGGAACGAGGGGCCCCAGCGCGAGATGCAGTGGGCCTCGTCGACGACCACAAGGCGAACCGGCAGCTTGGCCAGCGCCGCCAGCATGCGCTCCGTCATCAAACGTTCGGGTGCGATGTACAAGAGCGGCGCATCACCCGCCACGACACGCCGCCAGCTGGCCACGTTGGTGGGCCGGTCGCGTGAGGAATTTATGGTCTCGGCGGCCACGCCGGCCAGCCGCAGCGCCGCCACCTGGTCCTCCATCAGGGCCACAAGCGGAGACACCACCACGGTGAGGCCGCCCTGCATCAGGGCCGGGATCTGGAAACACATCGATTTGCCCGAGCCCGTGGGCATCACCGCCAAGGCATTGGCGCCCGAAAGCAGCGCCGACATCACGGGCTCCTGCCCGGGCCGGAAACCGTCGAAGCCGAAAACCTCGGCAAGGATGCGTGCAGGTTCGTTGGGGAATATCTCGTTCATGGACGAAGACTAGCGCATTACCGGGCTTACGCGGCAAAGCAATGTCTTGAGATTGATCTGGTCCGAGATCGGGTCTCGCTGGCTGGCGTCGGTGAGGAAGTTGACCGAGGGCCAGGGGTTGAAGGGTTGGCGCTCGCCCCAGCCCAGGGGTACGTAGACGGCGTGGCGCCGGATGCCCGGCGTCAGCCAGGCGATGGCTTCCAGGCTGCCGCGGGTGGTTTCGATCTGCACCCGGGCACCATCCTTGATGCCCTTCTCGGCTGCCAGTTCGGGGTGCATCTGGGCGTAGAGGTCGGGCCACATTTCCTGGGCCTGCCAGAAATGGTGGGTCCAACTGTGAAAATGCGCCGCCGAGGCGCGGCCGGTGATCAGCTCATACTCGTACCCCTGGGCGCGCAGCGCCGCGCCGGCGCTATCTTCGGGCTGGCGGATGCGGGCCGGCGTTGCCCCCACTGGCATGGCATGGAAGGGCGACAAAACGCCTGGCTCGTCATCGCCCAGCAGGAGCTCGAGGTGCGGCAGATCGATGCGCTGTTCGCGTTCGGAGTAGAATTCCGGCAGCGCCGAGAGGCCGAGGCGGGCGAAGCGGTCTTCGAGCGCCCGGGTCCAGAATTCGAGCCGGCCCGAGGGCGTGGGAAAGCGTTTGCCGTCAACACTCGGCTCAAGATAAAGCGTCTCCTGCTCCGCCGCCTGTTCGTCGGCCAGTGGGAATCGCAGCCAGCGGTGCGGCGTCGAGCGCAGGCGCCGAGTGGTGCAGCCCCGGATGTCGCTGTTGTCGGCGCAAAGCTTGTCCCAAAAGACGGCGGCATCCTTGTATTTTTCCCGCAGCACGTCTTGATAGCCGAACCGCTTGCCCAGCTCGATCCAGATCCAGCCATCCGTTCGCGCCTCGCCCGGCGGTTCGATCAGCTTGTCGATCCAGACCAGACGGCGGTCGTCGTTGGCCCGGTTGATGCCGCCCTTCTCGATGCCCGTGGCCACCGGCAGCAGATAATCGGCGAAGGCCGAGGTCTCGTTCTCGAACAGATCGATGTGGACCACCAGGTCGAGCGCCCGGAAGGCCTGGCGCACGGCGTTCTGGTCGGGCAACTGGCCCAGCGGGTTGTTGCCGCTGATCAGGGCGCGGATGGGGTAGGGCTTGCCCTCGGCCATGGCGGACAGCCAGTTGGCCGGGTTGCGCCGCACCATGGGCCGGGAGATGGCGGCGGCACGATGCTCGGGCATGGCGGCGCTGATGGGCGTGCCCGAGGCCATGTTGAAATAGCCGCCGCCCGGGCGCCCCCAATTGCCGGTGATGGTGGCCAGGAACATCAGCACGCGGTTGGTCTGGACCGAGTTGCTGTGCTGGTTGATGCCGCGGCTGGCGAAGATCATGCAGCCATCGGCGGCGGCCATTTCCTCCGCCAGGCGGCGAATCTCGTCTGCCGGCAGGTCGCAGATCGGCGCCGCCCAATCGGCGTCGTAGCCGCGCTCGTCGATGAAGTCGCGCCAGGCCGCGAAACCTTCCACCCAGGCCTCGCAGAACTCCTGGTCGTGCAGCTCGTGGGCCAGAATGTGCTGGGCCAGCGCCAGGCCCAGCGCCATGTCGCTGCCCGGACGCAGCGCCAGCCAGCGATCGGCCTTGGCAGCGGTGACGGTGTAGCGCGGGTCGATCACGACCATGGGGATGCGGCTCTGGATACGCCAATCGTTGACCATGCCGAAGTAAACCGGCCGGGTCTCGGCCTGGTTGTCGCCGAAATAGACCAGCATGCCGGTCCGGCCGATGTCGCTGGGCACAAAACTGTTGGGGATCAGCACCGTGCCCTGGGTCAGGGTATAGGCGATCGACTTGCCGGTGGCGCACAAGGGTTCCGTGCCCTCGACGTTGGGCGTGCCGAAAAGCCGGCCGAAGAGATGGACGTAGCCGCGGTTGGTCATGATGCCGGACCGGGTGCCGGAAAAGATGGCCAGGGATTCCGTGCCATACCGGGCCGCGGTTTCCTTAAGTTTGGCGGCGATCTCGTCCAGCGCCTGGTCCCAGGAGATGGCTTCGAAACGGCCTTCGCCACGTTTGCCGATGCGCTTCATGGGATGCTTCAGGCGGCGCGGGTCGTGGTACTGCTGCAGCGTCATCTGCGACTTGGCGCAGATCCGGCCGCCCAGCACGGGATCGTCGTCGTTGCCGCTGACCTTTACCAGGCGGCCGTCGCGCAGGTGGAACTTGAGCGAACAGGAATTGAAGCAGATGTTGCAGCCGCCCGGCTCGACCCGGTTGGCGAGCCGCGCCTCGGGCGCCGTGCCGTAGGGGAAAGCGGCGTCCGAACGCCGCGGCCCGCGGCCGGCCCAGGCCGAGCGGGTGAGTGCCGGCGGTGCCAGCTCGGCCGCCGGCTTGGCACTTTCGAGATAGAGCGTCGACGGCCCCAGCAGGTAGCTGTCATGGTCGCGCACCTGGCGGCCGGCCTGGGCCGCCTCGGCCAGCAACTCGTCGCGCTGGCCCAGGCGAATGGCCAGGCCGGGGCAGACGGCGGCGCAGGCCGTGGTCTCGCCGCGCCCACGGCGGGCGGCACAGAGGTCGCATTTGACCGCGTGGTGGCCCTCGGCATCGAAACCGATGGCGCCGTAGGGACAGGAGACCACGCATTCGCCGCAACCCGTGCAGCGGGATTCGTCGATGCTTACGACGCCGCTGGCAACGTCGCGGCCGATCGCCTGGGGCCGCACGGGACAGGCCCGCAGGCAGGCCGGACGCTGGCAGTGCTGGCACATGACGGGCAGGAACTGCAGCGCCGGCACCGCGCCACCTTGCAGCCAGACTACCTTGTTGCGGCGCTCGCCGGGGCCCAGGCCGTGCTCCTGCTTGCAGGCCGCCTCGCAGCTCTTGCAGCCGGTGCAGCGTTCGAGATCGATGGCCAGGGCGAGCCGGCTCATGCGCCCCAGGCGGCCACATGCCACCAGTGAACGTCACCGCCATCAGCCACGTAGCCGGCGAAGAAGGTCACCGTGACGACGTGAACGATGAGGCCGGCGAACAACAGCCAACCGGCGATCATGTGGAGCTGGCGCCAACGCGAAAGCTCCAGCCCGGCGGCACGACGGGCGCCCAGCAGGCCGGCCTCGGCCCGCACTAGGCGCTGATAGGCCAGGGTCAGGCCGGGGTGGCGCAGCCAGTGCCCGGGCCCGGGCGAAAAGATGGCTTCTTCGGCCGCCGGGTCGAGGCTCGCCAGCAACTTGCGCTTGCGCTCCAGGAGTTCGGCCAAGGCGACCCGCTCGGGCGCGCCCTCGAAGGTCCGAGGCCGCGAGGCCATGACGCCCGCCAGCTTGTCGGCAACTTTGATGCGGGCCCGCATGCCTTGGAGCAGCAGCACCAGGGCCAATAGCAAGAGCAACACTGGCGGCCGGCCCCAGTGGCCGGCAGCATGAACCACCACCAGCACCAGACCGGCCGCCCCGGCCAGGACGTGGGCCACAAACCAGGGCCGAGGCGAGGCCCCGTTCCGCTTGGCCAGGGCAAAGACGGCCGGCAGCGCCAGCAACAGGGCGCCGGCGACGCCGACCAGATAGAGCGGCGCACTGCCGGCCAGACGCCAGACCGGCGGCAGCAGCGGCAGCAGCACGGTGTGGCCGACCAGCGCCAGGGCGCAAAGGCCGGCCAGGGCCAGCACGGCGGGGCGGCCCAGGGCCGGCCGCTCAGGTGGCATGGCGCCCGGCCTCGAGCTGGCGGATGGCGGCGTCGCGGGATTCCTTGACCAGGATACGGCCGGCGGCCTCGGCCGCGACCGCATCGCGGGCCAGCACGGCCTTATGGAAATCCCGCCAGATGCGCGCCGAGCGCCGCCGCCGGGTCGGCGTGGCCAGACCCAAGGCCGAATAACGCACGGTCTGGCGTGACAACGAGCGCAGCAGCTCATAGAGCCGTTCGTTGCCCGAGCTTTGCCCCAGGAAGAGGCTGAGGCGGAAGCTGATGGCGAGGTATTCCTCGGCGCTGCCGTGCTCGCGTGCCAGGCGGCCCAGGCGCTCGACCCAGTCTTTGACCGGGGCCCACTGTTCGGCTTCGAGCCGTTCCATGGCCAAGCTGATGCAGAGCCCGACCAGGGTGCCGCGGATGTCGAAGATGTCGGTGACCTCTTTTACCGTCAGCGAGGTCACCTGGGCGCCGCGGCGCGGCAGGATTTCGATCACCCCATCGCGTTGCAAAAGCCGCAGCGCCTCGCGCACCGGACCGCGGCTGACCTCGAAGCGCCCGGCGATGTGCTGCTCCAGGACGCGCTGGCCGGGCTGGTAGGTGCCGGCCAGGATCTCTTGGCTCAGGCGCTCGGCGATCTGTTCCGAAAGCGACAGCGGCCTGGCCTCGGGTACCAGGCGCCAGTCGAGATCGAGGGTGGCTTCCGAGAGTGCCCCGGTTTCCTGTGGTGCCTCCAAGCCCTTCCCCTCAATAAGTCGTCGGCCAGGTGCGCATCTCGTGGCGGCCCACCCCGCCCGTGATGTCGCGGCGATGGAAGTCCAGCGCCTCGATCAGGTATTCCCGGGTGCGGCGCGGGTCTATGACGTCCTGGGCGCCAAAGCAGCGCGCCACGTCGTAGGCCGAGGAATCGCGCTGCATGGACTGATAGAGCTCCTCGTAGCGCTGGGGGTCCGATTGGGGCGTCACGCCGTGAACCACGCTGACGCCGATGTCGGGGGCCATGAAGCTCACCTCGGCGGTGGTCCAGGCGGCGATCTCGTCGGAATTGCGGCCACCGCCCATATTGAGGAAGGCCTGGCCGTAGGTCTTGCGCATGATGATCGAGATCCTGGGCACCGAGCAGAGCTGCAGGGCATGCATGAAGTTCATGATCTTGCCCGGCGCCTTGCGCCGCTCGCCCTCGATGCCGACGAGAAAGCCCGGCGTATCCACAAGCAGCACGATGGGGATATTGAAACTGTCGCAGAGCACTAGAAAACTCGTCACCTTGTCGCAGGAATCGACGTCCATGGCGCCGCCCTTGACGCGCGGGTTGTTGGCCACGATGCCCACCGGGTGGCCGTCGAGGCGGCAGAGCCCGGTCACGGCGACGCGGCCGAAGCGCCCTTTCAGGGGAAAGAAGCTCTCGCGGTCGACCATGGCCTCGATGACGCGGTGCACGTCGTAGGTCTTCTGGCGCTCCTCCGGCACCAGATCGAGCATGGCGGCGCTGGCCGTCTCGGAACCCGCCGGCACGGCGGCGCGCGGCGGTGCCTCGCCGTGGTGGCTGGGCAGATAGGAAAGGAAACGGCCCACCGCCTCGAGGGCTTCCTCGTCGCTTTCCGTGGCCAAGTCGATCATGCCGGTGGTCTCGGCGTGCAGGCGCCAGCCGCCCAATTCCTGGGGATCGATGTCTTCCGAGATGGCCAGCGAGGTGACGCGGGCGCTGGAGACGGCGAGCTCGGCGCCCTTGCGCATGACCACGAAGTCGGAGAGCGCGGCATACCAGCTAGAGGAGCCGTAGCAGGGCCCCAGCACGGCCGAGACCCAGGGCACCTCGCGCCGGCGTATGTACTGTTCCGGGTCCTGCCCCATCAGGCCCATGGCCACGGCGCCCATGACGTCGGGCATGCGGGCGCCCGAGGATTCGCCGAGGTAGACGATGGGCATGCCGGTGCGGGTGGCGGTGTCCTTGATGAAGGTGATTTTTTTGGAATTGATGCTGTTGGACGAGGCGCCCTTGACGGTGAGATCGTTGGACGCGATGGCCACGCGGCGCCCAGCGATGCGGCCGAAGCCCGTGACCTTGCCGTCGGCCGGAGTGATCTCCAGGTCGTCGGGATTGAGCGAGGTGGCAAACAGGCCGACCTCCTTGAAGGAGCCCTTGTCGAGCAGGCGGTCGAGGCGCTGGCGGGCATTGAGTAGTCCGCGTTCGGCCCGCGCCGCCAGGCGTTTTTCGCCGCCCATGGCCAGCGCCGCCTGGCGCCGGCGCGCCAGTTCGGCAACGCGTTCTTCGTGGGGCATCGGGGCACCTCGTCTGCCGTGATCTCGCGACCCCAGTGAACCAAGTCAATAATCAGATTGTCAACAATCTTCTTGACAGGCCCGGCGTCCGGACGCCTAAACTCGGGGCAAAAGACGGCGGACGGGAGGAGCCATCGGGCCATGAGCTGGCAGCCGGAAATCGAGGAAATCGAGCGCCGCCGTCAATTTGCCCTGGCGCTGGGCGGCGAGGAAGCCATCCAGCGCCACCACGACACGGGCAAGATGACGGCCCGCGAACGCATTGCCGAGCTCCTCGACGAAGGCAGCTTCCGCGAGCTGGGCGGCCTCACCGGCACGGGCAACTACGATGCCGAGACGGGCGAGCTGATCGACGTGCGCCCGGCCAATTCGGTGATCGGCAAGGGCCGCGTGGGCGGCCGGCGGGTGCTGGTTTCGGCCGACGACTTCACCATCCGCGGCGGCTCCTCGGAATCGGCCATCGCCGAAAAATGGATCTACATCGAACGCCAGGCCGTCGATATGGGGGTGCCGCTGGTGCGCCTGGTCGACACCGCCGGCGGCTCCGTCAAGCTGCTGGAAAAGCAGGGCGCCACCAAGCTTCCCGGCTATCCCGCCTATGCCGTGCTGGATCTTCTGGGCAAGGTGCCGGTGGCGGCCGTGGCACTGGGCTCTTGCGCCGGGCTGGGTGCCTGGAAGGTGGCCGATGCTCATTTCTCTGTCATGGTCAAGCATACCTCCCAGCTCTTCGCCGCCGGCCCGCCGGTGGTGGCGGCCGGCATGGGCCAGGAAATCAGCAAGGAGGAACTGGGAGGTTTTGCCATCCACGCCCGTGGCTCGGGCGTGG
>MPLY02163112.1_pt1 | contig 12663 bp, 8 predicted proteins | sample 1617301 | NCBI WGS metagenome assembly MPLY02 (sample SAMN05944805, study PRJNA350692) | marine metagenome | biome: marine; feature: ODZ; material: water; isolation source: 140 m water sample filtered on 0.2 um supor filter | place: Pacific Ocean | collected 2012-04-08 | depth 140m m
CCCTCATTTGAGTAGAGGAAGGAAAGTAAAATACTGAAAATAATGGATCGCTTAATCATAAGAAGATGCTCCAGTTGTTCATGGAAAATAAAAACAATATGTTCAATAAATTTCAAATATTTTTGCCTGATTTTCCGTGATGCCATTATCGTGAATCACTTGAACACGAATCGTATGATTCCCTATAGATAATATGGGGAAATCCCCCAGCCACATATGTGCATTAATGGGCATATCCTCAACATTTGGATATAGGTCGGGATACAGTTGAATGAGTCGGTTAATATAAGGGTCTTCGGCGGTCACCGCTTTTTTTAGCCATATTTCGTTTCCGTCAATGGTACAGGATACGATTGTTTTTGGTCCACCGAAAAAAACGTTCACGGCCAGAATGGATGTATCCATAGAAGCAGTTGTCATTCTATCCGAAGGGCTGCTGATTCGGAAGGTTTGGTTCGGATCGCTTTTGCTTGGCATAAATTCATAATTGAAATTGTTTTTAGAAAAATCGAACATAAAATACCCGTTAGGTGTGCCGTCATAATGAAAGCCGTAGGGAACGCCGTTAGCCTGGATGGGACCATACCACCAGGCGCCGCACCCGGCACCCAGGTTCAAATTTCGGAACTCAGCTTCACCCGTCCACCCGTGGTCGGCTGTCAGTTCCATATTTTCTAAGTAATGCATATGACCGGAAAGCGCCAGAATTTTATTTCGATCATGTACCATTTTATACAGTTGATCTCGATTGGTCAATTCAACTCTTTTTCCTTTATATACATCGGAGATAATGGGAATATGGCTTAGAAAGACTATTTGTTTATCTGATGAAACAAGAGACAGATCATTTTCTAGCCACGCTGTCTGATTGTCATGGAGTTTCCCAAGGTAGGATCCTTTTTTATTTTTTTCCACATTCCATCCTTTATAAAACACCGTATTTAAGGCAATAAAATGAACGTTGCCATATTCAAACGAATAATAATCAGGACCAAAATAAGTGCGCCAGGTTTCTTTCGCCAATGAATCGGATGGGGCTCGATAATTGATATCATGATTCCCGAATATATGCCAAATGGGTATTCCCAATCGGGAGACTTGTTCAAGATAATAGGGGTAAAGGGAAAGATCGTCGTACATGATATCGCCAAGGGGGATATAAAATTCCGCATCTTTCTCAGTCAGCATTTTATTTAAAATTTCATCCCGGAAGTATCGCACTTCTGCAGAGTCCCGTGGTTGGGGATCTCCACTGATAATGGCTCGGATTTTATCGCCGCGATTCTTGGATTTATATAGAGGGAAAGCCAGTTTTTCAGGTAAGGGAATCGGATCAGTAAATCCTTTATATTTTAGGTTGTCCGGGCCTTTCTTCAGCCGAATATTTTTATAATACTGTGGAATATTATAGTCATTCACCGGCACTTTCCATCCAGAAGGCTGCATGATAAAAACCACATCATTGCTATCGGCCACAATGTGGAAGAACCCTTTTCGATCGGTTAAAACAATATCCCTTCCGTTGGAAACTGGAATATCTTTGATGCCTTTTTCACCGGAATTATGAATACCGTCTTTGTTTTTATCATGGAAGACAGATCCGGAGAGTTGCACCTGGGCATTCAGGAGGGGAAATGCACAGATTATTACAACGATAATAGAAAATGCTAAACGGTTCATCATATTTCCTTTGAGTTGGGTAACACTTATATTGGATTCAATCAAAATTTGATTTTTAATTTACTACAATCTTGAATCAATTAATAAATTCATAAGTGGACTAATTTTAGTGAATTACTGACTTATTTAAACCGAAATTCCCAAGCTGATTTTGGCTCGAAAAATTTAGATAGAAGATCGTAAAAAACCTTATGAGAAAAACAAATTTTAGAAATATTGCAATTATTGCCCATGTAGATCACGGTAAAACCACCCTTGTAGATGGACTTTTGCAGCAAAGTGGCACTTTCCAGTCCCACCAGAAAGTGGAAGAACGCGTCATGGATTCCATGGATTTAGAAAAAGAGCGTGGCATTACCATCACAGCGAAAAATACGGCCATTCAATATAAAGATGTAAAAATCAATATAATGGATACACCGGGTCATGCGGATTTTGGCGGGGAAGTTGAACGAAGCTTAAATCTGGTAGATGGCGCATTGCTATTGGTGGACGCCAGTGAAGGCCCTTTGCCTCAAACGCGGTTTGTTCTGAAGAAAACATTAGAAAAAAATCTGCCGGTTATTTTAGTCATCAATAAAATCGACCGGCCGGACGCACGCATTGACGAGGTGCTCAATGAGGTGTATGACCTCTTCATTGATCTGGATGCCACCGAAGCGCAGATTGAATTTCCCATATTGTATACCAATGCAAAAGATGGTATTGCCCATAACGAATTGAATGATGGCTCTACAGATTTAACACCCTTATTCAATTCAATCCTCGAAAATATTGAAGGGCCTATGGCTGATGACGATCATACACCGCAATTTTTAGTCACTAATCTGGACTACGATCCTTATGTGGGGCAGGTCGCCATTGGACGATTGAATAATGGAAAACTGGAGATGACTCAATCCTATGCCCTCTGTGGTGCTGATGGTATTCGAAATAGACAAAAGTTTTCTGCACTATATACATTTATTGGGCTCCAGAAAATTCAGGTGGATACATTGGAAGCAGGTGATATTATTGCGGTTGCCGGTATAGAAGGCGTCACCATCGGTGATACAATTTCTTCAAATGAAAATCCGGAACCACTTCCTCGGATTGTGATTGATGAACCCACAGTGTCTATGCTGTTTTATGTGAATAATGGTCCCTTTGCCGGTAAAGAAGGAAAATACCTCACCTCCCGCAATATCAGCGAACGATTGGAAAAAGAGATTCTTGGGAATGTATCTCTCCAGGTGCATGCTACCGATCGGACTTATGTATTTGAGGTGAGAGGGCGAGGCGAATTACAAATGGCCATCCTGATTGAAACCATGCGAAGGGAGGGGTACGAATTTATGGTCTCCAAACCCCGGGTGATAACCCATGAAGAAAATGGAAAAGTGATGGAGCCTATGGAAAAAGTATTCCTCGATATCCCTGAAGATAAGGTGGGTATTATTACTGAAAAACTGTCAGAAAGAAAAGGGCGGATGACTAATTTAGTGAACCACGGTTATGGTCGTGTGTCTATGGATTTTGTGATTCCATCCCGGGGGTTAATCGGATTTCGCAGCCAGTTCTTAACGGATACACGGGGTGCTGGAATCATGAATAAACTGTTTGATGGATATGCCCCATGGTTTGGACTCATCCCACAGCGGAATAGCGGTGCAATGGTAGCTGATCGAAAGGGGAGGGTAACCACCTATGCCTGTCTGGGAATGGTGGACCGGGGCGAGTTATTTGTAGAAGTGGGAACAGAAGTTTATGATGGTATGATTATTGGTGAGCGCAATCGGACGGAAGATCTAACATTAAATATTACTCGTGAGAAAAAACTAACCAATATGCGAGCGGCCGCTTCCGACTCCACCGTAGTCCTGCGCCCACCAAAGCAATTATCGTTGGATCAATCCATTGAATTTATTGCGGAAGATGAACTGGTGGAAGTGACTCCATTATCCATCCGTTTACGGAAAATGGAATTAGATCCCCATAAACGATTGGCGGCGAGTCGAAAAGCAAAATATAGTAGTTAATCAACGATCAACTTGTTGAGAATTAGATTTTTTCATCCTTTCTGATACCATTATTCACCATTAATTTGTAGAATGAAAAAGTGGCATGGATATCGTTCTGAAATCACTCAGGGAAAATTTGATAAATATAAAAAATAGAAACAATCAATGAAGCGAATTTCCGTATTTATTTTTACCTATCTAAGCTTCTTGTTATCTGTTATAGGCGCCCAATCATTTGATAGTGAAAAAACTAATTTAATTATTGTTTATCCTGACCAGATGCGGGGGCAAGCTATGGGATTTGTGGGGCAGGAACCCGTTCATACACCTTATTTAGATCGATTTGCTTCCCAAGGTTTAGTGCTCACAGAAGCAGTGAGTAATTATCCAATTTGTAGTCCTACCCGGGCCAGCCTAATGACGGGACAATATCCTCAAGGGCATGGCGTATGGGGCAATTGTAATACCATAACAGCACCATTTGGTTATGAACTAAAAGAAACTGCTCAAACCTGGTCAGATATTCTTGACAATCAAGGCTATAGTTTGGGCTATATTGGTAAATGGCATTTAGATAGCCCGCATGCACCTTATATCAACACTTTAAATAATGCTGGAAAAGTTAAATGGAACGAGTGGACTCATCCGGACCGAAGGCATGGATTTGATTTCTGGTATGCCTATGGTACTTATGATCAGCATAATAAACCGATGTATTGGGCTGGTAGTGCGACCCGGGATTCTTTTAATTATGTTCATCAATGGGGTCCCGAACATGAAACTGATCTTGCAATCAAATATATTAAGAATGAAAATGAAGTTTACAGAGATCCCAGTCAGCCATTTGCATTAATGATCGCTATGAATCCGCCCCATATGCCTTATGCAGCGGTGCCAGAACGATACAAAGCCATTTATAACGATATTCCTCTAGATTCCTTGATTCAAAAACCAAATATTCCAGCTGCAGGAACCAAGTGGGGGGACTATTATCGGAAACATATTCGAAACTATTATGCCATGATCACAGGTGTGGATGAGCAATTTGGTCGGATCCTAAACGTTTTGAAAAAAACAGGACTCGAAAAAAATACAATTGTTCTATTCTCTTCTGATCATGGAAACTGTCTAGGTATACATGACCAGATATCTAAAAACAACCATTATGAAGAATCCATGCGTATACCATTCATCATTCGCTGGCCCGGTAAAATAAATCCACGGCAAGATAAACTATTAATTTCTACACCCGATGTATTCCCAACTCTTCTTGGTCTGCTTGGTTTTACGGAAAAAATAATGAATGAAATAGATGGCATTGATTATTCGTCATTATTTTTATCCGGAGAAAATGTGAGACCCCGTTCCCAGCTTTATATTTATACTCCACCGGGGGAAATAGACATGGGTAGGAGAGGTATAAGGACACACCAATTCACGTTCATGATGAGTAGAATTGAAAGCGAGGCTGACCAAATTACACTTTATGATAATCTTTCTGACATGTACCAGCTCAATAATATTGCAACTGAAAGACTGGATGTAATCAAAGAACTGAAAGGTGAATTAAAAATGTGGCTTGAAAAGACAAATGATCCCTGGATCAAGCATCTAAAATGATAACTATGAATTGTTCAATATGATTGTAAGATTATCCTTATACATATTTTTATTGATATTCAGTGGCCAAAAAACAGATGTTTTGAAGCAAATGCTTAAAATTGATTATGGTAAAATGGTATTTATACCAGGCGGCATTTTTTCTATGGGTGGCAATGCGTGGGAGTGGTGTGCAGATTTATATCATTATCAATCCTATCTTATTGATGCTAAAAATGAGGTGTGTGTTAAACCTGTGGGGTAAGATGAAAAGATTATTATATTTATTCATTTTTCTATTTGCTGTGATCGCCCATATTCCTGCGGGTGAATGGGAAGATAACACCAACCATGCCGAATGGATTCGGACCACCGCTCAAATTCCCATCGAGCAGTATGACAAATTTGTTGATGAATTTAATCCGTTCAAATTCAATGCAGATGAATGGGTGCGTATGGCTCTGAAGGCGGGATATCATCCCATTCGTGTCACTTTTTTTGAAAAAGGGGGTGGAAATCAATTAAAAGTATCTTATCAAGGGCCAAATATCAATAAACAAGCCATCTCGCCCCAGATTCTATTCCATAAAAATTGAGTATAGCATAAATTATAAAGTAACATTCTGTTTCGCAGGTCTTTTGATAGTCGGCGGACTGATAAATTTTATATCCAGTGCTCCAAAAGCTGAACGTCCCCCTAATATTGTTCTCATATTTACCGATGACCAGGGATATGCAGATGTGGGTGTTTACGGGGCCCAGGGTTATAGTACACCAAATTTAGATCAGATGGCTGATGAAGGTATGCGCTTCACAGATTTTCATGTTTCCCAAGCAGTCTGCAGTGCTTCCCGAGCTGCCTTGCTCACTGGTTGTTATTCTGAACGGGTAGGTGTGCAAGGTGCCTATAACCATACAGCCAGGATAGGCCTGAATCCGGAGGAAGAAACCATCGCGGAGATATTAAAAAATGAAGGCTATGCCACGGCTGCCTTCGGGAAATGGCATTTAGGTCATCATGAAAAATTTCTCCCTCTTCAGCAAGGATTTGATGAATATTTCGGAGTACCTTATTCCAATGATATGTGGCCTGTAGACTATAGCGGTGCACCCGTGAGCGGTACGGATCATTTTAAAAGTTTTTATCCCCAGTTACCTCTTATTGAAGGCAATGAAAAGATTGAGGAGATCCGTACACTGGCTGATCAAGACCAGTTAACTACTCGTTATACAGAACGTGCTGTAAAGTTCATCGAAAAAAATAAAGATAATCCATTTTTTTTATATTTACCTCATTCCATGCCACATGTGCCCTTAGGTGTATCTGATAAATTTAAAGGAAAAAGCCAGCAGGGTATGTATGGTGATGTGATAATGGAGATTGACTGGTCCGTGGGTGAAATATTGAAAGCTCTCAAAACAAATGGCCTTGATGAAAATACATTGGTCATTTACACTAGTGATAACGGCCCCTGGTTGAATTATGGTAATCATGCAGGTTTAACAGGTCTTTTGAGAGAAGGTAAAGGGGCCATGTGGGAAGGGGGAGCACGCGTCCCTGCTATAATGCGTTGGCCCGGTAAAATTCCGCAGGGCTTTGTATCAAATCAACTTACTGCAACGATTGATATCCTGCCAACAATAGCTGATATTACCGGCGCTGATTTGCCTGAGAAAAAAATTGATGGGATCAGTTTTAAATCTCACCTGTTTGGAGAATCAATTAAATCGCCAAGAGATGAATATAATTATTATTATGTTGGCGAATTAGTAGCTGTGCGCCAAGGAAAGTGGAAATTGACCTTCCCGCATGAATATCGTTCTTATTTAGGTGTAGAACCTGGGACTGATGGCTATCCCGGACCATACGCTCGAGGCAATGCAGGTATCGAATTGTATGATCTTGAAAATGATATCAGCGAGTCTTACAATGTGGCAGAACAATTTCCCAAAATTGTTGCACAATTAAAAGAACTTGGTCAGAATTCTCGCGAAGAATTGGGTGATCGTATTACGAAAACGAAGGGGAGTGGTGTTCGCCCTATTGGACGATTGGATTTAGACCGTTCTGAAGATGAGTTGAATGTGAATCATTTGGGAATTGGTAAATCAGTTTCGTATAAACATCTTTATAGTCCTCACTATCCTGGAGGAGAGGCACACGCTCTGGTGGATGGTAAGCGGGGAACAATCAATCATCATGATGGGTTTTGGCAGGGCTTTGCAAGAAATGATATTGAAGTAGTCATTGATTTGGAGTCGTTGACATCAATAAAAAAACTTGGAATAAGTTTTCTTCAAAATCAGGGGGCCTGGATCTTTTTTCCAAAGGAAGTTCGTTTCGAAGTATCAGTTGATGGCGTAGATTATCAATTGGTGCAGAACAAAGAATATGAGATCGCCAAATCACCAGAAATTTTGTTTAGAAATGTAAATATGAATTATGATAGTAATCCCATTCGATATATTAAAGTAACCGCCCGAAATCAACCTATTTTACCAAGTTGGCATCCTGCCCAGGGAAAGGCAGCGTGGTTATTTGCTGATGAAATTGTCATTCAATAAATGAAAAAAAGTAAAAATGAAAAAACCTTTAATGAATAACTTAACCTCCCATTCACATAGAGTGATCACGAAACAGTATTCAACAATATCAAATATTGAGATGTTTTATGCGCTCTAAGATTATATCATTATTTTCAATTATTTCTGTCGGATTACTATTAGTGGTTTATTTTAATTCGATTAAAAAAACTGGAATATCTTTTACTGAACGGCCGAATATTCTTTTCATTATGAGCGATGATCATGCTGAAGGTGCAATTAGTGTTTACGGTAGTGAATTAATACATACACCGAACATTGATAAAATTGCAAAAGAAGGCATTCGTTTCAACAACAGTTTTGTGACCAATTCTATTTGTGCCCCAAGCCGGGCCGTTCTGCTTACGGGTAAATACAGCCATATGAATGGTGTAAGAGACAATGATCAAGTTTTTGATGGTAGTCAGGAAACTTTCCCAAAAATTTTACAATCAGCTGGTTATGAAACAGCTATGATTGGAAAATGGCATTTGAAAAGTGAACCCACTGGCTTTAACTATTGGAAAATTCTTCAAGGGCAGGGTGAATATTATAACCCATTAATTGTTGATAATGCAGGGGAAAGGAATATTGAAGGATATGTAACTGATATCATCACTGATATGGCAATCGAAACGCTGGAAAACAGGGATAAAGACAAACCTTTTGCCATGCTGCTACATCATAAAGCTCCTCATCGCAATTGGATGCCAAATCTTAAATATTTGGGCGCTTTCAAAGGGAAAAAATTTCCACTTCCAGAAACATTTTATGATGATTATTCAACGCGATCTCTGGCTGCAAAAGATTCTGATATGCGGATCGATAACATGTTTCTAACATGGGATATGAAATTGAGGCCTGGCGATATTGACAAGGAAACAGGTAGTGGTGGTAGTGGCCAAGTATCAGGCATAATAAGAGATTCATACCGCGAATGGATGAATGATGAACAGCGAAAGATTTGGGAAACATATTATGATTCAATTAGTGTAAATTTCCGGAATGCGAATCTTTCCGGTAAAGCATTATTGGAATGGAAGTTCCAGAGGTACATGGAAGATTACTTGGGTGTAATCTTATCTGTGGATGAGAATATTGGTCGGATATTGGAATATTTGGACCAGGAAGGTTTAACTGAAAATACGATTGTCATCTATACATCAGACCAAGGTTTTTATCTTGGTGAACATGGTTGGTTTGATAAACGATTTATGTATGAGGAATCGCTAAGTATGCCACTTTTAATGCGATACCCAAAAGAAATAAAAGCAGGTCAGATTTCTGATGATATCGTATTAAACCTTGATTTTGCGCCTACTTTTCTGGATTATGCTGATATTAGTACATCCAATGATATGCAGGGGAAATCATTACGTTTAATTACTAAAGGTAAACAACCTTTAGATTGGCGGAAATCCATGTATTACCACTATTATGAATATCCGCAGGGATGGCATTTTGTGAAGAAACATTATGGTATAAGAACTGCACGCTATAAACTCATTCACTTTTACGATGATATTGTTGCATGGGAATTTTACGATTTACAAAAAGATCCTCATGAAATAAATAATATTTATGATGATCCTGCCTATACAGAAATAATTAAAGATACCAGACAAGAATTGATGAAACTGCGACAAGAATTTGGAGACACGAATTAAATCAATGAATATCTATAAATGATAAAAACTTTAAACCATTATTCAATTTGCATTCTGTTGATAATTGGATTTTATTCCTGCGAAAAAAAACAGGCTCAGCCCAACATTATCTACATACTTGCCGATGACCTAGGGTATGGCGAATTGGGTGTATACGGACAGAAAATTATTGAAACTCCGAATATTGATGCTTTGGCAAAAAACGGTATGCTTTTCACCCAGCATTATTCCGGTTCCCCGGTTTGTGCGCCATCCCGTTCAGTATTCATGACCGGGCAGCACACAGGACACACACCCATTCGTGGAAATGACGAATGGAAAGAGCGTGGAGATACTTGGAACTACCAGGCCATGTTTGATAATCCTTATTTGGAAGGTCAGCGGCCGATACCTGATAGTACAGTCACGATTGCCGAAAAATTAAAATCCGCCGGTTATACTACTGGAATGGTGGGTAAATGGGGTTTGGGTGCACCAACTACTGAGGGTCTTCCAAATCGACAGGGGTTTGATTTCTTTTATGGTTATAATTGTCAGCGCCAGGCTCATACGCTTTATCCTATGCATTTATGGCATAATGAAGAGCGCCATCTATTAAATAATAAAAATGTGCCACCCGGCACAAACTTGGTAGAAGGAGCAGATCCGAATGATCCTGCCAGTTATGCCGATTTTGAATTGAATGATTATGCTCCAGAATTAATGCACAGGGAAGCGATAAAATTTTTAGAAGAAAATAAAGACCAACCCTTTTTTCTATATTATGCATCACCCTTGCCGCACGTTCCATTGCAGGCGCCTGAGAAGTGGGTGAATTATTACCGTGAAAAGCTTGGAAAGGAAAAACCCTATACGGGAGCATCTTACTTTCCTAACCTAACCCCCCGTGCCACCTATGCTGCCATGATTTCTTACCTAGATGAACAGGTGGGGGATTTGGTAGATAAATTATTGGAACTTGGTGTATATAAAAATACGATCATCATTTTTACTAGTGATAATGGCCCGACCTATGCCGGTGGAGCAGACACACCATTTTTTGACAGCGCCAAACCTTTTAAAACAGAATACGGCTGGGCAAAGGGATTCGTCCATGAGGGTGGCATTCGGGTTCCCATGATCGCGAGCTGGCCGGGTAAAATAAAAACAGGTAGTCAATCCGATCATATCTCGGTTTTTTATGATATGATGCCGACATTTTGTGATTTAGTTAGTATAACCATCCCTTCCAATACGGATGGCATTAGTATCGTTCCGACACTCATGGGAAAGAAGAGTCAGAAAAAACACAACTACCTCTATTGGGAATTTCCAGCTTATAAGGGCCAACAGGCAGTTCGTATGGGAAAATGGAAAGCGATTCGAAGGAATATTTATGAGGGGAACTTGGCTATTGAACTTTATGATTTGGAATCGGATATCCAGGAACTAAAAAATGTAGCTGATCAGCATATGGATATTGTTAAAAAAATAACTGTCATTTTGGATAAAGCTCATACACCATCCAATTTGGAACGGTTTCAATTTCCACAATTGGGAGATTAGAAATTGTTATGAAAAAATGGACAGGTTACCGTCCCGAATTGGCTCAAGAAAAATTTGATACTATAATAATTGGTTCCGGGATGAGTGGTCTCACCACAGCTGTTTTATTATCCCAACATGGTCAACGGGTTCTTGTTTTAGAGAAACATTTTAAGGTTGGCGGTTTTACCCACACATTTAAACGAAAAAATTATGAATGGGATGTGGGTATTCATTATATCGGTGAAGTGCATAATACAAAGTCATATACAAGAAAATTATTTGACCGCGTTACGGATGGGAAGCTAAAATGGGCTAAAATGGATGATAATTATGACCGCATAATCTTCCCGGACAAATCTTACGATTTTATTGCACCAAAAGAAAATTTTATCCAATCCTTAACAGCACATTTTCCAGAAGAGGAGAAGGGTATTCGTGATTATATAGATTTCGTACAATCTTACATTCGGAAAGGGCGTGGATTTTATACCAGCAAGGCCCTGCCCAAATGGCTTAGTCCATTTTTATATGGATCCATGACCAAACCATTTTTTGAATATGCGGATCGAATGACGAAGGATGTAATGAATGCATTCACCCAAAATAAAAAATTACAGGGTGTTTTAACAGGACAATGGGGTGATTATGGGTCACCGCCGGGTAGGAGCAGTTTTGCAATGCATGCCAGTGTGGTTCGCCATTATCTGGATGGGGGGAATTATCCCGTAGGCGGATCAAGAATGATTGCAGAATATGCCAGTGATTTGATCGAATCAATGGGTGGAAAAATTGTGGTGAATGCGGGCGTGGATGAAATATTAACCCAAGGGAAAAAAGCGGTGGGGGTCCGATTGGATAATGGAGATGAATTATTCGCCTCTCGGGTCGTGAGCAGTGCAGGCCTCTTAAACACAGTCAATACATTTTTACGAAATCAATCAGCGGGTAAAGTGCTCAAAGAAAACGTAAAAAATGTAAAACCGACTGAAAGTTATCTTTGTCTATATATAGGATTAAATAAATCAGCGAAAGCACTGGGGTTCAGTAATACAAACTTATGGATTTACCCTGGGTATGATCATGATCAGAATGTGGACAATTATAGAAAAAACCCTGATGGGGATTTTCCCGTTGTATATGTCTCATTCCCATCGGCGAAAGATCCAGATTGGGATAAAAACCATCCTGGATGTGCCACCATGGAAGCCATTACGCTTGGATCATGGGATCAATTTAAAGCATGGCAGGATGAACCCTGGAAGGGCAGGGGTGATTCTTACGAGGATTTCAAAGAAGCATTGGCTCAAAAAATATTAGATGTAGTATATAAACATGTTCCAGAAGCCAAAGATGCCATGGATTATTATGAATTATCTACACCCCTATCTGTGCGGGATATGGCCCATTATCCTGCGGGAGAAATGTATGGGCTTGATCATACACCCCAAAGATTTCATCAGAAGTGGCTCCGACCTCAAACAGATATAAAGAATTTATATTTAACCGGTCAAGATGTCACAACAGTGGGACTCACCAGCGCACTTTTTTCGGGATTACTTACCGCCTCATCTGTTTTGGGTAAGAACCTAATGAAAACACTGTAATCA
>MPLY02165198.1_pt1 | contig 12657 bp, 9 predicted proteins | sample 1617301 | NCBI WGS metagenome assembly MPLY02 (sample SAMN05944805, study PRJNA350692) | marine metagenome | biome: marine; feature: ODZ; material: water; isolation source: 140 m water sample filtered on 0.2 um supor filter | place: Pacific Ocean | collected 2012-04-08 | depth 140m m
ACTTCTTCAATTCCGCTTCGAGCCGTTGATAGCCCGTCGCGGTCATGGGCACACGTTCCATGATCCGTCCATCGTCATTGCGGAGAGGCGCCATGCGGGAACCAAGCGTCCAGAAGGTCTAAGTGTAAGATTGTAACGATGCCACTTCAAGGGCGCCTCGGCGAAGGGCTGCGATTGCCTCGGTCACGGCGCGGCTGCCAGCCACGGTGGTATAGTAGGGGACCCGGTTCGCCAGAGCCGCCCGGCGCAGGCTGTAACTGTCCTTGATGGCCTGGGCGCCTTCGGTCGTGTTGAGGATCAGCGCGACCGCGCCGTCCGATATGGCGTCAACCAAATGCGGGCGCCCCTCTCGAACCTTGCGTATGCGCGTCACGACGAGGCCAGCATCCTCAAGATATTTTGCGGTGCCTGCCGTTGCAATCAGCAAAAAGCCCATTTCCGAAAGGCTGCGGCCGACCTCGGCCATCGCCGGCTTGTCACTGTCGCGTACCGAGATGAACACGTTCCCACCATCAGGCAGGCGCGTGCCGCTCGCAATTTGTGACTTTGCAAAAGCGCGCCCGAAGTCCGAATCTAGCCCCATCACCTCGCCCGTGGACTTCATCTCCGGGCCGAGCAGAACGTCGACCCCGGGAAAGCGGGCAAAGGGAAATACGGCTTCCTTAACTGCGACATGGCCGCCGCGCCCACGCGCGAGGTCGAAATCGCTCAGAGATTCACCGGTCATCAGTCGTGCGGCGATCTTGGCAATGGGTGTGCCTGTCGCTTTGGCAACGAACGGCACGGTGCGGCTGGCCCGGGGATTGACCTCAATGATGTAGACCTGATCTGTGCCATCATCGGCACGCTTAACCGCAAACTGTACGTTCATCAACCCGACCACGCCAAGAGCTCTGGCCAGCGCTTCTGTTTGCCGTTCTATCTCGGAAATTATCTCGCTAGATAATGAATGGGGCGGTAATGAACAGGCGGAGTCGCCCGAGTGAATGCCAGCCTCTTCAATATGCTCCATTACGCCCGCCACATGGACAGCCTCGCCGTCGGCGAGCGCGTCGACATCTACTTCGATAGCATCGGCTAGGAAGCGGTCGATGAGGATCGGCGCATCGCCAAATAGGCGTACAGCGCGGCCTACATAGTCGCTCAGCATGTGGCTGTTGCCGACGATCTCCATCGCCCGGCCGCCCAGAACGTACGAGGGGCGTACCAGAACTGGATAGCCGATGCGTTCGGCGATCGCCACGGCCTCCTCGACGGTGGTGCAAGTGCCGTTGTCGGGCTGCTTCAGATTGAGTTGCGCTAGTAATTGCTGGAACCGCTTGCGGTCTTCGGCGAGGTCGATGGCATCGGGCGAGGTGCCGATGATAGGTACACCCGCCGCCTCCAGGGCCCGGGCGAGCTTGAGCGGCGTTTGTCCACCATACTGGACCACGAGGCCAAGTAGGGTGCCTCGCGTGGCCTCGAGGCGCGCGATCTCGATGACATCCTCCGCGGTCAGCGGCTCGAAGTAGAGCCGATCCGAGGTGTCGTAGTCGGTCGAAACGGTCTCAGGGTTGCAGTTTACCATAATGGTCTCAATGCCAGCCTCGCGCAGCGCATACGCGGCGTGGACGCAGCAATAGTCAAATTCGATACCCTGGCCGATACGGTTAGGACCGCCGCCAAGGATCATCACCTTGCGGCGCTCGCTCGCCTGGGCCTCGCATTCTGGCTCGCCGCCATCCCAGGCCGGGGTTTCGTAGGTCGAATAGAAGTAAGGCGTCTGTGCGTCGAATTCGGCGGCACAGGTATCGACACGCTTGAAGACCGGGTGCACGTTGAGCGCGACACGCTTGGCCGACACCATCGCTTCATCACAGCCGGCGAGTGTCGCTAGACGCGCATCCGAAAAGCCCAATCCTTTTAATGCGGTAAGCGCCTGTGCATCGTCCGGGAGCCCTTGTGCCTCGACTCGGCGCTCGGCAGCGACGATGTGCTCTATCTCGCGCAGAAACCAAGGATCGTAGCTGCAGGCGTCATGCACTTCATCGACACTGAGACCCGCACGCAACGCCTGAGCGATGACCAGGAGTCGGTCCGGCGTCGGTTGGGCCAGGGAGGCAAGAATGCCATCGCGGTCGTTGGCAATCTCCACCGGATCAAGCCCGGTGAGGCCGGTCTCCATGGAGCGCAGGGCTTTTTGTAAGGATTCGGCAAAGCTGCGACCCATCGACATGGCCTCGCCGACAGACTTCATTGCCGTGGTCAGGAGCGGCTCGGTGCCGGGAAACTTCTCGAAGGTGAAGCGCGGCATCTTGGTGACTACGTAATCAATGGTCGGTTCGAAGGAGGCCGGCGTGCTCCCGGTAATGTCGTTCTGCACCTCGTCGAGGGTGTACCCCACCGCAAGCTTGGCGGCGACCTTGGCAATGGGAAAGCCCGTGGCTTTTGATGCCAGTGCCGAAGAGCGTGAGACGCGTGGGTTCATCTCGATCACCACTAGGCGCCCGGTCGCGGGATCGACGGCAAACTGGACGTTCGAGCCTCCCGTCTCCACCCCGATCTCGCGCAGCACTGCGATCGAGGCGTCGCGCATGATCTGGTATTCTTTGTCGGTCAGTGTTAACGCTGGCGCCACAGTGACGCTGTCGCCAGTGTGCACGCCCATGGGATCGACGTTCTCGATCGAGCAGACGATAATGCAGTTGTCCGCGCGGTCGCGGATCACCTCCATTTCGTATTCCTTCCAGCCGATGATCGATTCCTCGATCAGCACCTTGTCGATCGGCGAAGCGTCAAGGCCAGCGGTGACGATGCGCTCGAACTCTTCGCGATTGTAAGCAACGCCGCCGCCGGTTCCGCCCAACGTAAACGAAGGCCGGACGATCATTGGCAACCCGAGACTGTCAAGAATGACCTGCGCTTCATCCAACGAATGTGCCACCGCGCCGCGCGGCGTCTCCAGGCCGATACGCGCCATTGCCGCGGCGAACTGGTCGCGGTCCTCGGCCATGGCGATCGCCTTCTGATTGGCGCCGATCAGGGCAACGCCATAGCGCTCCAGGGTGCCGTCCTCGGCCAGGGAGAATGCAGTGTTTAGAGCGGTCTGCCCCCCCATGGTGGGCAGTACCGCATCGGGGCGCTCGACGGCGATGATTTTTGCCACCATCTCGGGCGTGATCGGCTCGATATAGGTGGCATCGGCCGTATCCGGGTCGGTCATGATGGTCGCCGGGTTGGAATTGACCAGCACCACACGATAGTTTTCGTCGCGCAGCGCCTTACAGGCCTGAGTGCCGGAATAGTCGAACTCGCAGGCTTGGCCGATCACGATCGGCCCAGCGCCGATTACCAGGATCGAATGTATGTCGTCACGTTTGGGCATACGCGTCCTGTTTTAGGTTCCGTGATACTCGCGATACCATTCGACGAAGCGGGGAATGCCTTCGTCGATGGCGGTGCGGGGCACGAAGCCGGTATCACGCCGCATGTCGTCGATATCGGCATAGGTCTCGGGCACATCGCCAGGCTGTATCGGCAGCAAGATCTTTTCCGCAGTCTTTCCTAGGGCCTGCTCGATCAGCCCTATGAAACGCAAAAGCGCCTCCGGAGTGTTGTTGCCGATATTGTAGAGGCGGTGCGGCGCGTTGCTGCCGTCGTCCGCCGGTGGTCGAGCAAGCACCCGCAGCACACCGTCGACGATGTCATCGATATACGTGAAATCGCGGCGCATGTCGCCGTGATTGTAGACCGCGATCGGCCGGCCTTCAAAAATCGCCTTGGTAAAGATATAGGTGGCCATATCAGGCCGGCCCCAAGGGCCGTAGACAGTGAAGAAACGCAGGCCTGTCGATGGTATGCGGAAAAGATGGGCATAGGTATGGCCCATCAGCTCGCCGGCGCGTTTGGTCGCGGCATAGAGCGAGATCGGCGTGTCCACGCGGTCGGTTATGGCGAATGGCTGCTTTGTATTGCCGCCATAGACCGAGCTTGAGCTAGCATAGACCAAGTGCTCGAGTCCGTCCGCAGCGCGGCACATCTCGAGAACAACGAGTTGGCCGGCGATATTGCTGCGGACGTAGTCCATGGGGTGCTCAACGGAGTGGCGCACGCCGGCTTGGGCTGCGAAGTGCACCACAGCACGCAGGGGCTTGGCTGCTGCTGCCGCTGCGGCCATGGCCTCGGCGTCGGTGATGTCGGCGCGGTGGAAGGTGAAGCCTGCGCGTTTCTCGATCCGGGCCAGGCGAGCGCGCTTGAGCGCAGGGTCGTAATAGGCGTTGAGGTTGTCCACACCATGTACCTGCTCGCCCTGGGCCAGGAGGGCTTGACAGACATGAGAGCCGATGAAACCGGCAGCGCCGGTAACGAGGACGCTCACGGGACGGGGCGCGCCAGGGGCCCTTCGGGCATGCGCAGAACAGCCTTCTCATGACCCCGGTCGAAAGTGAAAATATGCGGCGGCATACCGGAGAAACCCACACCCTTCAAGGCGCGGTGGTAAATACTCGCCTCTTCATATGTCACCGGTCCTATGGTCTCAGGCAGGTCAAAACGGCTGGTTATCAGCGATGAATAGACGCAGCCGGTCATGCAGTCGGGCCAGGGGTTGATGATGCGGGTCATGCGCTGGACCAGCAGCGAGAAATCGGCCGGCTCTTCCATTGCCGTGGTCTCAGCCAGGGTGAATGGATTGGGACCGCGTAACCCGCCGGCAATGGTCAGCACGATGTCGGAGTCTCTGACCACCCGTGCTGCCGCCTTTTCGGAGTCGAAGCCGAACGGGAACGAATCGTCAATCATCAAGGTTCCAGACCGTAGCTTGTCCACGTCGACTACCAGCGGCGTCGAGGTTGCCGAGAGGATTAGCGTACAGCGGTCATACATCCATTCGGGTAGGGAAGATTTGCGGTCGATGGTCACTACCTTGACCTCGCCGGGCAACTCAGCCTTGAGGTCTGCCAGGCGCGCGCTCTTCTCGGGCACATCGACGAGATAGATTCGCCGTGGCGCAGCCACCCTATTGAGCAGCTTAACGATGCCTGTGCCGATTGAGCCCACGCCGACGAACGCCGCAATCTCGTCCTCATAGCGCCTGCCGGCGCCTTCGAGAACCGTGGCGACATTGAAGGCGAACGCGGCGACCACGGCCGCATGGCCGGTGGTCAGCGACAGCGTGGGCCCGCCCTTGGCGGCGACGGCGTCGGCAATGGCGCGGCCGAAGTCGGTGGCCGCTGGGATCATGCCGGTAAATGAGACGCAGCGTGCGCCCGCGCGGCGCGCCAGGTTGACGCCGGCTACCGCCGCTGCGACTGTTGTCGCGCGATCCTCGAATAGGGTCATGTCGACGACCGGGATTAAAATCGTGCCGACACGCCCGTAGGGACTGTCGAAGATGTGGGTCAGCAGTGGTTCGCCGGCCAAGGTCTCGGCGCACAGTGCCCGCGCGCTCTTGACCTCGCGAGAATGTTGCTGGAGGGAGGGCCGCTCGGCAGGAAATGCCACCAACGAGGCGGCATCGATCTGGGGCAGGGGCGCGGCAGTCATAATGGCTCCGGAGGCGAATTTGCGCGGCTCCCAATCAATAGCATAGTGCTGCGCCGGCTGCGAGCCCAGAGCCTCGATCCCATATTTTGGATTACAGGTCGGGTTGACGGACAAGGCGATCAGCCGGTGGGTAGAATCAGCAATCAATCGGTCAGTTAATTAAGGAAAATTCATCGAAGGTTATCTGGGAAATGTCGATAGATATCAGGCGGTAGCGGCCAAAGCCTCTTCGGTCCAGGGTTCCACTGGCGTTGATTCCAGGCACCAATTGGCCTCGTCGGCGAACAAGGCGCGCAATACCGCGTTGTTCAACGTGTGCCCGGTACAGCTCGCCTCGATCCGCGCCAGCAGGGGTGCGCCGGCCAGATAAAGGTCGCCAAGACAATCAAGCATCTTATGCCGCACGAACTCGTCTGCGAAACGCAGGCCGCCCTCGTTGAGCACTTGGCCGTCTCCCACAACGATGGCGTTGTCCAGGCTGCCGCCCTGGGCCAGGCCGGCGGCACGCAAGGCCGCGACTTCGTCCGCCATGGCAAAGGTGCGGGCCCCCGATAGCGCGCTCCTGAAAAGTGTGTCGTCGCAAACCGCATCCAAGCTTTGCCGCCCAATGACCGGATTATCGAAATCGATTTCCACAGCCATGGACAGGACCGGATCTGGAAGCAACATGATGTGCCCCGAGCCGTTCTCCGCCGTGACCGGCCGTAGCACCCGGATGTACTGGCGCAGCGCTGGCACGGTATTCCGGCCGGCGCAGTCCAGCAGGAACACAAAAGGCTCCGAACTGCCATCCATTGCCGGGACTTCGGGGCCATCGATCTCGACCTCTAGATTGTCGATGCCACAGCCCCAGGCGGCCGCCATCAGATGCTCGACTGTGGCAACGCTGGCGTCACTCTCTCCACCGAGGGTAGTACCGAGACGGGTATCGGTGACCGCATCGAAGCGCGCTGGCACGCGGGCCCCGGCGAGATCGGCACGCACGAACATGATCCCGCTTCCTGCAGGCGCTGGCCTCAATGTCATCCGCACGGTCTGACCACCATGCAGGCCGATGCCCGCACAGCAAATAGAATTGTGAATCGTCGTTTGGTAGCTTGTCGTCACCTGGTCCCCGCCTTGATCTTGTGACGGCATATCCGTCTCATCCAGCCCGCTTGAGAGCCTGAAAGTGCTTGTAACAAGCGCTTTACGAACCCTCAAATCAATCTTTGTTACCGAATGTTACGCCTAGGGGCTGTCCTAATTTAATGGCTTTTTAGTTTTGCATTCACCCACGCCTTCAATTGGCTAAACAGCTCTCGGTGATCACCTCCGTTGAACCCCTGGCAGCACTCCTTTAGAAGCAGGGGACAGCTCTGTTTCGGGACTCTATTGAAGCGTTGTAGATGCTGTTTTGCCTCGTTCCAGAAGTTCTCCGATTCCGTTGATGTGGTTCCGTTCTTCGATGAACCGGCCTGAGTGGTTGATCCACACATGGTGGAAATCTGAGCTGTCCAGGATCATAGCTCGCGAAGTTGTCTGTGTGGACAATAGGAATCAGGCAGAATCATGCGCTCTATGATCGGCATCAACGTGGCCGTCCGGGCATTGCAGATCATCACTGTGCAGACCTTTCTTTCGCGCTTTAAAAGCCAGAAAATCAGGACTTTTCGACAGCGTCTCGACCGCGCTTATCCTTCCTCACACCGCCGAAATAGCTCTCGTCCAATTCGATCTCTCCTGCAAATGGTGACGCCTTTTCCATATCCTCGGCAGTTACCTTGCGAAGGCGCGTGTAGAAACAGACCGCCGTGTTCCGGTGGATGTCGACAAGTTTTTCCACGGTACATGTTGTCGTAACCGCCACAAAGTTCTCGATCAGGCGATCTCGTTTCCGTTCACTGAGCCTGCTCTTGCGCTCCTACATTCTGCCATCCCAGCCTAAGCAAGTGGCTGAGATAGATAGCTCCGGCGCCCTCCTCCTCAGTCAAGTTGATTGCCGGCGGAGGAAGGCTGGGATGTCGAGCAGATCCTCCTCGGCGGTGGTCGGGGTGGGGGGCACGGCTGGGGCCGGAGTGGCGATGCTGGTGACGATAAGCGGTGCCGCCGGTGTCGGTGCGGCCCCCTCCAGAACCAACTCCCGCACTGCGGCCGGTGCGGGTTGGGCTTCCGGCGCCGGTGCTGCCTCAGCTGGGCGACTGCTGCGCTTCATCCATTCGAACAATCGCGGACGAGGCGCCTCGGGCGCGCTATCCGTGGCACCGCTGTCACTGCCGGCGACAGGCGCTATCGGCATCTGCGCTTCTGGCGCCGGGGCGACGGCGGTCCGGTCAGCATCGGAACGGCCTGTCGACATGAGCCGCTCTGGCTCGGGCTCCGCCTGCACTGTGAGTTTAGCCTCCGGCGCAAGCTCTGCCGCGAGGACCGGCTCGGGCGCTGGTGCCTCGGTGATCGGCGTTTCGATCGTCGGGCTGGTCTCGGCAACCGAAGTAGGCACGACTAGTCGCTCGGTGCCGGTCAGCGCGTTGGCATCTCCTTGGCGGTCGTCAATGCCGGTGGCGACCACCGACACGCGGATGTGGCCGGCAAGCTGGTCGTCGAAAGTCGAGCCGAAGATGATGTTGGCTTCCTGATCGACCTGATCGCGGATGTGATTGCAGGCCTCGTCGACTTCGAACAGGGTCATATCGGGTCCGCCGGTGATGTTGACGAGCACGCCATGGGCGCCCTTTAGTGAGACGTCGTCGAGTAGCGGATTGTTGATCGCCGCCTCAGCCGCATCGAGAGAGCGCTTTTCGCCCTCGGCCTCGCCGGTGCCCATCATGGCCTTGCCCATCTCCATCATAACTGCGCGCACGTCGGCAAAATCGAGATTGATTAGGCCTGGCATTACCATCAAGTCGGTGACACCGCGCACACCAGAATAGAGTACGTCGTCAGCCATCTTGAAGGCGTCGGTAAACGTCGTGCTCTCGGTGGCGATGCGGAATAGGTTCTGGTTGGGAATGACGATCAGCGTATCGAGATGGGCCTGCAGTTCATCGATTCCTGCCTCGGCGATGCGCATGCGGTGCTTGCCCTCGAAGAGGAACGGCTTGGTTACCACGCCGACGGTGAGGATGCCGTGCTCACGGGCGCGCTGGGCGATGATTGGCGCAGCACCGGTACCGGTACCACCACCCATGCCGCAAGTGATGAAGGCCATATTACTGCCCTGTAAATGGTCTTCGATAGCATCGAGGGCCTCTTCTGCTGCTTGTCGACCGACATCGGGACGGGCACCGGCGCCGAGGCCCTGGGTCAGCATGGTGCCGAGCTGGATGCGCCGCTCGGTCAGTCCCTGCGACAAGGCTTGTGCATCGGTGTTAGCGACCACAAACTCGACCCCTTCAAGGTGCGAAGTAATCATGTTGTTGACCGCATTACCGCCGGCGCCGCCGACACCGAAGACGGTGATTCTCGGTTTGAGCTCGTGCGTTGCTGGAACGCTGAGATTGATGGTCATTTTGGTCCCTCTCTAAGTGAGCGTTTTACGTTTGTTTGGAGGTGGGTGTATGTGGTTTCAAAAGTTCTCCCTAAGCCAATGGCCGATGCGGCCGAGCCCGCGGGGGGGATCACGAGCCAACTCGCGCCGGCGCTCGGCGTTGGGGGAAGAGGTCTCGAAAGCGTGTTGCAACAGACCTGCGGCGACGGCGAAGGCCGGGCCGCTGGTCGATTCGGCAAGGCCGCGCAGGGCGCGCGGTTTACCAAGCCGTACCGGACTATCAAGAATCTGCCCGGCCAAGTTAGCGATGCCGTTCATCTGGCTGGCTCCACCCGTTAGCACCACCCGGTGTCCGGCCAACTCGGCCAAGCCGGAGGTGGCGAGACGGTCGCACACCATCTCGAACGTCTCCTCGAGGCGAGGCCGGATAATGTCAATCAGCTGCGCCCGCGGCACCTGGTCGATGTTGACGTCGATGCTCTCGCCCTCGCCGATGGTGGGGACATCCAGCAGGCGCCTATCGTCGGCTGCATCGGCGATGACGCTACCGTGCAAAGTCTTGATGCGCTCGGCGTTGGCAAGCGGCGTTGCCAGGCCACGCGCGATGTCGTTCGTGACATGGGCGCCGCCGATCGGTAGGCAATCCGTGTGCACCAAACGATCGCCATGGAAGGCTGCGATCGAGGTTGTTCCGGCGCCCAGGTCGACGCAGACTGCGCCAAGCTCGCGCTCATCCTTAACCAGCACAGCCTGGCCGGCGGCATAGGCCGAGAGCACTAGGTCGTCCACGTTGAGATGGCAGCGCGCCAGGCAAGTCGAGAGATTGCGCACAGCGCCGCGGCCCGCGGTCGCCACGTGCATGGTTACCGATAGCCTGTCGCCGAACAACCCGCGTGGGTCGCGGATGCCGGTGACGCCATCGATGCCGTAAGCCACGGGCAGCGCATGCACGACCGTACGGTCGGCAGGCGAGGGTTGGCGCTGGGCAACGTCATGAATGCGGCGCAGGTCGGCGTCGCCGACCTCGTGGCCGCCGATCTCCACTTCGACGGAGAAGCAGCGTGACTGGGGCTGGCCGGATGAAAGATTGATGACGCCGCTGCGCACCGTTTCGCCGGCCATGCTCTCTGCACCATGCACGGCCTCGCGCACGGCTTGTTCTGCCGCTTCGATGTCGATGACCGCGCCGTTGCGCAGGCCGCGGCTGACCTTGTGGCCGACACCGACCACATGCAGCAGGCCATCTCCCTCGTCCTCAGCGATGAGGCAAGCGATCTTGGCTGTGCCCACGTCGAGGGCGACGATCAGGCCGTCGGTGTTAGCACGCGCATAGGACCCTCCTTGCCAACCGCTCATACGTCCGACTCCGAGCCCGGGGCGGGAATGATCGCGTCGGCGGCCGGACGCACGACGAGCCGGTCCGCGTGCCTGAGATCGAGCATGACGAGGGCGCGGTCGAGAATTCTATCGCGCCGTTGCAGCTGCACCAGGCGTTGCCAGGCGTCGGCGACGCTGTGCTCGGGGAGCTTGACCTTGAGCCGGTCGTCGATATTGAGCGTCCAGCGGCGGCGGCCGACCCAGACAGCCGCAGTGACGCGCGCTGCTATTTCAGGCTCATCCGCCAGCACGCTCAGCAGAATCGGCAAGGCGCGCGGCGCGCCTTCGCCGACGACCAGTGGCAGGGTGACGAAGCGTTGCAGAGTCTCGTTGGTCAGCAGTGCACCTTTGTCATCGACTAGCGCCATGCGGCCCTGATGCTGCCAAAGGGCGAACGGCTTGCGCTCGACAATGCGCACATAGAGCGTATCCGGCAGCCGGCGTTCGATACTTGCTGCGGCAACCCAAGATAGCGCTTCGATGCGCGTTCGTGCCGCATCTAAATCAAGCACCAGAATTGCGTCGCCGCGCTCGATACTGAGCGCCTCGCGCAGGCGCTCGAGCGAGACATGGCTGCGGCCGACGACGAAGATCTCCTCTACGGCGAGACCGGCATCGACACTGGCAGTGACAGCCTGGCGCCCGGCCTTCGCGCTAATGGCCTGTATTAGTCCGCTTCGCCAGGTATGAGCGCTGCCGCCCAAGATCAGAAGGAGCACAATCCCCATGGTAAGTTGGCGCACACGCCGTCTATCGAGGCGCAGGCGCCGTTGCTGCGCAGGCTTGCGCGAGCGGGGTTTACGCGCGACCTTCGACTTGCTGCTGGCCGCCTTGCGCGCCCCCGCTCGGCTCACACGGTCCGCCCTCCTTGCCCTCAAGCCCGGCATATGGCGTCCTCCACTATCCAGTCGACCAGTTCGCTGAAGCTAAGGCCGGCATGGGCGGCGATTTCGGGAACCAGCGACTGTGGCGTCATGCCCGGTTGAGTGTTGATCTCGAGCAAGCGTAGGCCCATGCCCTGTTCGCTGTCGTCGTATCGGAAGTCGGCGCGGCTGACGCCTTCACAGCCAAGGGCGCGATGCGCTCGCTCGGCAATGTCAAGTGCGGCCGCATGGTCGGTCCCGGGTATTGGCGCTGGGATAAGGTGTTCGGCGCGGCCTTCAAGATATTTGGTATCGTAATCGTAGAAGCCCTCGTGTGGGCGGATCTCCAGCATTCCGAGCGGCTTATTTCCCATCACCGCAACGGTGATCTCGCGGCCGGGAATATAGGCCTCTGCCATCACTTCGTTGCCATAGGGCCAGGGCTCAGAGTCGAAAGGCGGTGGCGCATCGTCGTCGACAAACAGGCGGACGCCGACGCTGGAGCCCTCATCGATCGGCTTGAGTACATAGGGTCGTCGCATGGGATGGCCGGCGAGCACCTCGTCACGCGTCACCACTCGGCTGGCTGCGACCGGTATCCCGGCTTCCTGGAAAAGGCGCTTAGCTAAGGGCTTGTTCATCGCCAGGGCCGAAGCCAATACTCCAGAATGGCTGTAGGGGATGTCCATGAGCTCGCAGAGGCCTTGGACGCAGCCGTCTTCACCATGCTGGCCGTGCAGGGCGTTGAAGATCACATCCACACTGGAACGCATTGGGGCGAGCTTGGTGACAATATCGTGTCCGACATCGATTGCTATGACACTGTATCCTAGACTGGTTAGTGCTTTGATCACGGCGGCACCACTCACTAACGAGACTTCGCGTTCAGCGGAAAGGCCGCCCATCAGCACTGCCACCCGCCGTGTCATGGGCGCTCTCCGGCAGGCTTGCCCAGGCGCCGAATTTCCCACTCAAGGGTGACGCCGCTTGTCTCGCGCACGCGCTCGCGCACGGTCTCGCCGAGCGCTTCCAGATCGGTGGCGCTGGCCTTGCCGCGATTGATAAGGAAATTACAGTGCTGCTCCGAGACCTGGGCGTCGCCGATGGCTAGCCCGCGGCAACCGGCTTGGTCGATCAGCTGCCATGCCTTGGCACCGCTAGCCGGATTCGCGAATGTGCTGCCGCCGGTGCGCGCGCGGATCGGTTGGCTCATCTCGCGAGCCTGCGCAATCTCGTGCATGCGGGCGTCGATCTCATCGTAGTCGCCGGACTCGCCAAGCAATGTCGCGGCCGTGCAGATCCAACCCTCAGGCAGCGTGCTGTGCCGGTAGGCGAAGCCGAGATTGTTGCCCGATAACTCCTGCACGTTGCCGGCGGTATCCAACACCTCGATGCTGGTTATGACGTCGGCGAACTCGCGCTTATAGG
>MPLY02166614.1_pt1 | contig 12656 bp, 6 predicted proteins | sample 1617301 | NCBI WGS metagenome assembly MPLY02 (sample SAMN05944805, study PRJNA350692) | marine metagenome | biome: marine; feature: ODZ; material: water; isolation source: 140 m water sample filtered on 0.2 um supor filter | place: Pacific Ocean | collected 2012-04-08 | depth 140m m
ATCACCTTCTGAATCATATTCCTCTTCTTCAACTGCAACCTCACCTTCCTCAGGCAAAAGTCCACTCTGAATATCACCTTCAAAATCGGTCTGTTGACTTTCATCAGCAATATCCCTGTCCTCTTGAGGCAATTCTTCAATCAGATCATCACTGGGAACATCTTTCTCTGTATCTTCCTCAGTTTCTACAACATCACCTTTTGTATCATATTCCTCTTCTTCATCTGGAACATCACCTTCAAAATCGGTCTGTTGACTTTCATCAGCAATATCCCTGTCCTCTTGAGGCAATTCTTCAAGCAGATCATCACTGGAAATATCTTCCTCTGTATCTTCCTCAGGTTCTACAATATCACCTTCCAAATCATATTCCTCTTCTTCATCTGGAACATCACCTTCCAAATCGGTCTGTTGACTTTCATCAGCAGTATCCTTGTCCCCTTGAGGCAATTCTTCAATCAGATCATCACTGGGAACATCTTGCTCTGTATCTTCCGCCGTTTCAGCAATATCACCTTCCGAATCGTATTGCTCTTCTTCTCCACTAAAAAAGCTTTTAAACCGTGCCCAAACCCCACTTTTTTCTTCAATCAACTCATCACTGGGAACATCTTCCTCTGTATCTTCCGCAGTTTCTGCAACATAACCTTCTGAATCATATTCCTCTTCTTCACCTGGAACATCACTTTCCTCAGGCGAGAGTCCATTTTTGGGGTCGGAAATGGGTTCTTTTTCAGGACGGTCCAAATCCTTTACACTCCCTATAACATCAGAATCATTTTCACCTACGTCAGTCTTTAAAAAGCTTTTTTTAGTAATCCCGTTAATAATTTGGGTTTCTGCAACATAGATGAGGTCCAGCTTTTCCAACTTTTTAATGTGATAGTAGATCTTTTCACGAGGAAAAACTATTTTTTGAGCTAATTCGCTGGCGGAAAGAGGAACATCCTCTAAATGGTCTAAAATGGCCATCCCAACTGGATGTGAATATTTTCTGGCGCTTTTCATTTAAAAAGAAGCACTCTGCCAATTATTCAACGTTGAATAATTTTTTGAAGGGTATGTCAAACTCCGCATAGGCGTATAGCCTGCAGGTAATATCCTTTTAGATTATAACAAAACATCAGACTCCGCATACGCATAGTGCGTATCTTCAATCTACTCTTAGATTATAACAAAGCAAACACTTTTTTCAACGTTGAATAATTGAATTTCTCATAGATTATAACAAAGCAAACACTTTCCAATCTCTCCTCAAAAAAAGTGATATAATGGAGAAGAATAAAGCCTAGGAGAACATTACAGAAATAAGCACTTAATATAAATTGAAACCTCTATAACCTTAACTGTATTCACAGGAAACATCCATTAAGGGACTAGATTTGTAAAACATTGTATTTTTATTAAATGCTATGTTTTTTGTACCTCATAAGCCATAAAAAACAGAAGATTAGACAATCAGGCTAGAATTCACCAGGGGATCGGGAATGGGTTCTTTTTCAGGACGGTCCAAATCCTTTACACTCCCTATAACATCAGAATCATTTTCACCTACGTCAGCCTTTAAAAAGCTTTTTTTAGTAATCCCGTTAATAATTTCGGTTTCTTCAACATAGATGAAGTCCAGCTATTCCGACTTTATAAGGTGATAGTAGATCTTTTCACGAGGAAAAACTATTTATTCAGCTAATCCGCTTGCGGAAAGAGGAATATTCCCTAAATGGTCTAAAATGGCCATCCCAACTGGATGTGAATATTTTCTGGCGCTTTTCATTTAAAAAGAAGCACTCTAGAAGCACTCTGCAAATTATTCAACGTTGAATAAATAATATCCTTATCGACGGTATTCACAGAAAACATCCATTAAGGTACCAAATGTTTTTAAACATTGTAAATTTATCAATTGCTATTAAAAAGAAGCACTATACACAATTTCCAACGTTGAATAAATGAATTACTCATATAAGGCATTAAAATTGAAAACCATTGTATTTTATCAATTGCTACGATTATTGTACTCAGAAAGCCATAAAAAACAGAAGATTTAGCAATCAGGTGATCAAATACCAGAAAAATCATCAATCCTGTAACATCTTTTAAGGTTAACAAGTAATTTTCAATTCCTATATCATCATTTAGGATAGAAATGTAGGAAGGACATAAAACTTATCAGTTAGATTTTGTAATGATATCAATAAATAAGAATAATATCTTATGCTTCAAGGGGAATTATATTGGAAAAGGAACATTTTAACTTCAAGAGTCCTTATAACAATCTAATGTATGCAAAATTTTGAGCTTAAAATTTATAAAAATTAATTAGTTTCCTTGAATTTTTGTTAAAATATTAAAAAATAAAATGTTTTGTCGAAGGAAATCAGATCGAATGATTTATTTTTTATTTTTAGTAAATATCCAAGGATGATTTAATATATTATCAAATAACACATTCATTCAATTAATTTTTCAAGCAATATTTCCCGTTTACAACCCATATATTATAGAATTATTATTAAACGTCCATCACTAAATACATAGTGATGATAATAAAATTACGTGTTCAGATTATAATATAATTCCAACCTTCGTTATAGCACTGCTGATCCTCATTCCATATCCTGTTTTATCGTTATCTGGTAAGCTTTTGCTCTACATCATAGAATGATTTCACAATAACAGAGCTTTCCTAGAACCATTTTCATTATTAATGAGCAAATTCCATTAATCCTCATTCAAACCCATATCATTCTCCAACCATGATAATATCAATTTCAATAACGTTCGTCAACAAAGGCCCTATTCTATAATTGTATTCAAACGTTGTAAATTGTGAACCATACCTCTCATATCACACTTTTCACCTTCATTTACCCTATATATACATCCAAAATGTCCTTAATGTTCATTCTCCGTCATTTTTCAACCATTTCACGACATTACTATTTTCATTATATAATAAATGCCTTCATTTTTAATCCCTTACTTGAATTAAATATATAATTTTCACATTCCCGTCTGTATTTTTTGTTTAATGCTTCATTTCCTATATTTCTTATCACTTACTTCACCATATTTGGGATCATTTCTTCATATGAATTATTTTTTCTCTACCTCATTCAGATCCATATTTTGCTTAATTTATTCCATTTAATAAAAAATTATTGTCTTTCAAAAAATTTAACCTGTCATTATCTCTCAACTCTTATCTGAGCTGTATCACTATCTAACGTTGAATGAAAATAAATTGTCATTTCATTCAAATAACCCATTCTTTCGAGAAGAAAACCCCCATATGCGTTCCCCTTTACACATTCGGTATTCTCTATTAATTTTCTTTTAGATATCTAAATAAATTTAAACGCCTTAAATCTTATGGCATTTAACGTATAATTGATGTGTGCCGGTTCTTTGCTTTTATCTTACTTCCATAAACCACAACAGCTGTGTTCAATTTCAAATCATTGCCTATCTCAAACCTTTCATCATCATTTCCCCCATCTTCCCTCATTCTATGTTTAAGAAAACGGCTTTCAAGCTTAACACTTATCTCAAAAGTACTCTCCTTATTATTTGACTGATATGATATAACACATTCCGGAGGAATTGGTTGTGATGCAAGTTCCCTGATCTGGTTAATATTGTCTTTAAGGTCAGCTTCCGATAGCATTTTTCTCAATTCTCGGAGGTCTGAGTCTGAAAGATTCATAACTTCTTTCATATCACCCAGATTTTCTTGAATTTGATTATCAGCCAATAGTGCCTTTAACCTGGCAATATTTTCCGGGTAATCCCCTTCATTATCCTCAAATATTCCTGTAAAACGGCCCTTCATTTCTGTAATAATCTCCTCAGATTTCTCAATATCTGAGGATTTCATCAATTTGTCATATATTTTTATTAAAGCCAGAGCGTATTGGTCCATAATGACGGTAGCACTAGTAAATACAGGGTCACGTGTCATTTTATCAGTTAATTTCCGATCAAACAAAAATTGGGAGACATTTTCATATTCTCCAGAAGGTGGAACACGGTGCTCGGTAAGAATATAATATTGAATTACCCTCGATAATGTTTCACCATTGGTAATTCTGACCTGGTCCCGAGCGAATTTTACCGCTTCATAACCGAAAATCAACATTGTGGTAGAAATGAAGAGGTAAAGAACTGTTTTGCTTAAAAAATTCATCAACCTTCCTTATTACAGCAATAGAGAGATAATTTACGTTTTAAGAACAAAATAAACTTCAGAATGAGTCATTTTTTCTCATTCTCAACAGACCTCGCCTGTAGGAATACAGCAAAATAAGGCCCGCCAGATTGGGCAACCATACTTTGGGTTGTCCCCAGGAGATGCCATCTACAGTAAAATCCGATAGTGGCCAAAATATTTTTGAGGGAAAAAATTCTTTAGTGTGGAACGGGAAGTCCAACACAATATGAAAAGGCCACCCCAGCATGGCAAAGGCCAGATCTTTACGAAATCGGCTCACAATGGCAATGGCCGTAAATGCGCTGATGAAACTGTGGGAAATATCGTAATTGACAAACACCCACCACGGAATGGTTTCTATAGGTGGAGCCTCTGTGGGGAATTGAAGAGTGGTGAGACGAACAAGGATAAGAATCCCAAATGAAAAAAGATCCGGGGCAGCACCAAAAAAGAGGGCAAGCCACGGGTGCCCTCTATAACCAAAAAGGCCTCTCCCCCAGAACGCGTGACTGAAGGTATCCATCTAATCCCTCAGCACCTCTAAATCACTAAAAAATAAAAGTGATTCAGGATTGGCAAGGGCATCCTTGTTCAGCGCCTCGCTACCGTGAAGAATCTTTTTTACTGCAATTTCAACTTTTTTCCCGTTGATAGTGTATGGGATATCAGGGACAGGGACCGTTTTCGCTGGCACATGCCTCGGTGAACAGCCGGAACGGATAGCGTCCATTAATTTCTTTTTCAGCTCTTCACCAAACTGTTCTCCCTCATTCATTTTCACAAAAAGAATTACCCGCTCGTCACCCTCCCACTGTTGACCTACGGCCAGTGAGTCCTCTATTTCAGGAAAGGCCTCCACCACGCGATAGATCTCAGCTGTCCCAATACGCACGCCAGCAGGGTTTAGGGTTGCATCACTCCGGCCGAATACGATCACGCCACCGTGATCATTGATCAAAATGTAGTCACCATGAGTCCAGACGCCTGGGTAATCAGAAAAATAGGCGTTGTGAAATTTCGATCCGTCAGGATCGTTCCAGAAATTGACCGGCATAGAAGGGAATGCCCGTGTGCATACCAGTTCCCCCTTCAGATTAATTAGCGGCTTGCCGGAATCATCAAAAGATTCCACTTTCATGCCGAGCGCTCGACACTGAATTTCACCTCTGTAAACAGGCAATGTAGCATTCCCTCCTGCAAAAGATGATATAAGATCTGTTCCCCCCGTAATTGAAGAAAGCTGAACATCTTCTTTGATGGAAGTGTAGACATAATCGTAGCTCTCCTCAACCAGGGGCGAGCCGGTGGATAGGATAGTTTTAATCAAACTGAGATTATGTCTCTCTTTAGGTACCAGGCCATACCCTTTACATGCAGCAATAAATTTGGCACTGGTCCCGAATACGGTAATGCCGAACTCCTCAGCCATCTGCCACATTGCGGACGGATCAGGATGAAACGGAGAGCCATCATACAGTACAATTGATGCACCTAAAGCAAGGTTGCTCACCAGCCAGTTCCACATCATCCAACCGCAGGTAGTGAAGTAGAATACTGTTTCCCTGTCACTGATATCACCATGGAGACGGAGCTCCTTCATGTGCTGAAGCAGGGTCCCCCCTGCCCCGTGGACTATGGATTTGGGTAGGCCCGTGGTACCGGAAGAATACATAATGTAAAGAGGATGATCGAAAGGCAACTGAGCGAACTCAAGAGAAGGTGCTTTTGCAGGCAGAAATTCACCATAGAGGACCCCCTTATTAATTCCTGACAAATCCGGATTCTCTGATTCAAAAGGGACAACAACCACTTTTTCTACACTAGGCAGTTCAGTAAGAATATCTTTTAGTTTGTCCAGAGAATTGATCCGTTTCCCGTTATACTGGTATCCATCAGCTGCAAAGAGAACTTTTGGCTCAATCTGGCGGAAGCGGTCCAAGACACCTTTGATGCCGAAATCAGGCGAAGAAGAACTCCAGACAGCACCCAGAGACGCCGCACCCAGCATAGCAACAACGGCTTCAGGAATATTGGGCAGGAATCCGGCCACTCTGTCATTTTGTTCAACACCGGCCTCCCGAAGGGCTGCCGCCATTTTCTCCACTTCACTATACAGTTCATTATAGGAGATTTTCCTGTCATCTTTACCTTCTCCCCTCGAAAGGATGGCTGTGTGGTTATCCCGCCTGCGGAGCAAATTTTCAGCAAAATTTAGCCTGGCACCGCTGAACCACTTTGCCCCTGGCATTTTGGAATCATCATCCACCACTTGATGATAGTCCTTAGATACAACAGGCTTTCCAAAGGACCATACAGCTTCCCAGAAATGGGTTATCTCATTGACAGACCAGTTATAAAGATCCCGGTAATTGTCCAACTCCATTCCATACTTTTTATTTGCAAATAATCTGAACTGGTTCATCTGTGACGCCTCCGCCCGCTCCGTTGACGGTTGCCACATAACTTTGGACATTATTATTCTCTCCTCATCGCTTGGCGGGAATGCTACACACCACATTTTGGAAAATCAACTCAATTAGCCATTGGTTCAACCTGCACCTCACTCTAAATTCATCGTCAATTTATTGGGCCAGGGGAAAAACTTTTGCAATACGTATACTTTTTCGGAGACTCAAAAGCAGACGGCACAGCCGAAATGAAAGAACTGCTTGGTGGCAAGGGTGCCAACCTGGCGGAAATGACAAACCTGGGTATTCCTGTACCGCCCGGTTTTACCATTACCACGGAAGTGTGTACACATTATTATTCTAACGATCATAACTATCCCTCTGAACTTCAGAGCCAGGTAGAAGAGGCCATATCCAAAACAGAAGATACTATGGGCCGCAAGTTCGGGGACCCCACAAACCCGCTCCTCATGTCCGTCCGTTCTGGTGCCCGCATCTCCATGCCGGGTATGATGGAAACAGTTTTGAATGTAGGCCTCACATCAAAGACCATTCCGGGTCTTATTAAAAAATCGGGGAACCCGAAATTTGTCTACGACGCTTATCGCCGCCTCATCACCATGTATGCCGATGTTGTTATGGAAAAAGCCGCTGGTGTGGAACCAAAGGACGGCATCAGCATCCGGGAACGTTTGGAAGAACTCATTGATGAACGAAAAAAAGAAAAGGGTGTTCATCAGGATACTGATCTAGATGGCGATGATTGGAAAGAATTATCTGACACTTTCAAAACCACCGTAAAAGATGTACTTGGGAATGAATTCCCTGATGATCCTCACGCCCAGCTGTGGGGCGGAATCAGTGCTGTTTTCCAGTCATGGAATGGCAAACGGGCTATCTCCTACCGTCGCATAGAAGGTATTCCTGAAGAATGGGGTACAGCTGTAAATGTACAAACCATGGTGTTTGGCAATATGGGGAACAGCTGTGCCACAGGTGTTGGCTTTACCCGAAATCCCGCCACAGGTGATAACCACTTTTATGGCGAATGGCTGTCTGACGCCCAAGGGGAAGATGTGGTGGCTGGTATTCGCACACCAAACCCCATCAATAAATGGTGTCGCACAGAACAGAATAAAGATTTGCCTACCCTGGAGGAGGAGATGTCCGGGATTTACGATGAACTGGACGGTATTCGGATCAACCTGGAAAAACATTATGCCGATATGCAGGACATTGAGTTCACTATAGAAAACGACCGCCTCTGGATGCTCCAGACGCGAGTTGGCAAGCGAAACGGCATGGCCGCCGTGAAAATGGCCACCGATATGCTTACTGAAGGCCTCATCGAAAAAGAGACAGCCCTGAACCGCGTAAAACCATCTCAACTGGATGAACTCCTCCACCCCATGGTGGACCCTGATGCCGAAGCAACAGCAACAAAACTGGCTGAAGGCTTACCAGCAGGCCCCGGTGGTGCGACGGGCCAGATCGTATTCACCGCTGATGATGCGGAGGCGTGGGCGAAGGATGGCAAAAAAGTGATTCTGGTCCGGAACGAAACATCGCCGGAAGATGTCCACGGCATGCATGCCGCTGAGGCCATTCTTACGGCCAAAGGTGGCATGACCAGCCATGCAGCCCTTGTAGCCCGGGGATGGGGGAAATGTTGCGTTGTGGGATGTGGTGCCCTCAATATTGACAGCCGTGGGAAAAAAATGTCTGTGGATGGGCAGACTTTGAACGAAGGGGATGTAATTACTTTGAACGGCACAAAAGGGTTTGTTTACAAAGGTGACCTTCCGGTAGTACAAACAGATCCCACGAAAAACGAATCTTTCCGGAGTCTCATGGAAATCGCTGACGACATTCGCCAACTTGGAATTAGAACCAATGCTGATAGCCCAGATGATGCAGCTCAGGCCCGTGACTTTGGTGCTGAAGGGATTGGGCTGTGCCGGACAGAACATATGTTTTTTGATCCAGAGCGGATTTTGGCTATGCGAGAACTGATTATTGCTGAAGATAAAGAGACGCGTCGGAAAGCGATTATGAAGCTTCTCCCGTTCCAGAGACAAGACTTCTACGGTATCCTGAAAGCAATGCATGATTTTCCAGTCACAATCCGACTGCTGGATCCTCCATTGCATGAATTTGTTACTCTGGCTGAAGAGCAGGTAAAGGAGCTGGCCGCTGAACTGGGAACTGATGAAGAAAAACTCAAAACCAGAATCGCAGCTCTTCATGAGTTGAACCCCATGTTAGGGCACCGCGGATGCCGCTTGGGAATTGCCTACCCCGAGATTACTGAAATGCAGGCGAGGGCTATCTTTGAAGCTACCGCCCAGCTTACCAAGGAAGGGATCAATGCACTACCGGAAGTGATGATTCCACTGGTTGGAACGCAGGCTGAGTATGATCATCAGGAAGCTATTGTGCGGAGAATAGCTGATGAAGTGAAGAACGAAACCGATATAGACTACCCCTACCTCGTGGGTACCATGATTGAGATCCCAAGGGCATGTCTCACCGCTGATGAGATTGCCCGCAAAGCTGAGTTCTTCTCTTTTGGAACTAATGATCTTACACAGACAACTTTCGGTTTTTCTCGGGATGACATCGGCGGCTTTCTGCCGGCTTACCTTGAAGAAGGGATCTTGCCGGAAGATCCCTTCCAGTCGCTGGATCAGTCAGGTGTGGGACAGCTTGTAGAAATGGCAGTAGAAAAAGGTCGGGGTGAAAATGAGGAACTAAAAATCGGAATCTGTGGGGAACATGGTGGTGATCCCGCCTCCATCCATTTTTGCTATAGAACAGGTCTTGACTATGTGAGCTGTTCACCCTTCCGGGTTCCTATCGCCCGCCTTGCCGCTGCACAAGCGGTCCTTGCAAATAATTAACTAAGTCACCAATAGAACCTGCGATCTTTTTTCTATGAAGGTGGTGTCTTAACTTCGCTCTGCCGTGAGAATTCTTACTGTTACAGCTTTCTCCTTTTCCTTCCTGCTGGCTCAGGCAGAAATTTATTTTTCTCCATCGTTTGATATTGAAGAAGCCCGAAGTGGAATGGCTTCAATTTCAAGCAGTGATCTTGAGGCACACCTCACATTTCTGGCCTCTGATGTTACTGAAGGAAGAGCCACCGGCGAGCCGGGGCTCCAGATCGCTGCCGAGTATATCGCCTCCCAGTTCAGGCGCCTGGGCCTCACACCCCTTGGTCAAAATAAATCATACTTCCAACGATACGAACTGCTCAAAACAAAATTAGGGGAGGACAATGAACTGTCCCTTCTTGTAGATCACGGCAGCGGATCAGTCAGGGAGAAGTTTCAGTATAAGGAAGACTTCTTCATTTCACCCCGAGGCCTCACAGGAAGTATTGAAATACAGGCCCCTGTGGTGTTTGGTGGTTACGGAATTACTGCTAAGGAGTTCGGGTACAATGATTATAGCAACATTGTGGTTAAGAACTCTATAGTCCTGATCATTGATGGAGAACCAGAACTAGATGACCCAAATCGGTTCAACGGTTCAAAAAATACCCGCTATGCGGACCTGAGACAAAAACTTGACGCTGCAAAAAGTAATGGCGCTGCCGCCATACTTGTGGCCTCCAATCCCAGATCGGTTGAACTTTTTTCCGATAAGTTCAAGCGGTGGAAAAACTGGCTCCGGCGTGAGGGAATGTCCCTCCCTTCTTCGGCCGCCACCGTTCCTGTTTTTACAATTTCTGAACCAACTGCCGACCGGATTGTGGCTACTTCTGAAAAAACACTTCGAGAACTCCAAGTAGAACTGGAATCAGAAGGGATATCCAACAGTCAGGCATTACCAGGAAGCTACATCAAGCTCAATGTAGACCTGGGAAAAAAGGCTGTCACCTCACAGAATGTGGTTGGTTACTTCCCCGGAAGTGACCCCTACATTGGCCAGGAGACAGTGGTGGTCTCCGCCCATTACGATCATGTGGGTAAGAACAGTGAAGGAAAAATCTACTACGGCGCAGACGACAACGGCACGGGTACTTCTACCCTTATGGAGGTCGCTGAAGCAATCGTGAAAAATAAAGTTTCCCCGAAACGGGGATTCCTTTTTCTGGCAGTATCCGGCGAAGAGCGGGGGCTTCTGGGATCAAAACATTATGTCACAAAACCACTTATTCCTCTAAATAACACGGTTGCTGACCTCAACATCGACATGGTGGGAAGGAATGCTCCGGACAGTGTCTACATTATCGGCTCCAACATGATCAGCCGGGATCTCCATGAGATGAGCGAGTACGCCGCCTCCAGATTGGATGATATCTCTCTCCACTATAGATATAATTCAAAAGATGACCCTGAAAGATTTTACTACAGGAGTGACCACTACAACTTTGCCCAGCATGGCATTCCTATCATTTTCTATTTTGCTGGTGTTCATGAAGATTACCACAAAATCACAGACACCGTTGATAAGATCAATTTTCTCAAAATGGCTAAAGTTGCCCGTCTCGTTTATCTCACCGGATGGAGTGTTGCCAACAATAACACACGTCCAAGAAAAAACGCGGGACAGCTCCCCAAGCTACCTGATCAAATCAAATACTGATCAACAATTCCCCTTTGTCATTCATAAGTAGAAAACAGCTTTTTCTGCTACAGTGGTACATCCTCTTCCCCTTGTTATTCTCCTGTGCTCCTTTAAAAAGTGTAAAGGAAAGTGAAGCCAAAGACAAGGCCTTCACTGAAGCTGATGTAAAAGCATCCCAGCGTCTTGTAGGTCTCAACTTTACTCAGGCTGAGATCGATACCATGTATAACTATCTCCTCCGCAATCGTGCCAACTACGACACCATGCGGACATTTGCTCTTGATTACAATTCCCTGCCAGCGATTCAGTTTAACCCTCATCCCACCGATTTCCAGATCCCTTTGAACCAGAAGCCCATCACTTGGGAAATCCCTGAAAGTGTATCTCTTCCTGAGAACATAAACGACCTCGCTTTTTATTCTGTTATGGAATTGGCTGCCCTGGTGAAATCAAAGCAGATCACCTCCCTGGAGCTTACACAGTTTTTCTTGGCTCGATTAAAAAAATACGACCCCATCCTCAAGGCCGTTATTACTCTGACAGAAAAACGGGCAATAGACCGTGCCCACCAAGCGGACAAGGAGATTTCTGCCGGGAACTACAGAGGACCTCTCCACGGCATCCCCTATGGAGTAAAAGATATTATTGCCGTGAAAGGGTATAAAACGACTTGGGGTTCTGAACCATATAAAGACCAGGTGATTGAAGAGACGGCAACAGTGGTAAAAAAACTAGACGACGCCGGCGCTGTTCTGGTCGCAAAACTCACTTCCGGCGCCCTGGCCCGGGGAGATGTATGGTTTGGGGGTAAAACTCTCTCCCCTTGGGACACTACTCAGGGAAGTAGCGGCTCCTCAGCTGGTTCGGCATCAGCAACAGCCGCCGGACTAGTCCCTTTTGCTTTGGGAACGGAAACTTGGGGATCCATTATCTCTCCATCCACACGATGTGGAGTGACGGGTCTCAGGCCCACCTACGGCCGTGTGAGTCGAAGTGGTGTTATGGCGCTCTCCTGGTCAATGGACAAGGTAGGCCCCATCTGCCGTTCCGCTGCAGACTGTGCCGTTGTGTTTGAAACGATTCGCGGTGTAGATAAAGCTGACCCCATGACCACAGAAGCTTCTTTTAATCATAACTGGCATATCCCGGTTCAGGAATTGAAGGTAGGTTATCTTAATGAGACTTTTGAAAAAGACACCACAAACTCAGGTGAAAATGGTAGGGCTGCCCTGGAGGTTTTCAGAGAAATGGGTGTCGAGCTTAAGCCGGTAAAACTTCCAGATGATTTTCCTTTTCGCACCTTCGATATAATACTGAGGGCTGAGGCTGGGGCTTTTTTTGATGAGTTGTTGCTTTCTAACAGGGATGACTTAATGATTGAGCAAACAAAACGGTCCAGAGTTAACTCTCTGAGACAATCTCGTTTTATACCAGCTGTTGAGTATCTCCAAGCTAACCGACATCGG
>MPLY02190243.1_pt1 | contig 12433 bp, 10 predicted proteins | sample 1617301 | NCBI WGS metagenome assembly MPLY02 (sample SAMN05944805, study PRJNA350692) | marine metagenome | biome: marine; feature: ODZ; material: water; isolation source: 140 m water sample filtered on 0.2 um supor filter | place: Pacific Ocean | collected 2012-04-08 | depth 140m m
ATATGTACATACCGCCCGTGACTATGTCGTAGCGGTTGGCATTGAGCCCCGGAATCAATCCACCCCAGTCGGTGACGACTGGTTCAATGTTCTCGATACCCATGTTTTTCAAAGCACCCAAGGCAGCGACGTGGACAAAGCCTAATGGTTCATTATTGTCACCAGGATAAGCCCAGGGGATCTCGTTAGCAAAACCAAGTCTGACTGCTCCGCCGCTCTGAACTTTGTCGAGCAAAGCGTCGGCGTAACTATTACCCAGCGTCAAAAATGAGAAGATTGTGGCAAATACGGAACCAAATACAAATTTAAGTGCTGATTTCATTGTTACATCCTCCTGAAAAAAGGTGTTTGAGTTTGAGAAGTATACGGCTGCAATATCTACCCCGGTACTTTCTTTAGAAGACCTCGGAGGAAACCGCGCAGAAGACCTCAGCGACTGTGGTTAGATCCCTCCATTTTGCATCCAAGGGTTCTTGAAATATATATCAAAAATGTGCTTTTTTGTCCAAAGTATTTTCTGATCTGAAAAAGCCTGCTCATAAAACCAAAATACTTGAAAAACAGGTGCATTGAGTAAAATGATTTTAATGTCCTTCGGATCTGATGATTCAATTGCAAAGGGAGTAAATGTAATATTGGCCCTTATGTTATATAACTCTATCTTGCGCCCGATTCTCCTGCTGATGGTCTGTGTGCTGATTGAAAAACCAGTTCCTGAGCCATGCACAAAAACGATCTGATTGCTCTGGTTCATGGCATGGAGTGACAGATACAGCGCAGGTCGAATATCGCGCAAACTTATTTCTAAACAACAGAAAGGAGATCTGAAGTGCCACACCATGATGTATTTCCACAGCAGGAGTTGAACGCACGGCTTGCTAATGTTCGCCAATGCCTGGCTCGGGAGGATCTCGACGGCATCGTAATCAGTGTGCCGGAGAACATCTATTACCTAACCAGCCTTGATCATTGGGGGTTCTTTGCCTGCCATCTGCTGATCGTGCCTCGTGATGGCGAGATGATTCTGATCTGTCGAGCCATAGAGAGAATCACTGTGGAAAACCAGGTGAAAAATGCCCGGTTCTTTGGCCATGCCGATCTTGAAGACCCGGCAGACTATGCATTGAAAGCCATATCCGAGTTGGGCCTGAAAAGCGGGCGAATCGGCATCGAAAAGCGTAGCTTGTTCCTGACGCCACGTATTGCCGAAGGTATCCAGGAAAAGACATCCGAGGCCGAGTGGCATGATGCATCTGGCCTGGTCGATTCGCTGCGCCTGGTCAAGTCTCCACTTGAAATGGAATACACGCGAAAGGCGGCGCTGGCCGCAGATGCCGGCACGCTGGCAGCGATTGAGGCAATTCACGAGGGTGCAAGCGACTACGAAGTCGCTGCACAATGCAGCCATGCCATGATTGCGGCCGGAAGTGAATACCCAGGCTTTGGCCCATTTATTCGGCCAACTACCAGGCTCGGTGAGGAACACACTACCTGGCGTGGTGAGGTGTTTTCAAATGGTGATGCAGTTTTCCTTGAGCTGGCTGGGGCTTATCGCAAATACCAAGCGCCGATGGGTCGTCTTGTTTATGTCGGCAGTGCCCCGGATGGTGCGGAAAAGTCTGCCCGGCTGGCAATGAATGGCATGAAGGTCATCTGCGAGGCAATCAAGCCGGGCGCAAAAGCCGGGGATGCCTACGCGGCGTGGCGCGAAGTCGCCAGAAGCGCAGGTTTGGCCGACTATGAGCGGCACCATTGCGGCTACCTTGTCAGTATCGGATTTCCACCCAGTTGGACCGGTGGAAGCACGGTAACGAGCCTCGCACCCAATTCCGAACTCGAACTGAAAGTGGGCATGACCTTTCATGCCCACTCGTGGTTCACCAATACGGACTGCGTTGATTACTTCATATCCAACACCGTGCTCTTGACTGAGAGCGGTGCCGAGGTTCTCACGTCAAGCAGCCCCGAAAATCTGCAGGTTCGCTGAGGCACGTGCCCCCAAGGGATACCCGCCCTGACTGCAGGCCCCACCACAGTTAGAGATTGGAAATACCAAAAAAACAGTAAGCATGCCAGAATCGAGCGCAACATTAACATCGAGGGAACGCGTATTGCGGGCTGTCCACCACCGCGAGGCTGACCGCGTCCCCATCGATCTCGGAGGCACCGAGGTAAGCACGATGATGGTGGGGCCTTACAAACGACTGGCCCAGCATTTTGGGATCGACGTGAACCCGGTTGTCATGCCGGATATCATGCAGCAATGCGTGATCGTCGATGACCGGATTGGCGATTTGATGGGGGCCGATGCGAAGGCGATCTTTCAACTGCCAAAAAAATGGCGGCGGGCAGAAGCCTATGACGGCACCCTGGTGAGTTTGCCCGATCGTTTTCGCCCAGAGTTACAACCGGATGGGGCCACGATTCTCTTCGATGGCGACGGCGAGGCGGAATTGTGTATGCCAAGCGGTGGATATTTTTTCGATATCGTCCAACATCCGCTCAAGGAAATGGAAAACATCCACGATCTCGATTCCGCCAAGGAAATAATCGACAATTTTGATCGACCCTACTGGGCGGATCTTCCCTGGGAGGAACTGGCGAAATATGCGAAAAACCTCCGCGAGAGCACGGACAAAACCATAATCGGCTGTTTCACCGGCCATATTTTCCAGGCGTCCCAATATTTGAGGGGATGGTCAGAGTTTCTTGTCGATCTCGTGACCAACAAGAAGTTTGCTGAAGCCCTTATGGATCGCCTGGCCGAAGCCCAGATCAAGGCTTTTGACCACTATGCCTCCACGGTCGGCAAATACTGCGACATCATCGAGGTCGCCGATGACCTGGGGATGCAAGATCGACCGTGGGTCAGTCCAAAAACCTATCGCCAGTTGATCAAACCCTATCATGCCCGATTGTATGACCATATAAAGCGCACGTCCGGCCTTCCGTTGCTCATGCACTGTGACGGTTCCATTTACAGCCTCATTCCCGACCTGATTGAGATCGGTGTGGATATCCTTAACCCGGTTCAATATTCGGCCGGTGGGATGGACCTTGAGCGCTTGAAGCGGGAGTTCGGCAATGACCTCTGTTTCTGGGGTGGAGGTATTGATACTCAGGAGGCGTTGCCGTTTTGGAAGCCCGAAGAAATTCGCGATCAGATCAAGCGCAACATTGACATTCTTGCGCCGGGCGGCGGGTTTGTGTTCGGAACGGTACACAATGTCGTTGAAGGCGTACCAGTTGAAAATGTCCTGGCCACCTTCGAAACGGCTCTCGAATGTGGCGTTTATTAACAGTATTGAAGGCAACGCGGCGGCACCCGTTTCGACCGGCAGCGCGAATTCTTGAAAAATGAACTATGAGTTTAGACAATATCTTTGATGCCGTATTGGACTACGATGCCGACGAAGTGGCCGGCCAGGTGCAGGCCGCAATCGACGCCAGTGAAGATATCCACCTGATTCTCAAGAGCGGATTGATGGAAGCACTCGACGACATCGGCGAGAATTTCAGTAGTGGAGAAATCTTTATGCCTGAAATGCTAGCCGCAGCGCAGGCTGTAAAGGCCGGATTGAACGTTTTGCGGCCCCATTTGTCAGGCGGGAAAAAAAAGTCGAACGGAACCGTGGTTCTCGGGACCGTGAGAGGTGACCTGCACGATATCGGCAAGAACTTAGTCGGCATGGTACTCGAAGGAGCCGGATTCGAGGTAATCGACCTTGGCACTAACGTAGATGCCGCAACCTTTCTCGATTCGGCAACGAGCAATGCCGCCAAGGTTGTCGGACTGTCATGCCTCATAACCACGACCTTACCGGCTATGGCTAGCATTGTCTCGCACATCAAAGAAAAATCGGATGACATCATGGTCATCGTCGGTGGGGCGCCGCTGAACCAGGCTTTCTGTGACTCCGTTTCCGCAGATGGTTACAGTGAAGATGCGGTATCCTGCGTTCGGCTTGTCCGGCGCCTTCTGAATATCGCAGATGCGGGGAACACCGTGTTAAGGCAAGACCAACAGAGATAATCGGCGATGACAACAAATCGCTACCTGGAAAAGCCCGATAGGCGGGCGTGCCGTAAGCCTTAAGGGTGGCCCGCCTGCGGGTGTGGGTGGGCGTTAATGTAGGGGTTATGGGTGCTATGCTCTAACCCAGAATCTTCTAGTTGGGCAGTATCATTGACACACCCAAGAAATAACTTTATTAAGGCGCAATGTAGAGAGCAAAAGTGGCCACAACAGCATGGTTTCTGAATGGAGGTGGAAATGTCGAGTTCTATTGGGATGGCGCAGGTTTCTTCCAGCGAAACAGTACGATCCGCGATTCGTGAGGTGCAATACGATGAGGGCACCCACTGGCGGGCCAAGCTCGGGTTCATAATTCTCTCCACTGATCTTGTCGGTGAAGAGAACATCTTTCGCTTAGCGCCCGAAGGTGTCGGCACCAGCATCACGCGACTGAGAACCGAAAACGATTGCACAGTCGCCAATCTTGCCCTACACATCGATGGTATGGCCGAGGCGGCGTCGATCTTACAGCCAGAAGCCCGTCCAGACGTAGTTTGTTATGTTTGCACCTCGGGGTCGATCGTCAACGGCGAAGACCGGGTGATGGCCGAAATCAAGCGGGGTGCTCCCTGGGCCCAGCCGACAACGCTGGTCTCCGGCGTTGTCAACGCGCTCCGCCGGTTGGGAGCGCACCGGATTGTGGTGGCTACACCGTATCTCGATGAGGTCAACACGATGGAGGCTGTATTTCTACAACAGAAGGGATTTGAGGTTCTCGATATCCAAGGCCTGAACATTGAAGATGGTGAGGCGATGGGCCGTATTTCGCCGTCATACATCCGGGATTTCGCGCTGAGCATAGACCGCGATGACGCCGACGCCATTTTCGTGAGTTGCGGCGGCATTCGCACGCTCGACGTTTTGCAGGAAATAGAAGACGCAGCCCAAAAGCCGGTGGTTTGCTCAACCCAGGGTATGATGTGGGATTGCTTGCGCCGCGCCGGCATCACTGATGCTATTGATGGCTATGGGCGGCTCTTTAAACTCGATTGGATCGATGAATCTCCTGCCAATGTTGCACAGGGGTAGGGAAGGAGTATCGAGACGGCAACAACGATCGAACAACACGCGTGCCGTTAAATGACATTTATGTTTATGAATTACTAGGCACAATAATACAATCGTGTGGAGAAAACGTCAGGGCGACGTCTTGGCCCGCCCGCTCAAGTGATTGCCCATTATATTGCTCAGTTGCCGTTATCAGGTGTTTGCCGGCAACTTCGATAACAAAGTGTATGTCGGCGCCAAGGTGAGCAACGTCCCGAATCGTTCCCGATAACGTGTTGATAGGGTGGTTGTTCGAGACATCATTAGTAATGTTTATTTGAATCCGTTCGGGACGGATGCAGATATCATAATCTTTGCTTGCTGTCGCCTCGGTTGGTTCGGGAACCAACAAGCCAAAACCATCCCCGGTTTCAAAGTCCCGTACCCCTGGTGCGGCAACAGCGCCGATGACGCCAGAGAACCAATTTGATCGACCGATAAACTCGGCGACGAATCTGGTTCTTGGACTCGCGTAGATTTCAGTAGGAGGCCCCTGCTGCACGACTTTTCCGTCACTCATTACGATGACCCGCTCACCGAGACTCATCGCCTCTTCCTGATCGTGAGTGACGACGATAGTGGTGGCATCAACTTCACTGAGAATTTCCTTGAGTTCGAACCGAAGTTCCTGGCGCAACTTTGCGTCCAAGGCCGATAGCGGTTCGTCCAAAAGCACGACTTCGGGACTGATCGCTAGTGATCTTGCGAGTGCGACTCGTTGCTGTTGCCCGCCGCTGAGCTGGGATGGACGACGTTTCTCGAACCCTTTCAGTTTCACCAGATCCAGCATTTCACCCATCCGGTTGACGATCCTGGTTTTTTCGAAGCCCCGCTGTTTTAAGCCGTAAGCAACGTTCTGTTCGACCGTCATGTGGGGAAACAATGCGTAATCTTGAAATAACAGGCCAACATTGCGCTCGTAGGGCCGCTTGCCTTTCATGTCCTTGCCGGAGAAGATGACCGAACCCTGGTCGGCCTCCTCAAACCCGGATATCACTCGCAATGTGGTTGTTTTTCCACAACCGCTGGGCCCTAACAGAGACACAATTTGCCCTTTATCAACTGTGAACGATACGTCGTCTACGGCAACGAAGGCGCCAAACCGTTTGGTTACGTGTAGAAGCTCAAGAACACTCATGGCATGCGCCTTTCTAGGAGCGAAAAACGCCTTGTCCGATCAGCTTTTCCAAACCGATAGCCCAGTTCAAGGCCAGAATCAACAAAAACGTAAACACCATCAGCACCACCGCTGCGGCAGCGATCGTCAAGTCGAAATTTGTCCTCATCATGCTAACCATGGCAACCGGAAGTGTATAGGTGTCGGGCGACGTCAGGAACAAGCTTACAGCGATATCGTCCATAGAGAATGCAAAGGCGAACACTGCGCCGGCAACAATTCCAGTGCGAGCGAGCGGGAAAGTAACATCCCAAAATGCTCGTCGTTCATTTGCACCCAGAGCCATTGCGGCTTCGGTCAAGGTCTTGCGAATTCCCACCAAACCTGCAAGGGTCGTACGAACCGTATAAGGGAATGTAATGATGATGTGGCCACCCAACAACCGGGTAAACCCATCAAACACACCGAGCAAGGAGAAAAACAGAAGAAGCGCGAAGCCAATTACCACCGCTGGGACCACTAGGGGAGAGAGGAATAATGATTCAAGGACTTCTTTGCTTCGACCCGTGTGTCGGTCAAGGACTATCGCTGCACTGACACCCGCCGTTGTCGACACGAACGTTGCGATGACGGCTAATATCAAACTTGTCGTGAGGCCTTGCAAATAATAAGCATCAGAAAAAAAACTTTCATACCAGCGAATTGAATAGGCCTGAGGGGGAAATCGGCCAAGGTAATCCCTGGCGTCAAACGACATCATTACGGCAACAGCAATTGGGAAAATCAAAAATACAAGAACGATAAGAATATTAGCAATACCCAACCACGTCCCGATATTATCTATGAGCCGCCTCATTGCCATATCCTCATCAGTCTTGAATCACGCGTGTTGAAACAACCCGCGTCACTCCATAGATGGTCATTAAGGCAATGACCAGCATTATGATAGCGACCGCCGAACCACTGGGATAGTTTGCGATTTCGCTGAATCGGGCATATATCAAATTCGAAACGAACAGCACTTTTCCTTTGCCTAGAATCATCGGCACCACAAAGGCACTCAAGCAAAGGGTAAAACAGATCAGAAACGCAGAAAGCAAACCCGGAATACAAAGCGGCAGCGTGATCGTGAAATGGGATTTCAGGCGCGATGCACCTAGGACTTGCGCGGCTTCGGCCAGTTTCGGGTTGACATTCTGAATTGTGCCCAGAAGGGTGATTGCCGAAATTGGAATCAAGTAATGCAAGAGGCCAAACGTAACCACCAGGTCAGTGTAAAAGCGTCCATTTGGAGAAACATTCAACAGACCCGAGATAAGCCTGGCATAGCCGGTAGGTCCGAACGTCAACTGTAAGGCGTAAACCCGAACCAGCGTACTGAGGAATAACATTCCAATCAGAAAACCGATTGATAACTTGCGAAGCAGAGGCGACCCCTGGCGTGCCATAGCATAAGCGATCGGAAAAGCAATCACGAGAGCAGTGAGTGAAGAAACCAAGCCGAAGCGAAATGTTTCCAGGAGATAGAATGCGTATGCCGGCTCGATCAGTTCCGTGTAATTGAATAAGGTGTAGGGTGCATCCTTGGCCGAACCGATACGCCCCGGGACGAACAACCGGAAACTTTCTTCGACTACATTTGCAAGGGGCAATACAAGCAGAGCCAGAAACAAGCCTAGCCCTGGAAGCAGCAACAACAGTGTGCCGCGGCTCTTTTGCATCGATACCCCTCCCGGGCAACACCGTACGGTAACTGAGTCACCGTACGGCCCGTTCGACCCTACCGCTTTAGTAGCGAGAATTCGCCCAAGGATAGCCCCGTGAAAACGACCCAACTACTCCCCCGCCTGACAGGCGGGGGATTTCAACCATTCCCGAAGGAGAAATTAAAGCAATTGAACGATATCTTTTTCGAATCGTTTATTCCAACCATCTAATTCTGTTCCAAGGTGGTCCCAGTCAGGAACGACAACAAATTTATCAACTTCTTCGGGAGAGAACCTAAGATGCTCGATCGCGTGTTGGGCTTCCACATGGACCGGTACTTCCCCTGTTCCCTGGTAATAAAGCTCCATGTTCTCCTTGGTGATGGAGTAGTTGGCCAAATCAAAAGCAAGCTCCTTGTTCTTGGAACTGCTCATCACTACCCAGCCTGATACGAACATGAAGGTCTTCATCGACTCGTGTGTCTTGGTCAGGTGACGAAGCTTGGCGCCCTTGATGCCACCCAGGGTCCCCTGGTCGACAAAGGTAATCGAGGTCTCGCCAGTCTCTAATGAGGTAATAACGTCCGATGTGTTCGCAGAAACCCGGCCGATGTTGCCAGATCTTGCCAATTCCTCCAGGAACTCCCAACCCGGATCCATATTGAACTGATCGCCGCCTCGCGCTGTAGCCAAAGCAATCACCTGAAGATTGGTGTTCAACGTCGGATTCGGCCACAAAATCTGGCCCTTCAATTTCGGACTTAGCAGATCTTCAATCGTGTTGATTTCGATTGGGCAGTTTGCGGGAACATAAGTGAAGAAAATGCCACTTGATCCACGCGGGATGTTTTTCCAGTTGCCGTTTTCGTCCTTAGAGATAAACCCTTCGGGAATGTTCTTCATATTCGGGCAATTCTCAAGAGTCACGGTTTCCGCCCAGCCCTCACGTATCATCGAATTGAATACTGGACTCCAGACATCGATCAAGTCATATGGGGGATTCGGCCAAGACGCTTTGATCTTAGGTAGAATTGATGCAGCGCCGCCGGAATGAAGCGTCCAGGTTATCGGTGATTTTCCCCATGCGGCACCGATTTGTTTAGTGTTTTCGATCCAAGGCGGCCCCCAATCAACGACCGAAAGGGGGTCGGCCGCATGGACACTGCGAATAAAAGGTGTGTTCATGGTTGCGGCGACTAGACCACCCGCAGCCGTTCCCTGAATAAATCTACGACGATCAATTTGACGTGACATCAGTTTATCCTCACTTAGGTTCTAGTTTCGTTAGTTGCCGAACAATATTTTGGTTATACGTCGCTGATAAAAAGCGCGCAACACTAGGAGTTCAACAAAATCAGTATATTGTCTTTATACAGGTAAATCAAAGCCTCGATTTATTGAATCTTTGTGCCACCAGCGGCCAATCCAATCTTCGTTGCTGTACTTTCATCAAGGAAAGACTTAATCAATATATAGGAAAATATTAATGTTGGGCCTGAAAGAACAGGGAATTTGCTCTCAACGAACGCTGCCGATGATGCCACTTAGATCTGACCTGCCGGATCAAGCTCTTGCAAAACGCCCCTGAATCGATCAGCCGCGGCTTCCTGTAAGTCGTGCCTGCCGTCAGTGACTACCTGCCTGCCCGATGTGATCACAGTACGAATACAGGATTGCGTGGAAGCAAATATCCAACTGTCCAGTACATGATCCGGGCTCCGGCTGGCGAGGGCCAGATTCTGGGGGTCCAATTCAATCAAATCGGCCGCTGCGCCAACTGATATTCCGTGGCATTGCTGGCCACATGCGCGGCTGCCCCCTCTTATGGCTCGATCGAAAAGTGCGGCACCGACATGGCGCTCCGGCTCATCGACAACAACTGCACGGCGGCGCTCAGCCAGCCGCTGTCCATATTCGAGTAATTGCAACTCCCGTGCTGGGCTGGCACAGACCTGGCTGTCCGAGCCGATCCCGAAACTGCCGCCACCGTTAAGAAATGCTGGCAATGGGAAAAGTCCATCCCCCAGATTTGCCTCCGTGGTCGGACAAAGGCCCACAATAGCCTGGCTGTGAGCGACTGCCCGTATCTCGGCAGCCGTCATGTGAGTCGCATGGATCAGACACCAGCGGGGGCCTAGATCATGTTCACCGCACAACCATTCGACCGGCCGGGCATGGTAAGCAGCCAGGCATTGCTCAACCTCGGCTGTCTGCTCGGCAACGTGCAGATGAAAAGGTGCCTGTGGGTAATATTTATCTGCAATAGCTGATAACTCTCTCAGTTCTTTCGCAGATACTGCACGAAGAGAGTGCACAGCAAGACCCAGTCGATTACTGGAAGTATCCAACAACGTTTCCTTTATCACCTCGACCAGGTGCAGATACTGCTCGAGAGTATTACAAAAGCGCCGTTGAATGCCTTCCAAGGGTTGCCCGTCAAATCCACCCCGATTGTATAGCACCGGCAACAGGGTAAGATTGATACCAGCTTTTTGTGCCGCAGCGCACAGGCGCTGCGACATCTCAGCGATGTTCTCATAGTGATGGCCACGGGAATCGTGGTGCAGATAGTGGAATTCGGCAACAGAGGTATAACCTTGTTGCAGCAGTTCAATGTACAACTGGGTCGCAATTGCTTCCAGATGATCGGGTGTGATCCTGGCGTTGACACGATACATCAACTCCCGCCAGCCCCAGAAGTGGTCCTGGCCCGGCATGTGTACTTCAGTCAATCCTGCAAGTACCCGCTGATGGGCGTGTGAGTGCAGGTTGGGCATACCGGCGAGCACCGGGCCCTCCAGTATCCGATCTACCGGTGCACCATTGACGGCCTTGATACCTGTAATCAGGCCGTTAGTGTCCACTTCGACCACCTGGTCCGTCGCCCAGCCGTTGTTCAAACGGATTACCTTGCAGTGGATGCGCTTTAAGGTGCTATTGGCCATGTTGCATTATTCAGGGACAATGCCGTCCTACAATACCGGCACGAGTTAAAGGTATGATAGAAAAACTACAAACCGGAAAACTTTCAAAAGTAAGGGCTGTTAATCAAAGCAGTCCCAGAGCGCATCCGGATCCACTCTGGCGGCAGAGATTAACTTATTTTATCTGGGTAAACGGGTGACCTCTATTTCTGCTGATACGGTCATTATCGGTGGCGGCCTGCACGGGGGTTCTGCGGCCGTTCACCTGGCATCCCGGGGGGTCAGCTGTATCGTTCTGGAAAAAGACCATGTCGGGCGACATGCTTCTGGTGTCAACGCAGGCGGAGTGCGAACCCTCGGTCGTGCTCTACCCGAAATTCCGATTGCCAAGGCTGCTCAGGGGATCTGGCACAACATCCACGACCTAGTTGATGATGACTGCGGCTTTGTACCCAGCGGGCAGGTCGAGGTGGCTGAAACTGAAACTGAACTCGCGGAGTTACAGAATCGATCGCAGCAGATCCGCAAACTTGGTTTTAGTCATGAAGAAATTATTGACCAAAAAACGCTGAGGGAATTGCTCCCGGCCGCCTCTGATCGCTGCATCGGTGGCATGGTGGTTTATGGGGATGGCCATGCTAACCCCTACCGCACCACCTGCGCTTTCAGATACAAGGCTGAGGCTCTTGGCGTGCAATTTTTTGAAGGTGTCGCAGCTACACAGATAGAGCGCAATGCCGGGCTCTGGCAAATATCGACATCACACGGCCAGTTTGAAGCACCGACCCTCATCAATTGCGCTGGCGCATGGGGTGGGCAGGTGGCAGAAATGCTGGGAGAGCGAGTCCCAGTGAAAGCCTGGGCGCCAATGTTGATGATCACCGAGCGGATGGCGCCGTTCGTCAAGCCGGTGGTCGTCGCCCAAGGCCGTGCTCTGTCCTTCAAGCAGTTCGACAACGGCACGGTATTAATCGGTGGGGGACACTGTGGTAAGGCAGATCTACAGTCAAATGAAACCCAACTGGATACTGCCGGACTGACTGCCAATGCCCGAGCTGCCATAAGTATTTTCCCCATCATGCAAAAGGTCACAATTGTCCGTTGCTGGACCGGCATTGAAGGCCGCATGCCAGACGAGATTCCCGTTATCGGCCCAAGCAAGCGGGAAAATGCCTTCCACTGTTTTGGGTTTTCCGGGCACGGCTTTCAACTGGCTCCCGCCGTGGGGAGCATCATCGCAGATCTGGTAACTACAGGCGCGAGCAAACTGCCAATCGAACCGTTTCATATCGACCGGTTCTGAGCACGCCTTGGCCAGCATTTGCTGGTGGGGCGTTACTCCCTCGACCCTTGAAGCAGTCCACGCAGACCCACTATTGCAACCAGCGAGCCGGCGGCCTTGCGGATCGTTCGCACCAACACCGACTGTGTTATCAACAGAAAATCCTGAGTGCTTCCAGGAAAGGAGCCGGTGGGCAAGCTCCTCGGTGATGGCCTCGTTTTCAACCAGGTAATCCAGTACTGCATGACGCAACGGTTCTGCCAGCAAGGCTGTTGGTATCGG
>MPLY02068062.1_pt1 | contig 12189 bp, 10 predicted proteins | sample 1617301 | NCBI WGS metagenome assembly MPLY02 (sample SAMN05944805, study PRJNA350692) | marine metagenome | biome: marine; feature: ODZ; material: water; isolation source: 140 m water sample filtered on 0.2 um supor filter | place: Pacific Ocean | collected 2012-04-08 | depth 140m m
GAGGATGCCGGACAGCCGCTTGACGCCATGGCGCTAATCGGCTCTGAAAACCGCAATTTGTCGATGGCGCCGTGGCGCCGTCGGCCGACCATCTTGGCACGCTCTGCGAGCGTGCCAAGGTAAACCTACGCGACAACCTCTCGGCTTTCGCCAAGAATCATGATATCAGAATCGGCTAATTCATTAGTGCTGACGATTATTGTATGACTAGTTTTCACTGCTCAACGTCCAAAAAAATCGTGTAAAATCGGACCTGCCTAATTGAAGGCAGATCAAATTTGTTTTAGAAAGGGTGATGCGGGGAGCTAGGCAAGTTGACCGACGACTTGCGCATGGTGTGGCTGCAAGAGCAGCGTTCGAAAGGGCGAGCCGTTGACGCAAAATGAGCCGATCGAACTGGCACGGTACCGCGATCCGGACGGGGGTGCGTATGCGGGCATTGGCTCCGAACTGCGGGATGCACGCTTGGACCGTGGAACGGAGCTGGCGGATGTTGCGACGGCCTTGCGGATCCGCCGCCCTTATCTGGAGGCGATTGAGACCGGCGAGTTCAACCAATTACCTGGGCGGGTCTATGCTGTTGGCTTTATACGCGCATATAGCGAGTATTTGGGGCTTGACTCAGAACCTGTAGTTGATCGTTTTCGCGACGAGACCACAGATATCAGCCCTAGCACGGAACTGAGATTTCCTGCGGTCCCGCCGCAAAGCTGGCGCCCACAACTGGGGCTGTTCAGTGTGGCGTTGCTATTGGCAGTGGTGGTTTATGGAGGTTGGTACTACTGGCAATCGCTGGATGACTTGTCCCTCAAGACTGTTCCGGAAGTGCCCGACAAATTCGCTACCGTGGAAGGTGCAGAAGAGCCGGAAATGGTCGACCCCAGTGTCGCGCTACCGAGCGATTCGGTGGCCACCGAGCAGGCAACCACGGCCACAGCCATTGCTGATCTCGCATCAGCGCCGGCCGAGGAAGTGCCCTCCGGTCCCTTGGCAGAAGAAGACGCCGCGTTGATCGAGACGGAAGCCATCACCGCCGCGACCGTAGGCACGGAGACTGAGGTCACGCCAGCATCGGAGGCCGTCAACGATGGCCGGGATGCAGCCGATGCGATTGAGGAGCCGGGCACTGCCCAGCCCATCACCGGTGCTCTGGCCGATGTACCGGATGCGCCGACCCTGATCTTGACACCGCCTCCTCCTGCGGCGCCCGTCACTGAGACTACGGCAAAGGTTTATGGCCAGGGTAACGCTGGTGCGCGGGTCGTGCTGCGCGCCGCTGCAGATACTTGGGTGCAGGTACAAGGCGACGGCAACGACCTTCTGCTCTCGCGCATTCTCAAAGCGGGCGACACCTATCTGGTTCCGAACGGTGCCCAAGCCCGACTGACCACGGGCAATGCCGGTGGTCTGCAAATCCTACTCGATGGTGAGCTGATGCCGTCGCTTGGTGACTCGGGTGCGGTACGGCGTAATGTGCCGATCAGTGTCGAAGCCTTGCTCACCTCAGCCGACTGACCTGTTTTGCAACCTCGTCTCGGCTATAGTCCACGCAAAAGCTAAGTTCCTATGAGAGTCGGTCCATGAGCGTCCGTCCCTATCGTGATATTATGCGGCGCGCTAGCCGCCAGATCCACGTCGGCGATATGCTCGTCGGCGGCAACGCGCCGATCAGCGTGCAGTCGATGACCAACACGCCCACCACTGATGTGGCGGCAACGGTGGCTCAGGTGCACGCCTTGACGGCGGCGGGTGCCGATATCGTGCGCGTCTCCTGTCCTGACGAAGAGTCGACCGCGGCCCTGGCGGAGATCGTGCGCCAGAGTGAGGTTCCGGTCGTCGCCGATATCCATTTCCACTATCGCCGCGCCATTGAGGCGGCCAAGGCAGGTGCTGCGTGCCTGCGCATCAATCCCGGCAATATCGGCTCGGCGCAAAGGGTGCGCGAGGTGGTGAAAGCGGCGCGTGACCATGGCTGTTCAATGCGCATCGGCGTCAACGCCGGCTCATTGGAGCGCAATCTTCTGGAGAAATACGGCGAGCCCTGCCCCGAGGCGATGGTAGAAAGCGCCCTTGCCCACGCCGCCATTCTCGAGGACAACGACTTCCGCGAGTTCAAGATCAGCGTCAAAGCATCCGATGTCTTTCTCGCCGTCGCCGCCTATCAGGGCCTGGCTGATGCCTGCGACTACCCCCTGCATATCGGCGTTACCGAAGCCGGCGGCACGGTCGGTGGTACGGTCAAGTCGTCAATCGGCCTCGGCATGCTGCTCTGGGCTGGTATCGGCGACACCTTGCGCGTCTCACTGTCAGCCGATCCGGTGGAAGAGATCAAGGTCGGCTTCGAACTGCTCAAATCACTCGGCCTGCGCCACCGCGGCGTCGCCATCGTCTCCTGCCCCTCCTGCGCTCGCCAGCAGTTCCCGGTGATCGAGACCGTGGCTATGCTGGAGGAGCGGTTGGCGCATATCACCGCGCCGATAACGGTGTCGATCATCGGCTGTGTAGTGAACGGCCCCGGCGAAGCGCGTGAGACCGATATCGGCTTTACCGGCGGCGGTCGCGATATACACCAGGTCTACATCAGCGGCGTCGCCGACCATCGCATCGCGACTGACGGAATGCTCGACCATCTGGTGGAACTGATCGAGGCCAAGGCCGCCGAGATCGAGGTGCAAGAGACGCGGCCCGAGAGGGCTCTCGTCAGCTGACGCACCATGTCCTTTGCCAACAAGCTCGAAAGCATCGAAGCTCGCCATACGGAGATTGGCGAGTTGATGTCCACGCCCAGTCTCTCCAACGCCGAACGCGTGGCATTGGCTAAGGAATATGCCGAACTCTCTCGCGTGGTCGAGCAGGCGGTGGCGCTGCGTAAGCTGCGCGAGGAGGTCGACGAACTCAACGAGATGTTGGCCGACGCGGAGACGGATGCGGAGATGCGTGAGCTTGCCCGCAGCGAGCGCGAGACCTATCTGGAGCGCATACCGGCCCTGGAGAACCGTCTCAAGCTCGCGTTGCTGCCGCGCGACGAAGCCGATGCTAAGGGTGCCATTCTCGAGGTGCGCGCAGGCACCGGCGGCGAAGAGGCGGCGCTGTTCGCCGCCGATCTGGTGCGTATGTACCAGCGCTATGGTGAGCGGGCCGGCTGGAAGCTGGAGATGATGGCGCTGTCCGAAACCGGAATCGGAGGCGTCAAGGAGGCGGTAGCGGTCATCAAAGGACGCGGCGCTTTTGCTCGGCTAAAATACGAATCGGGTGTCCACCGAGTACAGCGCGTGCCAAAGACGGAGACCTCGGGGCGCATTCACACCTCGGCCGCGACCGTCGCCGTGCTCCCGGAAGCCGAAGAGGTCGATATCGCCATCGACGAGAAGGATCTACGTATCGACGTCTTCCGTGCCTCCGGTCCAGGTGGACAGTCGGTCAACACGACCGACAGCGCCGTGCGCATTACCCATATGCCGAGCGGAATCGTCGTTTCGCAACAGGACGAGAAGTCTCAGCACAAGAACAAGGCCAAAGCACTGCGCATCCTGCGCGCCCGACTATATGAGCAGGAGCGAGCGGTGCGCGAGGCCGACCGCGCCGCCGACCGCCGCGCCCAAGTCGGCAGCGGCGATCGCTCCGAGCGCATCCGCACCTACAATTTTCCGCAAGGCCGCGTCACCGACCACCGCATCAATAAGAGCGTGTTCGATATCGAGGTGATGATGGATGGCGCCTCGCTCGACGAATTCATCGACGCCCTGATTGCCGATCACCAGGCGGCGCAGCTGGCGGAATTAGCATGAGCAATGTAAACACGGCACTCGCCTGGGGCGCTGCAGCGCTGTCGCACGTGCCACAGAGCGATGCCAGACGCGAGGCACGACTCTTGTTGGGGCATGCTACCGGGCTTACGGCCGAGCACTTGTTCGCCAACCCTTCATACGAAGTCGGCCGGCCGGAGCACATTTGTTATGCTGCTCTGGTGCACCGCCGCGCCGGCCGCGAGCCAATAGCGCGCATACTCGGCCGGCGTGAGTTCTGGAACCTTGACCTGGAGGTGACAGGAGACACGCTGATTCCGCGACCCGACAGCGAAACGCTTATCGAGGCCGCACTCGCCGGTGTACCGCCTCCGCGGGTCCTGCTCGACCTCGGCACGGGCAGCGGTTGTTTGCTGCTGGCGCTACTCGACTGTTTTGTGGGTGCTACGGGACTCGGCGTTGATGCCAGCTCTGCCGCGTTGCGGGTCGCCACCCGCAACGCGGCGCGCGCGGGTCTTGTCGAACGCGCGCAATTTGTCGCCAGCAACTGGGGAGACGGGGTGGCAGACCGCTTCGATCTGGTGGTCAGCAATCCGCCCTATGTAGCGCGCGGCGCTATCGACAGACTGGAGCCCGAGGTTGCTAAGTTCGAGCCGAGGACGGCACTAGACGGCGGTATCGACGGGCTGGCGGCGTATCGGGCGCTGATCCCCCGCCTGCCGCGGCTGCTAAACGCTGGCGGCCAGGCACTTCTCGAGATCGGAGCCGATCAGGCGGAGCCCGTGGTGGCGATTGCGGCGCAGGCTGGCCTGTATTGTCGGGAGCGGCACTACGACCTTACCGGAATTGAGCGTTGCCTGCGGTTTGAGAAAGGCTAGAGTATTCTCGAAAAAACTTGGAAAGTTCGATCTGTCGCGCTAGTGTCACTTCAAGCAACGGTAAGCGTTGACATGGCTGATGGGCCGTCAACGAGAAAATGAACTCAGTAGCCTGTATGGTGAAAACGTCGATCAAGTCTTAATGGATTTGACCGTCTGTAGCTGATGTACGCAACCGTGTGCTGGTCAAGGTCTTCTAACATCACGTGAAATTTGGAGCGCATGAGACAAGGTTCCCATTCCAAACGCCATCGTGGCCGTTCGAACGGACGGCGATCCCATGGCCTCGCCTCTAACTATGAAAGCAACGGTCCGGATGTGAAAATCAAGGGCAGTGCTGCCCATGTGCAGGAACGGTACGAAGGCCTGGCTCGCGAAGCCGTGGTCAGCGGTGACCGTGTGGCGGCGGAAGGCTATCTTCAGCATGCCGAGCACTACCAACGCATAAGCAATGCTCAGGTGGCGGCGCAGGCCGAAGCCAATGCTGCCAAGGCCCGCGGGCGCGACAATCATCGTGACGGCAATCGGACGGAGACGGAAGCGCCTGCCGAAACGCCGCTCGCAGAGACGGCGTCTGACGAGGCTGTTGTGGGTGCGTCAGCAGGAGATGACAAAAGTAACGCCACCAGCGAAGCTAAGCCCGAGCGTAGCGGCCGTCGTCGCGGTCGTAGCCGCGGTACCGCTAGTGCACAGCCCCGCGACGACGGGGATTCAAGCCCGCCCGAGTCGGCCGCCGTCTGAGCAATACGGCGCCCGCAGACTCAATACAAAGGCTTAGAGAAAAACCCCATTTGATGGCTGGAGAACCTCGCGCTCCCGGCAGCTGTTCCTGGGCACAGTGCTGATGGGACGGATTAGGCGCTTGCGCGAGATTGATGGCGACATCCCGGTGGCGCGCTGTCAGCGCTGACATCGGTGATTTTTACGACTCAACCCTCGGCAAAATTGGGGCGCCGCTTATCGCGGAACGCGGCGACAGCCTCCTGGTGGTCGGGATGCGCCTGTGACAGAATTTCGTAGGCTACCGCCGCATCGGTGATGTTGGCTGCAAGCGTGCGCAGGGGAATATTGATCGCTGTCTTAGTCCAGCGCACTGCCCAGGTCGCGCCATTGACGAGCTTAGCAATGATATTGTCGGTCTTGGCATCGAGCTCGGCCGCAGGCACGGCGTAGTTAATCAGACCCCAGGCAGCGGCATCGCGCGCGCTCATCATCTCGCCGGTTAGAAGCATTTCCTTGGCGCGTGCATAGCCGACGAGCTGCGGCCAGATGATGGCGCCGCCATCGCCCGCAACCAACCCCATGGCAACGTGCGGATCACCGATCTTTGCCGTCTCATCGGCGACGATGATATCGCAGAGCAGCGCGACGCTAGCGCCTAGCCCCGCCGCCGCACCATTGAGGCGGCAAACGATAGGTTTTTCCAGCTCTAGCATGCCGAAGATGATGCGCTTTGCGTCGGGCACGATACCGCAAAACTTTGCCGGCTCATCGATCATCGCCTGGAACCAGTCCATGTCACCACCAGCGCAAAAGGCGCGCCCGGCGCCAGTTAGCACCACCACGTCGCTCTCGGCATCACCCTGTATCTCGGTGAAGACCCGCGCCAACTCACTGTGCAGGGCGTCGTCGACCGGGTTCAGGGGACCGTTACCATCGATGGTCACACGCAGCACGCGGCCGTCGCGGGCGAATTTAAGTGTCTTGTATCCGGAAAAGCTCATCATACACCTGCGTCGTCGCCAATTTCATCCCAGGTCGCCCGCATCCACTTGACGCAGGCAACACCTTGCTCGAAGAGCAGAGTATTGGCAGCCTTCGCCATAGTCGAGGTTTCGAATAAACTCGGTCGGGATCTGCCAGAGCCTGGCCCCAGGATCAGCGGCATGATAGCGCATCAGGGTGCAGATCATCATCTTCCACTGATCCAGTGCCGCTTTGTCCCAGGGCGCGTGATATTCACCCTCGCGCAACGCGGTCCGAAGGGGTACTGGATGCCACGGCCCGGACCACCGTCCTCGGCGCGCCCGCCGATGTTCTCTCGGTCGCTGGGAATGGCGCGGAGGAGGCGCAGGCAACTAGGTCATCTTGCAAGGCCTTGTGATCGGTCATGACACCTCAAAGGCATCCTTTCGCTTGCGTTCGGCCACCAGCGGCGGGCAGCGGCGATCGTCATAATATTCGACCTGACAGTCGAGATATTGCAGGCATTCGCTCATATTGATTTTGCCGCTGTCGGGGATGGCGGCAACGGGACAGGAACTGCTGCAGATCTGGCAGGGCGAGCCACATTCGGGCCGGCGCTTGAGCCAGTTAAAAACGTGCCAGCGCCCGGCCAGGGCCAGCAGCGCACCGAGCGGACAGAAAAAGCGGCAGAAAGCGCGCTCATAGACCAAGCCCACAGCGAGCAATCCCACGGCATAGGCCACATAGGGCCAGGTGCGTTGGAACTGGAGGCTGATAGCGGTTTTGAAAGGCTCCACCTCGGCCGCCGTATTGGCCGCTTCACGCGAAACCAGGGCGGTCGCCAATACTACGAACAACACCCCATATTTGACTCGCCAAAGGCGCGCCTGCAAGTGCTCTGGCAAAGCGAGTTGCGGTACGTGCAGAAATCGTGCGATGCGGTTGGACAGCTCCTGCAGGGCACCGAAAGGGCAGAGCCAGCCGCAGAAGACACCGCGCCCCCAAAGCACCAGCGTGACTAATACATAGACGCTCAGCAACACTAGTGGTGCATCCATCAACATGCCGCGCCAGTCGAGTCCGCCGAAGGCAACCTGTAGCCAACTCAGCACCGTTAGAATAGTAAGCTGAGCCCCGGCGAACCAGCCCAGTCCCACCAAAGTCACGCCGAGAACGCCAAGCCGCAGCAGCTGGTGGTGGCGCCGCGAGTGTGTCAGGCGGTGCTGGAGAAGCATCACCCCGGTCACGACCAGCAGCAGCACGACAACACCGGCAAGAACCCGATCCTTATCGAGCCAGGCGCGTTGCCAGGGTGCCAGGGTGCTTTCACGCCAAAGCCCAAAAGCAACGTAAGTGGGTGTCTTAAAACCGGCATCCTCCAGCGCCGCGTCATCACCCAGCACATGCTGCACCGGAATTCGATAGGGCAGGGCGACGATCGCATCGGGCATGGTCAATTCCAAGTTCCACGGCGCCAGTGGATCGAAGCCGCTGTCGGCAGTGATGTGGAACCGCCCAGCCTCATCGAAAGCCGGATGATCGGTCATTGCAAGGCGCCAGGCGCGATAGAATCTCTCGGGCCGCAAGACGAATGCCTTGCCTTCTTGGACCAGACGCAAACGCTCGAATAGTGGCACGAGCCAGGGGTTTTCCGGGATCCAGCCGATGGCGCCGACCGAGGCCACAAGGATCTGATTATCGTCCGGACCCGCGGCGTCGCGCATGGACCGGTAGGCGCGCTCGCCGAACAGGTTGCGGCCCACCGCAGGCGGCGTGGCCAGCGCAGCATAGAGCGTGGCAGAGCTGCCGCCGCCGGTGTCAACGTGGAGTTCTTGAACCGATGCGTTCCTGACCAGATCCGGCCAGGTCATGGGCTCAAAATCAAAACGATTGAGCGACAACCCGTCGCCGCCAACCTCGCGCAGACCCACAATCATACCCACACGCAGCGCTGAATCGAGCATGGCATTGGCCATGGCAATACCGCTGATCGTTGCGCCGGAAACCGAGTCTATCGAACTCGGCACGAAGCGGCGGGCCGTACGCACGTCGCTGCCGTGCAGCTCGCTGAGGAAGGCGCGAAAACCGGGCGGCTCGATGACGCCGCGTTGCAGCAGCGGCTCCTTTTGGGCCAGCACATGGTGACCGCGGATGATACCGCCGGCACCGAGTGCCACAACAATATCGAAGGGATTGCCGGCGTAGCCGGCCGGCCGGACGGTCTCCAGGGTAGAAAACAGATAGCCTGCCACCTCACCCTTTGCCAGAACAGTCGCCACGGGCGGGTCGCCAGCCACCATGCCTATGCCGTCGGCAGCGGGGAAGAGTTCGGCCACCAGTGCCGAAGTCAGGCGCTCCTGCAAAGGTGCCTCACCCTCGGCAAGCGCCGTCGTCGATGCCAGCGCAAAGACGAGAAGCGCGCCTACTCGGCAGCGATGGCGAGATCTTCGCGCTGCTTTCGCTGGGCGACCAACGGGGGGCAGCGATACTCGTCGTAATATTCGACCTGACAGTCCAGGCATTGCAGGCACTCGCTCATTTTGATGTTGCCGGTCTTGTCGATGGCGTCGATTGGACAGCTAACGGTACAGAGCTGACAGGGTGAGCCGCATTCGGGACGGCGCTTGAGCCAGGTGAAGACATGCAGACGGCCAGCCAGAACCAGCAACCCGCCGAGGGGGCAGAGGTAGCGGCAGAAGGCGCGCTCGATCACCAAACCCACAGCCAGTATCGCCAAGGCATAGGCCAGGAACGGCCAGGAACGTTGGAAATGCAGGCTTATCGCGGTCTTGAACGGTTCCACTTCTGCCGCCGTGTCGGCCGCTTGCAGCGAGATCGCCGCGGCTGCGAGGAGTCCCAGGGCGAAAACATATTTGACGCGCCAAAGCTGCGCATGCAGTCGCTCGGGCAATGTAATCTGGCGCAGGCCGATGGCGCGGGCGGCCTTGTTGGACAGTTCCTGCAAAGCGCCGAAGGGACAAAGCCAGCCGCAGAACACCCCGCGCCCCCATAGAACCAGCGTCAACAGCACAAATACGCTGAGCAGCAGCATCGGCGGATCCATCAGGACGGGGCTCAAATCGAGCCTCTCAAAGGCCATGCGCAGCCAAGTCAGCACCGTGATGACAGTGAGTTGGGTGCCCGTCATCCAGCCCAGCCAAACCAAGGCCGCCAGGAGAATGGTGGTTCGCAGCCAGCGATGCGCACGGCGTGAGCGCACCAGTCGATGCTGGAAGAGCATCACGCCTGTCACGATCAGCAACAGCGTCAGAATGCCGACGAGTATATCGTCCTTGTCGAGCCAGGCGCGTTGCCAGGGCCGCAAGGTGCTTTCCCGCCAGAGGCCGAAAGCAACATAGCGGGGAATCAGAAAGCCGGCATCCTCCAAGGCTGCCTTTGCGCCAACCACGTGGCGCAAGGGAATGCGATACGGCAGCGGGAAGTTGGCGCTTGCCGCGTCGTCGCCCTCGCCCCGAACGTCGAGTTCTAACGTCCAGGGCGCGGTGGCATCAAATCCGAGGGCTGCGGGCAGATGAAAGCGCGCGGCATAATCGAACTGAGGATGCCCCTCGATCTTGAGCCCGCGCGTGCGGTAAAAGTTCTCCGGCAACAGCGGTACCACGGTCTCGCCCTGACGCACGCGTATGCGGTCGAATATAGCAACCATGTAGGGGTTGCGCGGAATCCAGCGGTAGGGACCGACCGAGGCTACCAGCAGCTGATGATCGCCTGCCTGGCTCGTCTTCACCACCGAGCGAAAGATGCGCAACCCGAACAAATTTCGGCCGATCCCGGGTGCGGTGGCGAGCGCCACATAAAGCGTGAGAAATATCTCGTCATCGCCGCCCGGCGGCACAACCTCGCCCAGGATGGAGCGCACCTCACGGCGGCTCAAGGTGAGGCGGGTGATCGAGCCGTCTGCGATCAACTCTGCCCAGTTATGCGGCTCATAGGCAAAGCGGTCGAGTGAGAGGCCGGTGCCGCTATCGTCCAGGATCGCAGCACGGTAGCCGGCAAAGATGGCCGAATCCATGATTGCATTCGACATGGCGGCAGCACTGATGGTGGCGCCCGAAACACCGTCGGCACCGGTCGGCACCAAGCGATGGCGGGTACGAATGTCGATGCCGTGATTGCCCGTGAGAAAGCCGTTGAGTTCCTCGATGCTGACCATACCTTCGTCAATCAGCGGCTCATGTTCCTCCAGCACCAGATGGCCACGGATGATGCCATCAACGTCAAGCGCGACGATGATGTCGAAGGAGAGACCCGCATAACCAGCGGGATTGACCATTTCGTGGGTCGAGAACAGGTAGCCCAGCGTCTCGCCGCCACGAAAAACGGTCGCCAGGGGCGGCGTGCCCTCGACCGGGCCGAGAACGTCCGCCGTCGGAAACAATATCTCAACGACCTCGGGCACGAGCCGCGTCGCCAGAGGCTCGTTCATATCAGCAAACGCCGCCGGTAGCCAAAACAGAGAAAGCGAGACAAGGAGGGCAGAAAAGCGCATGGGCACGGGCGATCATCCGCCGGAGGAAAATGTCACCCTACTTCAGCTGCGAGGTGTCGCGAAAGCCCCAAACGCATGCGTCAGGACTTGACTCAACCGGGCGCCAGAACGACGTTCGTCCGACTTTGTCATTTCCCGACCGGGAGCGCGCGAATGCGCCTTACCATAGCGTTATCATCGCTTTGCCTCGCTCTTCTGCTGTCATTGCCGGCGGCGCACGCCGTGGACCGGGCGCCGTTCGCGCTGACCGACCACACCGGAAAGGCGGTGACAGACGAGGATTTTCTGGGCTCCTTCTTGCTGGTCTTCTTCGGCTACAGCCATTGTCCCGACGTCTGTCCGACCGATCTCGCAATAATGGCCGGTGCGCTGGACGCACTCGGTGACCGAGCCGCAGTGGTGCAACCCCTCTTCGTGACACTCGATCCCGAACGTGACACGCCCGAAGTGCTGGCGGCTTATCTGCCTGCCTTCCATTCCCGCTTCATCGGCTTGACCGGCACGTCCGAACAGATCGCCGCGATGTCAGAAAGCTACAGCGTGCGGCACAGGCGCTACTACCCGCCGCCGTTCGACGAGGACGGCGAGCCCCCCGAAGATGATGAGACCTATTTCGTCGATCACACTGCCGCCACTTATCTGGTTGGCCCCAATGGCGGTGCCTTGCGGCTGTTTCACCATGGTGCCACAGTCGCCGAAATGATCACAGTTATTGCCGAAGTGTTGCCTACGGCACGCTAATCCGTTTTAAGGAAGGTAGTTGCCGGCTGTAACTCAACCGATACAGATTTGCGTCCCCACCTCACGAAAGGCACTATTGCGATGACCCTAAAATACGCTGCCCGCTTGCCGTTATTGGCTCTGATGGCCATCTTTGTTAGCGCCTCCGCGGCCCAAGCCGTGGACTGCAACGCGATTCACCAAGTCAATATCACCTTTGAGTTCGTGCCCGGCGATATCTACCTCGCACCCGGCGACTGCGTCCGTTTTACCAATATCCATCATATCGAGCATTCCGCCATAGGCATGGAGCGCGAGTTCAATACCGGCGTTCTAATGCCCAACAACAGCGCAGTGCATCGCTTCAATGAGGAGATACCGATCCCCTACGTCTGCGGCGTGCACCCGCTGATGGTCGGTGTCATCGTAGTCGAGGAGCCGGAGGACGATTCTGCGGTTCAGTAACCGAAACCATACAGCCGGGCAGCGTTGTCGCAGATCACCTTGTGGCGGGCGGCCTGCGACAGTTGGCCGAGTTCCCGTTGAATAAAATCCCGGGAATCTGGCCAGACACCGTCTGGGTGGGGGAAATCCGAGCCCCACATAATGTTGTCCTCGCCCAACTCGTCGAGCAATAGCACGCCGACCC
>MPLY02080774.1_pt1 | contig 12160 bp, 9 predicted proteins | sample 1617301 | NCBI WGS metagenome assembly MPLY02 (sample SAMN05944805, study PRJNA350692) | marine metagenome | biome: marine; feature: ODZ; material: water; isolation source: 140 m water sample filtered on 0.2 um supor filter | place: Pacific Ocean | collected 2012-04-08 | depth 140m m
ACATCCGCTCAGAAGCAGCGGCAGCAAAGCGGCAAAGATGATGCAGCGCAGTTGCACAAAGAAGCTCATTAGTCGGCGTTAGTACGGTGTATAGACGGCGGCGATTCCATCCTGGCAAGCCGGGATATCCATAATGGAAATCACATCTTGGCTAGGTTTACGCCATTTTACCGCAGCGGTGGCGCCTGGCACAGCAACACCATGCCACCGTACATCCTTGTCGGCCCTCGTCGACCCGGTTGCCATCGAAAGGAGTCGATCCGGTAACAGCGATTTATGGCCACCAAACGCCCAAAAAGGTGATCACTGACACCACCCAGGCCAAAACAAGCCGCGCCGGATGGCCTATCTCGGGTGCGTTCTGTACGCGACCTGGCAGGGAATTTACAGAAACCTGGAGTTCCCTAGTTGCCACCTTGGTTTTTCGTACTGGCAGGTATTTCAGGTTAACCTGGTAAGTTTAAGTTCCCTGCAAAACCGGATGAATTGGTCAAAACCTACCGTTGTTATTTTACAACATATATCTGTATCATTTCTGCAAAATATGTTGCGATTTGGAGAAAACTTAAGCAATATCACTCTGCTTTTGTACACAGTTTTTTAACAACCTTGTATGAGGAGTCCTTATGAATAAGAAATTACTTGCCGTGGCATTGGCAGGCGCAGTGGCCGTACCTGGCATTGTTTCTGCTGACATCGCAACTTACGGCAACCTGCAACCGACGATTACCGTCGCCGACGGCGACGTTAGTTTCAGTGGTGGTCCCTCACGCCTTGGCTTCAAGTCCAGCAAGGACATGGGCAATGGCAACACCGTGGCCGGTCTGTATGAAATCGGTATCGATGCTTCTTCAATGTCCGTTGCCGCCTCAAACCGCCTCAGCCAGATCAGTTTCAGTGGTGACTGGGGCTCGGCCAAGTTGGGTCGTGTCTGGAGTGCAGTCTCCTCAGCCGGACTGTGGAATCATTGCGTCGGCGTCCTGCAGGCTTGCGCTCTGCCGGGCACGCAGTTCCGTACCTCCGACAGCGTTGGCTTGTCCGCTGGTGTAGGCGGCCTTGACCTCGTTGGTGACCTTCAGTTCGCTGATGGTGGCGTCGCCCGCTGGACGATTGGTACCTCCGTGGACATCGGCAGCCTGAGCATTGGCGCGTCCTATGCCGATGCTGGCGCTGACGACTTCACGATGGTTTCGTTCTCCACCAGTTTGGGTGGAATCGGCATTGGCGCCGGCTACGGCACCGGTGGCGGCAGTGACGGTTGGGCCGTCCAAAGCTCGTTTGCTGGCCTCAACGTCCAGATGGAGCAGGTGGATGATGCCCAGAAGGTCTATGCCGACTACCCGATCGATCTCGGCGGTGCCACGCTGAAGATCCTCGGTGCCGGCGGTGACGGTGACACCACGTTTGGTGCTCGCGTCGTATACAGCTTGTAAGCAGTTTGCCGGTCATCCGGCTGAAAAAGGGCGCCTCCGGGCGCCCTTTTTTTTGCGCCCGTGTTTGGCCGTGTGCGGCCCAGACCCGCGTCATAAACGCCGCCCAGTACATACTCAAATCGGGTAGGCCCGATGCCGGTCCTTTAAAAAGGTGTAACGTGATCGAACTCGGGCCAATAGATCAGGATCAAGCTGCAAGCGGACAAAGGCTTGCTCGTGAGTCGGAAAAAACTGCGGTGGGTGATCATCATCCACCCACGGCGGGCAAAACACCGAACCACTGTAACCGGCCCCGACCCGGTTCAGGCTCAGTTGGTAGACTTGGTTTTCCATCGCCCGGGTGACAGCGAAACTGTGCCAGCTCGAGAAGGACTCGTCACGGAAATAGACGCCACAATGCAGCAATAGGGTTGCCCCGTGATCTAGCGCCAAGGTACGACTTAACTCAGGGATGCGGATGTCGTAACAGATGATCGGCGCGATGCGCCAACCATTGAGCTCAGCAAACATCACCCTATCGCCGGGCAGGAAAAAATCATTTTCAGTTGACGCACCGTACTGGCAAAGGTGCATCTTGTCATAACATCCGGCCACTCTGCCTGATCGATCAATAATCAACTGGCTGATGAAATAGCCGCGCTCTGTCGATCGTGCCAGGCCAAAAACAACCATTGCAGCGGTGTTACAGGCCAATTGGGCAAAGGCCTGGCTGGATGGTCCATTGACCGGTCCCGCGAGCACATCGAGGTGGGCAAATGCATCAGCACCGTACTCAATCGTGCACAGTTCAGGCAGCACAACAAGATCAACTGGTCCACTGGCATCGATGACCTGCTGAATCTTCGCGCACAAGGCAATCACATGTGCATTGCGCTCGGCTGCGCTTCGGGTCGATGGAATGCTGACCTGGCATGCCAGCAGGCCCAGGGGCAGGGGGACCGGCGTTCTGGGGCAATGGTGCGGTTCTGGGCGGCGCGCTGCCGGCCAGCGTCAGTAGGTGAATCCGAAACTCAGGCCACCCAGAAAGCCTTCTCAAGATCGTCGAAGTCCGACGCCGGGCCCTCGAACTTGTTGCGCCCCAGTTCCAGCACATAGACATAATCCGAGATATGCAGCGCGTGGCGGATCTCCTGGTCGACCAACAGAATAGTGAGATTCTCCTGTTCGGTGAGCATGATCAGCATATCGTAGACTTCTTCGGAAAGCATCTTCGACAGCCCCGCGGTGGGCTCATCGACCAGCAACATGCGCGGCTCAGCCATCAAAGTGCGGCTGATCTCGACCATGCGCTGTTGGCCCCCAGAGAGCTCCCCCGTAACTTGTTTGCGTTTTTCCTTGAGCACGGGAAAGCGCTCGTAGTTGGCCTCCATTTTCTCGGCGATCTGCTTCTTATCACGCTTGAAGGTCCAGCCGCCAAGTTCCAGGTTCTCTTCCACCGACATATCCTTGAAGATTCCTGGCTGCTGGGGGATATAGGCCAGGCCCTTGAGAATCCGCTGATGCGTGGGCACGTCGATAATATCTTCACCTTCCAGTAGAACTTGCCCCGCGTTTGGCCGCAAAAAGCCGAATACCGCTTTAAGTGCCGTTGACTTGCCAACCCCATTAGCACCGAGAATCGCGGTAATCTGATTCTTGCGCGCCTTGACGTTAAGGTCCTGCAGAATATTAAGATCCTTGTAGTAGCCCACGTACAGGTCGCGCAACTCGAGCACAATATCTTCGCCGGTATCACCCATTAGGTTGTGCCTGCCGCATCATTTTGGCCGGTTCCAGAGCGATCCTCAGTGGCGCCAAGATAAGCCTCGATGACTACCGGATCATTCTTCACCGCTTCGGGAACATCGTCAGCGATCAGGTCGCCATAGTCCAGCACCAACAACCGTTCGCACAAAGCAAATATCGAATCCATCTGGTGGCTGATGATGATCATCGCCTTACCTCGCTCGTTGACCCGGCGGATGTACTCGTAAATGACCTCCATCATCTTCGGATGAACACCGGCAAAGGGCTCGTCAAGTATAATAATATCTGGGTCCAGCATCAGCAGTCGCCCCAGTTCGAGCAGTTTCTGCTGCCCCCCGGAAAGTGCCCGGGCATACTCGTTGCGCAGATGCTCCATGGTAAAAAACTCCAGCACTTCCATCGCCTGCTGTCTGACCTCGTCCCCGCTATGACTCTTGCCCAGCGCCAATGCCGGCACGTAGAGGTTTTCCAGCACCGTCATCCGCCGGAATGAACGGGTCACCTGAAAAGTACGGCCCAGGCCCGTTTTCGCGACCTCGAACGACGGTAACTGGTCTATACGCTTACCGTTCAGATACACAGTGCCACTATTGGGCTTGACCGCTCCGTCCAGGACATTAGTCAAGGTGGTCTTGCCCGCACCGTTCGGACCAATCAGGCCAATCATCTCTGCGCCTTTGACCTCAAAGGAGACATTTTTCAGCACATGATTGCCGCCAAAGCGTTTGTTCAACCGTGAGACTGCGAGTTCAATCACGAGGGTGCCCCTGCCTGCCTGCCTCTGACGGGACGCTATCACTCGGCCCACGCTCCTTGTGACGAGCGACCGTCTCAGCCGCGACATGCCCCCGCCTGAAGTAATCAATCAGCGTTGCCAGCAGCCCGTTTCGGGCAAAACGCAATGTCAGCATCAACACCACACCGAAGAACACCAGTCGCCAGAGTGTCATATCGATGGTGACATCGCCAATCGTGAAGCTGGTGCGCAGCATTTCCAGAACAAACTCAATCAGGATGGCACCGATCGCTGCTGCGACAAAATTCTCCACCCCGGCAATCACCGCCATCGCCACGACCAGACTCATCTGCAAAATCATCAGGTTGTTCGGTGTAATGATGGTGACATAGTGCGCCTGTACTGCGCCCGCAAGGGCCGCCATCATTGAGGTAATCACGAACACCAGCACCTTATAGCGTGTGGTATTAACGCCCAGCGCCGCTGCAGCGTCCTGATCTTCGCGCAGCGCGCGCACAAAGAGGCCAAAACGCGAGCGCGACAGCCAGTAAAGAATCACCAGACACCCAAGCAGCAGAAAAAACATTACAAAATATGGCGGTATCTTGTCGGTCTTGCTGAAAACATGTCCTGCAATAGTGATGCCGTTTTCAAACAAGCTCGGCAGTTCGATCCCCGCCTGGCCGCGGGTGATCTGAATCTCGGCACTGATGGTGGCCCGCAAGATCTCCGAAAAACCTAGAGTAAACAGCGCCAGGTATGCGGCTCGCAGGCGCAGCACCAGCAATCCGATAAGCAGGCCGAAGACGCCTCCCACCAGGGAGCCGAAGATCACACCGAGCCAGACCGGCATGCGTGTAATCGCGACCGCACCATCCCATTTTTCCATCGCCTGGGCCAGGCAGTCCTGGGTCAACGTGGTCGAGGTCACCCCGATAGGGTTCTTGATAATCAGATAATTGCCACCCAGTGCAAACTCGGTGCAGATTCCCGTGGGCTCGGGCGAGATGAAAAAATAATGGCAGAACAGCGCTGTGGTATAGGCTCCAACCCCCATAAAGGCCATATGCCCGAATGAGAACTGGCCTGCGTAACCAGCGAGCATCGACCAGCTCGATGCCAGGATGGCGTAGAAAAAGCCAACGATACAGATATGCATGATGTAATCGTAGTTGCCACCCGTGTAGACAAACGGAAACGCGACGAAAAACGTCACAATAGCAACGCCCAGCGCATGCGGAACGTGTTGCCTATTCAAAACTTGCCGTGCGCCCCGCTGGCAAATTTTCGACCGAATAGGCCCATAGGCCGTAACAGCAGCATCAGAGTGAGGATGATCATGCCGTAGGCCGGTATATAACTTGAGGCTTTCTGCGCACTGGGCACACAACCGGTTCCGGCGGCCTCAACCAGTCCTACGAGAATGCCCCCAACAAACGCCCCGGGCAGCGAGCCAAGCCCGCCTAATACCACGATCACAAATGAGCGCATCTCGGGAATCTGTCCGACAATTGGCAGCCAGGAAAATGCCTGTACCAATACGGCACCCGAGAGCGCGGCGATCATGCATCCCAGGGCAAAGGCCAGCATGTTCATTCGATTGGGGTTGATCCCGGCAATCGCCGCGGCATCGCGATCCTGACTGACCGCGCGCAACCCCTTGCCAGTCCAGGTCCGATGCAGAAAATAAAGCAGCGCCAACAGGACCATGATCGAAAGCACCGCGGCAACAAACCGCGGATTGGAAATCGATACGGTGTCGAAAAGTTCCATGTTGCCCCGGCTGGTCTTGATCAACCAGGGGTCAGAACTATCGGGCAACCGGATGCGGGGAAAATCAAAAAACCGCTTAACTTTGACCGGGTTGAACCCTGCGAGAGCTGCCACCAGATAGGTCAGCGTAAAAGAGAGGCCGAACGTAATTAAGATTCCATATTCGACTGGCCTCTCTACACGGCCGTCATACATCGGCGTCAGAAATAGTCGTTCAAAAGTTGCGCCGAGAGTAAATGTAATCAGGCAAGCCCCCAACACGCCCAACAACGGGTGCACACCCGGAAACCAAGCCACGGTGATGTGGTAGACCAACATGCCGCCAATCATGTAAAACGTGCCATGGGCAAAACTGACGATACCCAGAATAGAAAAGATCAACGTCAGCCCCAGCGCCATCAGGCCATAAATAATTCCAATGATCAGCCCGTTGGTAATCTGCGAGGCCACAAACGAGCCGTTGGAGACACAGTTGTTCTCAGGATCAGCATTGGCAAACGCAATCGCAATAATGCCAATCACTACAAGAGAGGACAGCGTGATCATCACCCGGCTGATCTCCGGGCCTTTTAACCAAAGCGGTATCAGGCCGATCGGACCAAAAGCGGCACCGATGAGTGAGCCGCCCAGAGTAGCGTTCGAGGTATCGAGATCTTTGCGCAGATAGACCTTGCGGGTAACGATACCGCCCGTTACGCCCCAAAAAACCAGCCACAGCATGGTCCACCAGAAAATGCTTGAATACTGCATCTTTTAGGCCATTACCACCCTTAACGACGCGGACCTAATTACCGGGCCCCGAAAAAACCAGCGGGGCGGACACTATTATGCCCGCCCCGCTGCCATTACCGCTCAGACGTTGTGATTAGTGACCGACGTAGATGGGATCGCCGGTTTTATACACATCCGGATAGACGATGATCATAGTGTTAGAGGGCTCACCCTCTTTCTGGTACTGCACCATCGTGATAGCCGGATCCGGCCACTGGTGCCACCACTCGTCACCCTTGCCGTCTGCCGAAGGGTCTTTCTTGGTGCCGTACGGGAAGTAAATTCGGCCCAGAGTGCCCTCGTGGCTGATGTTCTCTAGCGCATCGACAATGGCGTCGCCATTGGTGGAGCCCGCCTCGTTGATAGCCTGGGCAATCACACCGATGGAGTCATAAGCTTCCAGGGCGTAACTTTCCACACCGGTCTTGCCGGTCTGCGCCTTGTAATCGTTGGCCATTTTGAGTGCGCTCTCGTTGTACATGGTTTCCGGTACACCGATACGCGCCATGAAGGCCAGGTTGCCATCAGGCACATTCTCCCACCAGGCCTTGCTTTCCAGACCGGCCTGGTTGGCATGGAACATCATATCCTGTGGGCCGATGCCGGCGTCCGCCGCCTGCTGGGTGTAGTTATAACCCGCCTCACCGGTCAGCAATACGATTACGTAGTCAGGATTCTCGGCCTTGACACGCTCAACGATTCCAGCGAAATCCTGGGTGCCAATGTCCACCCCAAAGGTGGTGCTGCTGATACCCTTTGAGGCCAAGCCCTTTTCGCACTCTGCAGCAGCCGGGATGCCGTAGTCGGTATTCTCGGTAACAATGGCGACTTTCTTAACGCCCGGGGCTTGTGCAGCAAACTTCCAGATCACACCAGAAGCCCAGGAACTGAGCGGTGCAATACGGAAAATGTACTTCTGCTTGTCACCAGTAATGGTGTCATTCCAAGTTTCGGCAAAAACCACCGGAACTCCGCGATCGTTTGCCACGTCTTTACCGGCTACGCCTACAGAACTGTGGTAACCACCACCTACTGCGACAACGCGGTCCTGGGTAATCAGTTTTTCCATCAGCGCACGGGCTTTTTCCGGCAGACCTTCAGTGTCCGCAATAACCACTTTGATGTCACAGCCCAGCACTCCACCGGCCGCATTGACATCCCTCTCGGCTATCAGCATGGCTGCGCGCATCGCCTCGCCACCAGTTACTGAACCCGGTGCTGAGAGCGGTGCAAGGCCGCCGATCTTGATCGGGCAATCTGCCGCCAGGGCCTGGCCATTCAGCGCCAACAAGCTGACAAGGCCGGTCACAACAGCGGCCAGTGCTTTCCATCGGTGCAGCATTTTCATTCTGATCCTCCTATGATTGGTCAAGTAATCTATGTCCACAACAACGGGCTATGGGACTAACAACTGCCCGCCACAGCATATCCACAAGAAAATAGGGCAATATGAACCAGCGCCATTGATCCCCGAGCCATTGTGTGACACATCTGACCTGAAGGTCAACCTCTGGCCCACCTTAGTTTTATCTGCCATCCGCGACCACCCTTTCCCAGGTAGTACGCGGCGGTCATATCCTGCTGGCACTGCCGTAGAACGCCCCCTGTAACCCGGTTTATGAACTCTCAGCAAACTCACCGCTACAATCAATTCTACCGCCACGCAAACATGGTACTGAGATCCCCAAAACCCCCGGCGCAGTGGAGCAGGCCGGGATAGCCCACTGGCTGTGCAGTCTAATCCTCGTCGAGTACACTCACCTTCCGTGCCACGGCTCTTGAGGCTTTTTGTCAGAGTTTCCTACAGCCGTTCCGCCCAGTAACAAAGTGCCGAACCGCAGCATCCGTCAGTGGTTGCGCGGGAGCCGCATCGATGAAATCGAAACGATTATCCCAGTACCATGACCCACGTTTTCCACCGGCACCTGCACAGTCAGCCACCCACCGCCGTTCGCGGCGAAGGTGCTTATATTTACGATAGTAAAGGCAAGCAATATCTGGATGCCTCCGGCGGTGCTGCGGTATCGTGCCTGGGCCACAGCCATCCAGATGTCATCGAGGCTATCAAGCGCCAACTGGACGCCATTCCGTTTGCTCACACAGCCTTTTTCACCAATCCCAGTTTAGAAGCTCTAGCCGAGCGCCTCACCGCAGACGCACCGGCTGGGCTTGAGTATGCCTACATAGTCAGCGGCGGCTCGGAGGCAATCGAAGCGGCACTCAAACTCGCGCGACAATACTTTCTGGAGACCGGCCAACCAGATAAACGAATATTCATCGCTCGCCGGCAGAGTTATCACGGCAATACACTTGGCGCCCTGGCTGCCAGCGGTAACCAGTGGCGACGCGCTCCCTTCATTCCCCTGCTGATGTCCAGTCACCACATTGCACCGTGTTACGCCTACCGCGAGCAGGGTGCAGATGAATCCATTGAGGCCTATGCTAGACGCTCGGCCGATGAGCTAGAAGAAAAAATCGTAGAAATCGGTGCACAGAACGTGCTTGGCTTCATTGCCGAGCCCGTGGTTGGAGCGACCCTGGGCGCGGTGCCGGCGGTAGCGGGGTATTTCAAACGGATTCGCGAAATTTGTGACCACTACGGCATACTCCTGATACTGGATGAAATCATGTGTGGTATGGGCCGCCCCGGCACTCTCTTTGCCTGTGAGCAGGACGGCGTCTCAGGCGATCTAATCACCGTGGCCAAGGGCCTAGGTGGCGGCTACCAGCCGATCGGCGCCGTCCTGGTACACAACAGAATCTACCAAGCCGTGTGCGATGGCAGCGGCTTCTTCCAACACGGCCACACTTACCTTGGGCATGCCACTGCCTGCGCGGCGGCACTCGCAATACAGCAAGTTATCCACCGGGATGGACTGTTGGAAAAGGTGCGCCAGCGCGGCCACGAACTGCGCGACGCCCTGCAACAGCGCTTCGCCGATCACCCGCACGTCGGTGACATTCGTGGCCGCGGCCTGTTACTCGGGCTGGAGTTGGTTGCCGACCGGGCGAGCCGGTCGCCCTTTGCCGTCGAGCTGGAACTACACAAATTACTCAAGAACGCCGCCATGGACAACGGCCTCATCTGCTACCCCATGGGTGGGACCATCGATGGCAAGAGCGGCAGCCACGTGCTGCTGGCGCCACCTTATATCCTTGACAGTGGCCAGGTGGCAGAATTGACAGACAAACTCGCAGTTGCGGTGGACTCCGCTATCGGCCTCGCCCGCGCAGCCTGAACTGCGCCTACAGCAAACACCAGGCAGTTTCACGGCACCTCTGCGAACACAAGAGCGCAGCCTCGCGCATCACCTGCCGATCTGAACAAAATCAGCATTGCCGCGGGCACTTTTCACAGAATATGAGGAGGAAGAACCAGTGAGCGGAGCACAGGGTACGGCAAAATGGCGGGCACTTGATAGCGCCCACTTCCTACACCCTTTTACCAACCACAAAGACCTGCACGAGAAAGGCGCGCGCATCATTGAAAGAGCAGAGGGTGTGTACCTGTGGGATTCCGATGGCAACAAGATCCTCGATGCCATGGCGGGCCTGTGGTGTGTAAATGTCGGTTACGGGCGCGAAGAACTGGCCGAGGCTGCGTACCGACAGATACAGAAACTACCCTACTACAATACTTTCTTCCAGAGCGCCCACCCGCCGGTGGTAGAGTTGTCTACACTGCTGGCGCAGGTGACCCCGACAGGCCTGAACCACGTCTTTCTCACCAACTCGGGCTCCGAGGCCAACGACACCGTGGTACGCATGGCCCGTTACTACTGGGCCTGCCTGGGCCAGCCCGACAAGCAGACTATCATCAGCCGGCACAACGCCTACCACGGCAGCACCGTGGCGGCGGCGAGTTTAGGTGGCATGCCGGCCATGCACGTCCAGGGCGGACTGCCGATCCCCGGTATCGTGCACATCAATCAGCCCTACTGGTATCGCGAAGGTGGTGATACCGCACCGGAGGAGTTCGGCAAACAGGTTGCGCAGGAACTGGAACAGAAAATTGCAGAACTCGGTGAACACAACGTAGCCGCTTTTATCGCCGAGCCGATCCAGGGTGCTGGCGGCGTCATCGTGCCGCCGGATAGTTACTGGCCAGAAATCTGCGCCATCTGCCGACGCCACCAGATACTGCTGGTGGCCGATGAGGTGATCTGCGGCTTTGGCCGCACTGGCAAGTGGTTTGGCAGCGACTACTACGGCATCCAGCCGGACCTGATGCCAATCGCTAAGGGTCTTTCCTCGGGCTACCTGCCCATTGGCGGGGTAATGGTTGCCGACCATGTGGCCCGGGTCATTATTGAGGAAGGCGGCGAGTTCGCCCACGGTATGACCTACTCCGGCCACCCGGTGGCCTGCGCTGTCGCCGTTGCCAATATCCGGATACTGCGGGACGAGGGCATTATCGACAACGTGCGCGATAATACTGGCCCCTACCTGCAAAAAAGCTGGCGGGAACTGGCCGAGCACCCGTTGGTGGGAGAAGCCCGCGCGGTGGGCTTTCTGGGCGCGCTGGATCTCGTTGCCGACAAAGCCACCCGTAAACAGTTTGACCCAGCGGGCCAGACAGGTACCCTATGCAGAGATATCAGTATGCGGCTGGGTCTGATCATGCGGGCAGTAGGCGACACTATGATAATCTCACCGCCGTTGGTGATGTCCCGAGAGGAGATAGATGAATTGATTATGCTTGCTACCTCGGCCCTTGATGAGACCCTGGCAGCCGTGCAGGGTAAAAATGACTCGAGAGGCGCGGTCAGTTAAGCAACAACCACCTGATCGACTAAAAACCGAAGGAGGACACAGTGAAAAAAGAAGACGTCGTTGAACAACTTGCCACCGGCAAGATGAACCGCCGGCAATTCAACCAGCACCTGATGGCCCTGGGTGCGACCATGGCAATAGTGCCAATGGGCTCACGCCAAGTATTTGCCGCCAGCGGCGACCACCCCACCGTGTTTACCTGGGAAGGCTGGGAAGTGCCGGAGTTACACCAACCGTACATCGCCAAACATGGTGAATCACCCAACTTCGCTATCTTCGGCGATGAAGAGGAAGCCTTTGCCAAAATGCGGGCCGGGTTCAAGGTTGATCTGACCCAGCCGTGCACCTACAAGGTGCCGATCTGGAGAGACGCGGGCATCCTGCAGCCCATCGATATCAGCCGTCTGAGCACTTGGGGGGACATCATTCCGAGCCTGAAAACAATTCCCGGAACGGTTGAAGGCGACAAGCAGTACTTTTTCCCAACCGACTGGGGCCTGACCTCGGTCCTGTACCGCGCCGATCTTGCTCCTGAATACGTCGGCAACGAGACCTGGGGCATTCTCTGGGATCCCAAGTACAAGGGCCGACTGTCGATGGCAGACAGCCTGATCGACGGGGTTATGGTGGCCGCTATCTATATCGGTGCCAAAGACCCCTTCAATATGACCGATGCCGAGGTGGAAAAAACCCGGGCTTCACTCAAGGAGCAGTTGCCGCTGATGCGCTACTACTGGACCAGTCCTGCCGATATCGAACAGGCCCTTGCATCCGGCGAACTGGTTGCTGCCTCAGCGTGGAACTCGTCCTACGCGGCGCTGAAGAAAGAAGGCCTGGATGTACGCTACACCAGCCCCAAGGAAGGCGCGATGACCTGGGTCTGCGGCTTCTGCCTGATGAGCGATCATGATCCGGCCAAACTCGACAA
>MPLY02102420.1_pt1 | contig 12110 bp, 9 predicted proteins | sample 1617301 | NCBI WGS metagenome assembly MPLY02 (sample SAMN05944805, study PRJNA350692) | marine metagenome | biome: marine; feature: ODZ; material: water; isolation source: 140 m water sample filtered on 0.2 um supor filter | place: Pacific Ocean | collected 2012-04-08 | depth 140m m
ATGAGTTCCACGCAATCACGCCGCTGCCCCTGGCATTGTTTCCGCCCTTGGTGTACTCGGTGCCCTTCAACGAGGCACCGTTCTTAACCGCCGCAAAGGCTGATGTTGAGGCCATCAGGATCGCAGTGGTTACCGCCATTAGTCTGGTTGAGTTCATTTTCATGAGGTTGCTTTGGTAATATTCAAAATTGTGTAGGGTGAAATAAATTTTTCAGGCTGAGACGGTTGACTGATCTATTGTTGGTGCTCGGGATAGCCGGACATCCACTGGGGCCAACTCATATTGCGGCTCGTGTCAAACGTGCGGTGCCACTTGAGGCGCCACAGTTGCTTGATCGGCACGTGCCTCACGGAGTGATCCATGAAGACGCCCTGGATGCCGCCGTTGTGCCGGTCGAAGGCGAAGTGTTTCATCTCATGCCCGGCACCCTGCCAGTCGCCGTTGTAGTTGCCCGGCATGTACTTGCTGGCGTTCATGTGATGGGGGCCGCCGCCGCGCCACATCATGTCCATGAACATCGGGATGTTGTGCAGGTCGTAACCGGCGGGGTCGATCGTGCGCCAGTGCCACCTCACGTCTCGGTTCTGGATCGTTCTTGGCGCGTTGTAGAGCCAGTTGTTGTTGCCGTAACTCGCCCGCGTGGGAATGGACTCCCTGGAGATGCCGCCGTGCTTGAAGGAGGCGTTCCAGCTTCCGACCGCGTCCCATTGATCCCGCTGGTTTTTATTCACCGGCTTTAACGTGTAGTTTTGTGCCCGGGAGCTCCGGGCCAGCGTCGCGGCAGGGCAGAGCAGGATGTCCTGCTTGCGCCAGAATTTCTGCAGTGAGGCCACCCACTCGCCGCGCCACCAGCCGCTCATGTTTTTAACGTCAATCCCCTGGCTGAATTTACCCTCGTTGTCGTCGGTGTAATATTGCCAGACCAGCCCCCACTGCTTGAGGTTGCTCATGCAGACTGCCTGCACACCTTTCTGCTTGGCCTTGGCCAAGGCCGGCAGCAGCAGGGCTGCCAGGATCGCAATGATGGCGATGACGACGAGGAGCTCAATGAGCGTGAAAGCACTTCGACGGTGCGTTTTCATTTCAGTCGGGGTTGTAGACGACAAATCGGGTTAATGATTATGAGCAAAAAACGATTCTACAGCCACACGCTGACATGAACGCCTCCTCCTTGTCTACTGAAAATCAGACTTTTTTTGTTGAGAATCAGACAACATTTGCCGCTTAGCCAAGCGGCAGGAAGCCTCGAAACATTCCTATTGGGGCCTAAAAGCAGGGCCAAGCGGGTCGGCAGGCTGTGCTATGGTTGTGTGCCTTGTCAGCATCTGGGATGATTTTCGGTTGGGTGATTCTAAGGGTGTTCCGGATAGCCGGACATCCAACTCGGCCAATTTATTGTTACCCCGGTGTCAAATTCCCGGTGCCATTTGAGGCGCCATAATCTCTTGATCGGCACGTGCCTGACGGAGTGATCCAGGAACACGCCCTGGATGCCACCGTTGTGCCGGTCGAAGGCGAAGTGCATCATTTCCTTGCCGGCACCCTGCCAGTCGCCGTTGTAGTTGCCGGGCATGATCTTGTTCGCGTTCCCGTGGTACGGGCCGCCGCCGCGCCACATGGTGTCCATGAACATGGGGATGTTGTTCAGGTCATAGCCGGAGGGATCAATGGTTCTCCAATGCCACTGCATGTTTCGGTTCTGGATGGTGCGCGGCGCGTTATAGAGCCAGTTGTTGTTGCCGTAACTGGCCCGGGTGGGCCAGGGTTCCCTAGAGATGCCCCCGTGCTTGAAGGAGGCATTGTAGCTGCCGAAATTAGGGTAGGGATCCTGTTTGTATTTCGGCACCTTGACGAGCTGATATCCGGGTGCTGCGCTGGTGCGGGCCATGTTGGCTGCCGGGCAGAGCAGGATGTCCTGCTTGCGCCAGAACTTCTCCAGCGCGGCCACCCACTCGCCGCGTGCCCAGCCGACCTTGATCCCGTTGCTGAAGTAGCCGTCGTTGTCGTCGGTGTAAAACTGCCAGATCAGCCCCCATTGCTTGAGGTTGCTGGTGCAGACCGCCTGCACACCCTTTTGTTTGGCCTTGGCCAGCGCCGGCAGCAAGAGGGCTGCCAGGATGGCGATAATCGCGATGACAACAAGGAGCTCGATGAGCGTGAATGCGTTTCGACGATGCGTTTTCATTTTGTTCCTGGTTTTGGCCGATAAACTAGCCGCTTGCCTTCTACGGAGAGGATAATCCTAAAAAAGGCGTCGTCTCTTCAAAACGAAATTTTTATTGCTGGAAATAAACTGCACGTTTCTTGGTTTCCAGCTGATATAATCCTATTTTCCTGGCATTTTGCTCATCCAAAGTGGCCAGGCAGGTCGGTAGGCTGTGTTGGTCTTTTTGTGCCATTTCAGTCCCCACAGCGCCTTTAACCGGTTGGGGCGCACGGATAGATCCATCATGCAACCGTTCGCGAATCCGTTGTGTCGGTTTAAACAAAAACGGCCCATTCCGTGGATCAGGGAGTTTTCAGTGGGTGGAGGCAGGGCGTTGGATCCCGAGTCATACGGTGCGCCGCCCCAGCGCCAGCATTCCATGAAGATCGGGATGTTGTTCAGGTCAGCCCCGGTCGGGCTGATGGTTCGCCAGTTGTTCTTCACTGGGTGCCCCCATAACAGGCTCATACCCTGGGGAATGTTGTAGGCCCAGTTGTTGATCCCGTAGCTGCCCCGGTAAACATCCTTGACCTCGGTGTAGGAGTTGACCGCGTCCCATGCAGCCAGGGCGCCCGGCGCTCCTTCCGCCTGGGACCGGGTTGCCCGGGGACAAACCCGGATCTTCTCGCCTCCACCCTGATAGTAGGGTCTCAATGGCTCGACCCAAACACCTTGATTGGGATACATGAACTTGTCGTCATGATCCTGGGCGAACATATGAAAGTAGATTCCCCACTGGTGAAGGTTGGACAGGCAATTGGCAGACAGCGCCTTTCCTTTCGCCTTGGCAAGCGCCGGCAGCAGGAGGCCCGCCAGGATGGCGATGATGGCGATCACCACCAGCAACTCGATGAGGGTGAATCCCTTTTTTAGGGTTGGTTGGTTCATGAAGGAATTCATCAGGCGTATCCGGGAAAAGCGATATTCCCGACACGCTATTTCTTTGATCGGAAATATTTCATGGGCGAATCCAATACCACCGTGTAGGGCGTGACCACCCCGTCCACCTCCGACCAAGGTCCCTTCAACGCCGGTGCCGCTTCCAGTGTGCCCGTGAACTCGATGACGACTTGGCCTGCATCATGGCTGATTGAGATCGTTGGCGGGGTTGCGTCCGGATTGATCGAGGTCAACCGCAGGGTCAACGTGTTCAGGTTGCCCGTCCCGTAATCAATCTCAAATTCGTGACCCTGGGCGTTTGTAAATTGAGTGCCTTGGGCGAATTGACCCGTTAACGTCGTGTAGTCGATCAGTGTCCAAGTATCATTCAGCGCGAACTGGCCGGTCAACGTTACCACAAGATTTGCCGCCGGATCGATCTCAAGATTCAAACCCGTGTCATTCGAGCGCTCGAGGGCGCCGACCTGGTCGCCGTCAATGACGAACGCGAGGGTTCCTCGGGGACCGATCACGGACGTATCCACGGAGTTAAAGCTCCGATTCAATCCGGTCGACAGCATCTCGAGGGTCCCGTTGATAATTTCAAGGAACTTGAAGTTGAACAATTCACCGGCAACCGAAACTGTCCCGACTCCACCCTGTCTGTCGCCAATCCTTACAACCATCCCGCCTCCCTGGGAACGCAGGGCGGCTCCCTCGGCGATATTGACGGTTCCATCCCCGCCTTGCCCCACGCCAACATGGATCCCGCTGCCGGTGTGCGCTCCGCTCAACATGCCGCCCGTGACATTCAGCAGACCCGTCTTGTGGTCGCCAATGAAGATGGTGGCCGGATTGTCTGCGCTGCTTGTGCCGACATCCCCAGAAATCTCGACAATGCCGTTGACAACGGCGATGTCGCCGTCGAGAGGCACGCCCTGGCTCCAACGCTCGACTTCCTTCCAATTGCCTTCCCCGGTGAAGGTTGTGCCCGGAATGGGAAACGAATCCTCACCCAGGACAGTGACCTCGACCAGGTCCAAAAAGTAAAAATACTCTCCCCCGAGGCTGGGGTGACTGTCTAGAAAAGTCTGCCAGGCGTCCTCATCGTAGTGCCCGGCGGGCACCGCGATTGAGACACCGTTATCCTGGACCACATTGAGCGCCCCGATAGACAGTCTCCAGCCTAGTGTGACCAGGGCATTGTTCCCATGGAGATTGAGTGTCGTGTCCGGGCTGTCGAGGTCGTACAGAATCTCAAGGTCTCCATTGATCAAGTGGATATTGCCTGTGCCCAGGGAATCCTCGACATTGGCGAGCGTGTAACCCCTTGAAAAAGTCCACCCGCCGCTGAATTGGCTGTTTGCGGCGTTTAGTTCCAGATTCGGACCGATGTTGTCGGGATCGGAAACACCCATGAGCACCGTCAATCTGGCGTCACCGGAGATGGTTGAATCAAGTTGAAGGTTGTTGGCATCCCCGGTGATGTCGATCTGGCTGGCGGACAAGATCGACAAACCACCGCCCAAACCGAGGCTTCGCCAGGCCGCATCGTGCGGCAATGCAATCGTGCCACCGTTAAGACGCAAGTCCGCGACCTGTGCAACCGATTCGAACTCATGCTGCAGGGTCAGTGTTGTGCCCGATCCCCGCACCTCAAGTGAGCTGCCCGCAAACGCGGGTTCCAAGGTGTTCGGGGTAGCCAAGCGCGTGGCAAAGAAGTCCATGAAAATGTAATCGGCCCCTTTATGCGGCGCCAAGCCGTCCGACCACGCCGTTGCGTCGTCCCAGGTTTCAGCATTCGTTGTCAACAGGATGGCGTCGGCCGGGACACCCACAATTACGGTGATCCGCGCCACACTGGCGCCCTCTGCATTGGTGGCGGCCAGAACAAAGGTCTCGGACCGATCCAATGTTACTTCAAGCGTGCCCATCCCTTCGGTCGTCATGTCACTCACGTCACTCACACCATCAAGATCTAGCGTCCCAAATTCGCCCACCTCCCATGCCAGCGTTACCGTGCCCCCGGCGTCCTGGCGGCTGGGCGTGGCCGTGAACGACTTGATGATACCTGGGTCCGGGACGGCATGGCGGTTGAATTGAATCTCCACCTCTCCGGGCGTCAGCACCCGGCCAAAAACGTTTAACAATGCGATTTCGCCACGGAACTGCGTTGTCCCTTCCGGCTCCGTGCCGGCACTCCCGCCCAGGGCGCCTGCGATTCCAGCGGAAAAACTACTCCAACTGAAGAGTGTGGACCGACCATTCGGAGCACCCAGCGAGCCCTCGGAGTTAGCCGTAATCCGCCCACCCGCGGAACCGTTCACGTAGAGCGCCACCTGTTCGTTGGCTTCGTCCAGCACGGCCACAACCTGAATGAAATCAGCCGCGTCAATGTTCTCAAGGGAGACCTCGAAATCATGGGTGCGAGTCCCGTCCTGACTGTTCAGGAAGCGGACAGCGCTCTGTGTGATCAGGAGGCAGCGCCCGTCATTGCCGCCGCCAGTCTCGAACAGGACCTGGGGAGCGTCATCCAACGCACCTGGACGCACCCAGATCTCGAAGGTGATGTCCCCACCCGGGAACCCCAGTGCGTCACCCCCCGAGTCGTTGCTGAATCCTGTCAGGTGATTGGCTGCCGTGAAGTGCGTGGTGTAGCTGGTGATGGAAGTGTCGAGCATGTTGCTCTTGAGATCAAAGTTGTTCACTCCAACCTGGTCATTGAAGAAACCGTCCACGTTCCCCGTGCCCCCAGCGTCGTAGCGGTTGGTGATCGCAGCCAGGACCGCATCGACGATCACGGTCACCCCGGTCTTCACGGTTCCGTAGGTGTTCGAAGCGGTCAACTCGTAGGTCGTCGTCTCACCGGGGGTCAGGCTGATCCCCCCAACAGGCTCGACGCTGCCAATGTCCGGGGCGATGGATATGTCAGTAGCCCCGTCCACCTTCCACCTGAGAGTCGTGCTATCGCCCGGCACGATCAATGTTTTGCCGGCCTCAAGAGAACCGATATTGGGCGGTTCCTCGACGACAACACTCACCGTGTCGGTAACTTCGACCCCGCTCTTCCTGAGAGTCAGTGTATAGGTGGTGGTCTGAGCGGGTGATACCTCCACGCTGCCGCGTCCGCCCGTCGTGCTGCCGGCAACATCGCCGATTCCCTGGTCAATGCCCAGGCTGTCAAAGGCGCCAACCGACCACTCAAGCGTGCTTGACTCTCCGGCCGAAATTGCCGGAGGCTGGGTCCTGAGTGAATTGATCTCAGGCGCGGCGGCGGCCGAGGTCAGCGTGATCTTCAACTCTTCGTCCACGCCAAAACCATAATCGATGTCAAACGTGAAACCCTGCTGGTTCGTGAATGATAGGCCCTGGGCAAACTCACCGTCGAGGGTGTGGTACTTCATCAGCGTCCAGGAATCACCAACTTCAAATTCACCCAACAAGGTAATATGCAGGTTCGCCTCAAAATCGATTTCCATATTTAAACCATTGGCGTTGGCACGCTCCAATGCACCGACCTGGTCTCCATCAATGACATAGGCCAGGGTTCCGTTGGGTCCAATGGTCGATATCGTGTTGAGTTGGTTGAACTTGTTGTTGATCCCGGTTGGCAGCATCACGAGGGTCCCATTGGTGATCTCAAGAAACTTATAATTCAAGAGTTCACCGGCAATGGTCAATCTGCCGGTGCCGCCTTCATCATCGCCTATCTTGACTCGCATGTTGCCCCCCTGCGAACGCATCGCCGCCCCGTCGGCAATGAGCATTTCACCCACGCCTCCAGCGCCGCTTCCAACGTAAATACCGCCGTTGAGCCCCCCGCCGTGCGCTCCGCTCAATGTGCCTCCAGTAACATTCAACACGCCCCCGGTGCCCTCGCCCACGACCAGCCGAGCCGGGTTAAAAGTGTTGGCCGGCCCAATGTTCTCGCTGATCTCGCAGGTGCCGTTGATGATGGCAGTGGCCCCGTCGGCCGGAATACCGGGGTTCCAATTCTCGGCGTTCTTCCAGTTGCCTTCCCCAGTGAACGTTTGAGCCGTTGATTGTGCCGTGATCAGGCCCAGTGCAAGCGCCGTCAGGATCCACTTCTGTGTCCGAGAGAAGTGCATCTGTGTCATGGTTCGTGCCAATATCTTTTTCATGGTTTGTGCCAATATCTTTTGGATTGTGTTCATTTGATTAGTAGATGTTATTTCTGGTCTGTATGTGTAATTTTCAAGGCAAATCCTTCCATCGATCGAGCCATGATTCCGGTGGTTATCATCCCTGTTCGATACGTTTCTATTCTGCATGCGCAATGTGTTACGGGCACTCTCTCCTTGTCTACTGGAAATCAGACTTTTTTTGTTAGAAATAAGACAACATCTGCGCAGGAAGCCTCGAGACATTCCCATTTGCCCCTAAGAGCTTGGCCAAGCGGGTCGGCAGGCTGCGCTGTGGTTGTGTGCCTTGTGAGCCTCCGGGATGATTTTCGGTTCAATGATTCTACGGGTGTTCCGGATAGCGGGACATCCAACCATGGCATCACCAGTAGCCGATGATTCGCCCGGCGGGAATGGTCGCGTTATGGGGCCTCATCATGGCCTGGTTGACCCATTGCACCGATCCATCGACATAGCCCACGTTGCCGCCTTCCGAACCGATCTTCTCTGGCTCGGGAAAGGAGTTGAATGTGCTGATGACACTGCCCCCGGGTCCATGCGGGCTGGAGGTCACCGGGGGTGTGAAGGTTCCCTTTTCGACCACGTCGGCAATCATGGCCCAGACCGGCGGGTCGGTGTCCCGGTTGGGGGAGTCCCAGTGTATCGGTGCGGTGGAGCCCAGCGGGGGAGGCGAATAGTTCTTGGGCTGTTTCGGGGTCTTGTGCCCCCACAGGTAGTAGTAGCCGAGACGATAACCAACCGACCCCCTGCGAAACCAATCCTGCTTGTTGGGGCAGGAAAAGGAATTGGTGGACAGGCTGCCCTTGTCGCGAAGGTAGAGGAATACATTGTCACTGATAAATGTGTAGTGGGACATGTTGTTGTTGCGAAGCCCGGTTGGAAACCTGCCTTCGTTCCCACCCGAATACATGAGGATCGTCAGTGTGATCTGACGCTGGTTGGACTTGCAGACGGATCTCCTGCTTCGTTCCTTGGCGCGTGACAACGCGGGCAACAACAACGCGGCCAGGATGGCGATGATGGCGATCACGACAAGGAGTTCGATGAGAGTGAAACCGCTGCGCCTGGGTGTTTTCATAATGACGACCTTATTGCCAATTCGCTTTATCATTTTTCATCGGATGTGTGATGTTTTTACCACCATTTCCATGAGGGATTTGGAGGGGGAGACCAGATCCAGCCGGGAGCTTCGTTGGGGAACTTGAAAAAATCAACATGTCCATCCCCGAACAGGATGTTGTTGCGAAAGTGCCCCCGGACGGTGTGCCAGAGGTATTTGGGATTGTCCTTGGTCCGGTTGGGGTGCCATGTCCAGTCTCCCTGTATGATTTTGTTCGAGGGACTCCTGGCTATTTGTCCTGACTTGATGGAACGGCTGTTCCGGTCATTTTGCACGCCGCAAACCATCTTTACCCTGAATGAATCGTGGCTGAATTGGGGCAGGTAACTGGTTCCCCATGCATTGTAGCAATGATCGATGTTGTGCAGTGAATCTCCCTTGTCCGATGGGCATTGAAAGACCTCGACCGATGCCGCGTATTTGTTCAGTGGCCTGCGCTGGGCCGTTGTTGTTCCGCTGTAGAGGCTGCTCTTCCCTTGTTTTCCACCGGAAGTCGCCCAGTTGGTCAGTGCGGGATAGGACTCATCGTTGTCCCCCGCGTACATCATGAAGGCCAAGCCGATCTGCTTCTGGTTGCTGATACACTTGACATTGTTCGCCTTGGCCTTGGACCGGGCCAGCGCTGGAAGAAGCAGGCTCGCCAAAATGGCAATGATGGCGATCACCACCAGCAGTTCGATGAGCGTGAACCCGTTCCGCTTGGTTGTTTTCATAACGTGGTGGATTGAGGCCGGCGAATCGACTGTGACAATTAATCGATGTGTTGGTTCAAGCAACAAAACATGGCCCCTGAGGGGTTGAATGTCCATCAAAAGCTAATGAGCCGCGAACGCGCTTGGCCAAGCGGTTGACGGGACTTCAACAGCAACCGGTTGGGGCGGATGATTCCTGAACATCTAAAGTTCGCTTGCAATTTTCAGTCTTTTTTTATTATTAATTGGACATGCCAATAGATTCAAAAACAATTAGAAAAAACCAGCAACAGGCTTTTTTTGACGAGATAGGGTCTGATCAGCCATTACGTCAGCTGTTTGAACATTTGCCGGGGGTTTTCTTTTTTATCAAGGATCGCCGTAGCCGAATGATGGGTGCCAGTAGGAAGCTTTACGAACGGCTGGGTTGCTCGAGCGAGGAGGAGATGATAGGTGCGACCGATTACGATTTCTTTCCCGATCATCTTGCTGACGGCTTTGTGCGAGACGATCAACAATTGATGAAGACTGGTGAACCACTCATCAATCGTGTCGAAATCTGGTACAATGAACAACGACTCCTGGATTGGTTTGTGACCACCAAGTTACCTGTTCGGAGTGTGAAGGGGGAAGTCATCGGTTTGGTGGGGACGGTTCGCAGTTATGTGAGCAGCCGAAAATTGTTACTGCCCTATTCACACATCAATCGGGCTGTGGAATATATACGATCCAATCATCGTCAGCGTATTACCATTCTTGAACTCTCGAAAAAAGCTGGTCTTTCCATGCGCCAACTCAACCGCAAGTTTCAAGAGGCATTCAACTTGAGCGCGCAGGAGTTTCTAGCCAAGACACGCATTCAGGCGGCCAGTGACGCACTGCTGAACTCGGACTTGTCCATAACGGACATCGGCCTCGAGTTTGGTTTTTGCGACCAGAGCGCCTTCACGCAGACCTTTCGAAAACACATCGGGTTGACTCCATCTAAATTTCGCCAGCGCTACCGAAGCCTCGGCGTTGGCGGATCAATGCGCCCGATACAGGGAGAGTAGCGACTGATTTGAGGAGGGGACGTCGATCTTTTCAACTTCGTCGAAAGTCAGGCCTTGTCGGCTGGTGGGCTTTCCAATTCACGGGCCGGTGGGTAAGTGCCGATCTCGATGTGGTAGCCTTCCGGGTCCTGAAAAAACAACTGGGTCACATCGGTGCCGGGCACGTGGTTGATCTTGTACGGGATGCCTTTTTGCCGGAGCAAGTCCTCGACTGCGTCCGTGTCGGCCACGTGAAAGGCGACGTGGTTGGCGCGGATGGAGGTTTCCGGGGCGTCGATGGCGGGGTCGCCCGTGGCGCAGATGAGGTGAATCTGTACGCCACAATTGAAGAGCCAGGCGCCGTCAAACCCGAAGTTGGGGCGCCAGATGGGGCGGAACCCCAGCACGTCGCAATAAAACGCCGTGCTCGCCTCCAGGTCATGTGTCACGCGGGTGATGTGGTTGACCGACTCGATGGGAAGGGGCTTGCTCATGGCAGCGGATGCTTGCTGGGGAGCAATACTCAAGTCAAGTCATGTTGATGCGCAGGTATCTTCTCACCCATCTTGTCACTGTCCGGGCGGGGGAGAGTCATTTGGCATGATGACTTTCAGCAATCGAGCGGCGAGCTTGCCCGGGTTGGCGTATTCGGAGTTGCTCATCACCACCACGGCTCGCTTTTGCTCCGGCAACAGCACCATTAAGGTCTTTGTTTTTTCCTGTCCCCCGCCGTGGCCGACGGTCTCGATGCCTGTTCCGTCCGTTTTCCAAGTGCGCAGCTCGCCGTCCCGGTAATGATTGCGGCTGAAGCCCAGGGCATAACTTGTTTGCTTTCCGTCGCTGGTCATTTGTGGTGTCCACATCTTATTGCGTGTAGCCGGTTTGACGAGGCGGTGGTTCAGCAGGCCCGCGGCGAACTTGGCAAAGTCATCGATGTTCGAGATGAAGCCGCCACCGCCCAGTTTCCAGCTCACGTCGGTGTCTGTGGAGACTTTCACCTGGCCGGTACGCCTGCGGTAGCCCACGGCGCAGTGGGGGATCTTCTTCCACTGGTAGTCGGGTTGCAGCGTCGCCAATTTCAGTGGCTTGGCGATGCGGTCGCGAACTTGGTGGGCGAATTTTTGTTTTCCCGCGCGTTCCACGACCGCACTCAGCAGGATGTAGCCATGGGTGGTGTATGAGAATTTCTCGCCTGGCTGGTTTACGAGCGGTGATTCCCTGAAAGTGTCCAGCGCATAAATAACATTCTCGAACGGGTGCGCCACCGGGTAGTCGCGCTTGGTCCGGATGACTTTGCCGTTGGTGTAGTGCACGATGCCGCCCTGGTGGCAGAACAGGTGCCGCACGCGAATTGCCGCGTCCTTGTCGGGGAACTCTGTCACGTATCGGCGCGGCTCGCGCTCGAGGTCCAGATCGCCGCGTTCCCACAGTTGCATCGCTGCGACGGCGGTGATCGACTTGGAGATGGACGCCCAGCGGAACATTGTTTGGCGGGTCACCGGCACTCGCTGCTCGCGGTCGGCCATGCCGTAGCCTTTCAGGTATTTGATTTGTCCATCTTGAATGACGCCGACGGCCAGTCCGACCAGTTCCTGCCTGGCCATCTCGTCGAGCATGGCGTGATCCACGCGCTTGGCCAAGGGGGCGGCCGGGGCGGCCGGCGCCAATGGCAGGCTCAGGCAAACGAGGGTAATGGCAAGACGAATTAAACGCATGGAGCTTGAGTTGGCTTCTGCGGCGAGACAATCATGACGTGCATGCCAAGTAAATCCATTTCCCGAAGCCAAGCCGCTGTGCTTGGCCTGCTGGCGTTGTTCGCGCTTGGCCAAGCGCACGACGACGACCGGTTTCCGCACGTCCAAGTCAAGGTGTTTCCCGGCAGCGAGTGGGCGCACTGGCCAACGCCGGAAGCCGCCGGGTGGTCGTCGGCCAAGCTGAAAGCCGCCCGTGACCACGCCGCCACGCTCAAGACCGTGGCGGTGATGATCGTGCAGGGTGGCAAGGTCGTCGATGAGTGG
>MPLY02190227.1_pt1 | contig 12025 bp, 10 predicted proteins | sample 1617301 | NCBI WGS metagenome assembly MPLY02 (sample SAMN05944805, study PRJNA350692) | marine metagenome | biome: marine; feature: ODZ; material: water; isolation source: 140 m water sample filtered on 0.2 um supor filter | place: Pacific Ocean | collected 2012-04-08 | depth 140m m
AGCCCATCCTGTAACGATAGAATTTAAATCAGTATCAGAAGAAAGTACCATAATCATCAATACACTCAAACGAGAAGTTGCTCCGATATCAGCTGGCCCGTGTGCAGATCCATTTCCAGATCAACCTGAGCGTATTACTTTTTGGACTAAAAAAGAACCAGATTTAATAGATGAGCAAGACAAAGAAATCAAAACTGGTGAGTGGACTACACTTAATAAGTGGTCAACATATAAAGTTTATGGACCTGTTGTGACTTCTAATTTAAACTTTAATTACTTGGATATTATAATCTATCAATAAAAGGAGGAAGTAGGATTAATTAATATGTAGAGGCGAAGAGTTATTACAACTCTCGTCTCTTTTTTTATTTCAATCAAGGGAGCCATAACTGCGCGCGTATGGGAGGGTTGGGACAAGCGCATACAAAAAGCGTCGTCGGGCATTTCCGCTATGGCGTTAGGGCTTCGGATGAGCGCCGACGTTATACGAGTCATAAAATACATCAGTACCACATAATCTGTATTGAAAACGAGGAGGGGGGTTGTGCGAGCGTGGACTCCGTAGGCACGATAAAGCGAACCATAAATGTTAAGTTAAGAAGAAATCAGAACGACACTGAATACATTACATAACAACTGCGAGGAGGAGCGCGAAGCTGGGGGAAGGATTACTTCCTTCCCCCAACCAGAAGCGTGCGGTTTGCGAAGCAAACGACGCACGTACCAAGTATCTAGGCGCGAGTAGCCATAGCGGTAATGCCCGAGGCGGATGCCGAGAGTACATATCGAAGCACTATCCCTATGATATACTGGAAATGTTCAAGACGACTCCTTTATAGTCGTTAAGCACCGACTCTGCGAAGTTATGAGCAGAGTAGCAAAACAGAAATTTTCTTTTCAATTTTGCAAAAAAATATGGGGGCAAAAAAGCAAAGTTAAAGCCCGCCAGAGGTCTCTAGGACATGGCGGGCTTGGGGATCGGTTACTTCTTGAATTCACTGGGGTAAATGACAGTTGTCTCCCAGTCATCCGGCAGAACTTTCAGCTCCACAGCCCAGCTGCCGATTGACGAAAGGAGGAACTCCCATTTTGCCTCAGTTACTTCATCAATCTCGAAACAAACGCAGGAAACCCATTTGCGATGGTCTTCCCACACGCCTTTGTGCGCGAGGTATCCTCGTGCCCACACAGAGGTCATGCTTGCGTTGCGCAAGATTGACGGGTTTCGGTGACAGTAGCCTGCCACTTCACCCAAGATGTATTGCCGATCGTACGGCTCGTAGTTTTCACCAATTGTGTCAAGAACAACGATCTTCTTCATGCCAACCCTCCTAGTTTTGCTCGGCTGAATTGCCAAACTAAGCTAGAGAGTTCACCCGCTTCCCCCGCTATTGCGGAGGGGAGAAGGGCGGAGCACCGTACCTTCCTCAAAGTCCTGATTACCCAAACAGACTAGGAGGGCACCGCCGTTATCGCGGCTTTTCCGGTTGCTTCATGATGGTAGTGTGGCTGTGGCAAACACGTATCACTCAGCTATACTCTGCTACAAGCCTAACATAAGAGGCTAGACTTGTCAAGTCGTCATGAGGGAGTCTTCTCGCCGTGCCCTCTCTGTCTTACGGCGAAATGTGCGCGCACGGGAGGGTTGGGGCAAGCACATATGTAAATGAGCCTCGGACTATTTCCGCTAGGAGCGTCCAGGGCTAAAGGACGAGCGCCGACCCGAACGAAGTCACTAAATTTCGTAGCGGAAGCGATACCACTAAATCTGAGATGAAAACGAGGATGGGGGTTGTGCGAGGGCGGACTCCGAAGGCACATCAAAGCGAACCATAGACACTCTTAAAAGAAAAAATCGAAACGGCACTGAATACGCCGAACTCCACTGCGAGGAGGAGCCCGAAGCTGGGGGAAGGATTCCTTCCTTCCCCCAAACTGTGTGTCGCCCGAGCAAGCGCCTAGCAAGGCGCATTTGCGAGGAATAGCGACACTCCTAGGCATCTAGGCGCTCGTAGCCCTAGCGGAAATAGCCCGAGGCGGATGCCGAGGGTGCCATCCCTTTAGCCACTGAACGCAAACTTGATAGAATAGATCCGAGGCACCACTACGAATGACACCAACTTCCTGTCTTAACAGGAAGCCGACCGAGCCCCGTTTCCGCCCATTCAATTTTTAAAAAAATCCCCCCGAAAAAATAAATAGTATGGAAAGGCGGAACGGGACGAGGGTGGAGCGCCGAGGTACGAGGCGCTGGTGGCATGAGTTGGCATTACCACGAACCCGAAAGCGTACGCTGAAGTTTGGAGTCACCACGCGCTCGGCGCGTGATTAGTCGGTCTTTGACTCGAAGCAAGTTCGAGCAAAGGCTATGATTTCATCACAAAAAGGAGAAAAAATTTCTGTTTTGCCGATTTTCCTGAATACCTCGACGGCGTTGAGTTAATGGATAGCTTAATTACCAGACCCAAAACCTTTTAGCGTTTTTATTAAATTTTCGTTATTTTTTTTAATTTGTCCTTTCATATGTTCAATGTCTTTCATAACGGCTATTATATCATCACGATTTCCTCTAAGTTTAATTCTGAGTGATGACACCATTGGTTTTTTTGTTTCATCAATACCAATTTCCACATTTTTTAAGAATGCACTATTTTTTATTCCATCTATAAAAGATGTTCTATGCATTACATCAATTTGCTCAGTAAATTTGCGACTTATTTTTTCCTTCGGTTTTATTGCTTCAGGTTTTTTCTTTTCGGATATTTTTTCTTTTGATTTTTCTAAATCCAATTCCTCTTTTGCTTCTTTGCGTCCATATTCAATTGCTTCTTCTCTTTCTTTACTAAGTTCTTTTTGCTCTGGTGTCATCATATCCTCAGCTTTCTTTATTTCTTCTTCTGATGGCTGATATTGTTCTGGTGATTTTGGCATATTTTTCTAAAATTTAGCTTGTAATCTCTATATGATAGAATCATACCATTATTCGCTGGAATACAAATAGGATGTTCCATTCTAAATTCAATGAGTTCAACTTATTTTGTCCACTTTTAGTATATATCATTATACTCTTTTCTAATCTCTCTTGGTAGTTCTTCTGTTTACTAGAATACATTGTTTTCACTATCATTTGAGATAGTCTCTAACTCACGACCAAAGAGTAGCCACCAGTTTAGCTCTGAAACAATCTGGTTCCAATTTTGTCCCACTTGGGTCACCTTATTTTTGATTTTAAATGTGGATATTTTAATCTCAACACGTTTTTTTCAGCCGATTTAAGGCTACTAAGATACAGAAGTGGCACATGCAGTATTCACCCACATCGCCATTGAAATCCTAATTAGACGCTTCTGCTTTGATTTCCTTTCCAAAGCGGTATCTGTTCCATGTTCTCTCGTGGAAATAGAAGAATATGAATTTAAGCGCCTGAATAGCGCCTGCCTCTACAAGCGACATTCCAAAATCTCCTGTAAAATAAAAAAGTACTACAAAAGAAACTGTGAAGCCGACAACAAACCAACTTACTGATTTTAGAAATGTTCGCGGATGGCGTTCATGAAATATCATTGTCCCTATTCTATCATCTTTTTGAACCTTTCTATAATCTCATCGAGTTATCCACAGTTTGACAGCTGTACATAGAGGAATAAAATAAAGGACATAGATGTCCTTTATGGATAACTCACTAAAATGTTCAATAATAACAATAGAATAGAGATCAATGATAAAAATATAAAAAAGGCGGATCTTGTCGTCGGAATTCCCTCCTACAAAGAAGCAGGTAATATCGCATTTGTTGCTGAGCAGGCATCTTTGGGTTTGAAAAAATATTTCCCAAAATATAAAAGTGTGATAATAAATGTAGACAATAATTCTCTTGACGGCACGAAAGAGGCTTTCTTAGGAGCTAGGACAAAAGTCCCGAAAATCTATATTTCAACACCGCCTAAAACCACGGGAAAAGGCAATAATTTCTATAATCTTCTGAATGAAATACGCGCACTTAACGGAAAAGCGGTAGTTGTGATTGATGCCGACATCAAAAGTGTCACGCCTGAGTGGATACAGTCATTTCTTAATCCTATCTTAGAGAAGAAATATGATTTTATTACTCCTATGTACACACGGCATGAATATGATGGCACGATTACGAACAATGTTTGCTATCCTATGGTTGCAAGTTTTCTTGGGATAAATATAAGACAGCCGATTGGTGGAGATTTCGCATTCTCGCGAAAACTCTCGGACCATCTTCTGGAGCAAAAGTGGAGTCCAGGGGTCCTGCATTACGGCATTGATATCTTTATGACGCTTCATACGATAATAGGAGAATTTAAAATGTGCCAAGTGGGATTAGGGGAGAAAGTGCATAAGCCAAGCGCTCCGAAGCTCGGCCCCATGTTCACGCAGGTCATTGAAACAGCTTTTGACATACTTCTCTCAAATAAGGAGAAGTGGGTTATAGAGAGCAGATTAAAGGATTTGCCGATTTATGGAAAAGACAAAGTCGATAAGCCCCAGGACTTACCGATAAGTTATAAGGGAATGAAAGAAGCCAGCTTATATGAATTTTCAATAAATAAAGAAGTGCTGCGACGCGCGCTAAGTAGCAAAGTATACAGACGTCTTGAGCATATGTATGATAAAGAAAATATAAAAATTAACGCGGATTTGTGGTCAAAAATTATTTATGATATATTCTACGCTTATGACACGACTGATATGGGCCCCGAGCTTGTTGAGGCGCTGAAGTCGCTTTACTTCGGCAGAAGTTTGACATTTATAAAAGATACGATGGATATGACATATAAGCAGTCCGAGGAGGAAATCAAAAAACAAGTGGAAATATTTGTGAAAAACAAGAATTATCTTTTGGTTAAATACAAGATTGCGCCATCTGTCATTGATACGATAGTGCAAAGGATCCCAATTTTAAAGAATAATACTAAAACACGAAGATTAACTACGCATTAATCTCTGTAAAAACCCCGCCTGAAGTAGGGGTTTTTAGTGAAAAATCCGCTGTTTCTGTTACAATAGCTTTTATCAAGAGGGTGGTTAGCTCAGTTGGTAGAGCGCATCATTGACGTTGATGAGGCCAGAGGTTCAAGTCCTCTACCGCCCACATGAAAATACTAAGTATAGAAACCAGCTGTGATGAGACAGCAATAAGTATAGTAGATACAGACGGAAAGGAATTTAAAGTTTTAGGAAACTCACTACTGTCGCAAATAGATCTTCATAAAGAATATGGCGGTGTTTTCCCTACTCTTGCAAAACGAGAACATAGCCGAAATTTAATCCCTGTCTTAAAGCAAGTATTAGAGAAAGCAGGTTTCGAAAATTCTAAATTACAAACCACAAACGATAAAATTAAAGAAATTTTAAATCGTGAGCCTGAACTTCTTGAACAATTCTTAAAATTTATTCCGACAATACAAACTCCTGATATTGACGCAATTGCAGTCACCCAAGGCCCAGGGCTTGAGCCGGCGCTTTGGGTGGGTATCAATTTTGCAAAAGCGCTATCGGTTGCATGGAAAAAGCCGATTATTCCTGTAAATCATATGGAAGGGCATATTTTTTCAGCACTTCTTAAAGAAGATGGTAAAGATTCGAAATTCTATATTCAAAATTTAAAATTCCCTATATTAGCTTTGTTGATATCGGGAGGGCATACACAGCTTGTTCTCTCAAAGAAATTTTTAGAATATGAAATCATAGGAGAAACACTTGATGATGCGGTTGGGGAAGCGTTTGATAAGACAGCGCGAATGCTGGGACTTCCCTATCCAGGTGGCCCCGAGATATCAAAACTTGCTGAAAAAGTTGGGCATGTGACATCTGATTTTAAATTCCCACGCCCTATGCTTCGTTCAAACACTTGCGATTTTTCATTTTCCGGTCTTAAAACTTCCGTACTTTATACTCTTAAGAAAATTCCAGAATTAACTACTGAGATAAAACAAAAAGTTGCTAAAGAATTTGAAGATGCGGTTATTGAAGTCTTGCTTTCCAAAACAAAAAAAGCCCTCAAAGAACATGGAGCGCAAACACTTGTAATAGGTGGAGGAGTCTCTGCGAATAAAAGAATAAAAAAAGCATTTGAAGAAATGCTCAAAAATGAATTCTCTGAGACAATACTTCATACACCATTTATAAAGCTTTCAACAGATAATGCGATAATGATAGCTGTTGCTGGATACTTTAGATTCGTCCAAAATAAGAAACAAAATCTGGAACTAAAAGCAGACGGAAATCTTTCTTTGTAAATAAAAACAGACAACTAGAGTTTCCGTAGCTCTAATTGTCTGTTTTCTGAATAAACTAATTGAAATCTCTACGAAGACTTGATGATACACGTAGTGCAAAAATAAAAAGTAGAAGTACGCATAGCGCGATAAAAATATTGCATTTCTTCCATTTTTTCATTCCAATCCCCTAAAAACCAATAAGTTATAAGTGTATAAAGTACTTGCCAAAGACTTTATCTTGTTATATCCTAATATACGGAAATCGTATGTCAATTGGCATACTATAATATTGCTTTTTAAACCTTTGACATCACCCACGATGTGTGGTAATATTTATATAGATATTTTTATAACTAAAAATAAAAAGGAGGAGCTAAGAAACGCTGTCGTAACGGTTTGATGAATTAATTTATAATTACATAGATTTCTTAACCGTTTGAAAAGAGGAGGAAAAGATGCTTATTGACAAGGAGCTTGTGTGCATTACTGTCGGCTGTAAAGCTATTGAGGATATTGAAAATCATTTCTCAATGATGGGTAATAATTGGCAACGAAAGATAATGGAGGCCTTGAGAAAAAAATTCGGTGAATCAATAAAACTTGTGCGCACAAAAAAACTCCTGGGTGGGAAAAGAGCATACACATTTGCAATAAGTAAAGATTGTACAATAAAGATAGTCACAAAAGAAACAGATAAGACAAAGGCAATACTTGATGCAATGATACGATATATATCAATTCATTCCGGCATAAAAAGAGTACTATGCCAAAATTGTGAACATGATGGAACGGATAAATGCCTTGAACATTATTTACCAATTAACAACAAAGTGAAAGAAAAAGAACATGCTTTTACCTAAATTACAGGTATAAGCAAAAGGCGCTAAGATATTTAGCGCCTTTTTTTATTGGGGATTTTACGGAGTGAATATTTTTTGAATTTCTTCTTTTCTTGTATCTATAAGATGAATTGACCCTCTTTCAATGGTTGTCTTGAATATTGGTTCCTTAGGTTTGCGACATTTATAAACCAATGACTTATCAGGAGTATATATATCGTAAAATGCATTCAATGTTTTTCTTATCAGCCCTTCATGACTTACTGCTATTATATCGGGGTCTAAATCGTAATACTCAGCGGCAAAACAGATTAGAAAACCCATAAGTTGATGATCACGACTTCCATCATAATCTTTTATGACTTTTAACGATTTCTTCTTTTTTATTCTTTCTTTCTTTAATTTAAATTCTTCATTCATTATCATAGCAGACTTAAAAGCCATCCCATCTGGTGAATATAAAAGAAAAGTGTTGGAAAGATTTATAAATTTCTTTAGGAATTTTGCTGATTCGGCCATTTTATCATTTGGTTTTGGACCTCCGTGTTTAACAAAAAATATACCCATATCCTCCCCTTTCTATAGATTTTAATAGGAACTATAAATATCTGCCCTCAATATATACTAATAAGAGAAGCTGTCAAACTGTGGATATTTTGGTATTATGAGAAGTATCTTAAATATGGATGATAAATTTCTGAAACCCTATAATCCTCAAGAAACAGAGGATAAAATCTACAAACTCTGGGAAGAGGGTGGTTTTTTCAAGCCAGAGGCAGTCAAATCCGATTCTGCTGAAACTTTCTCCATTTCCCTCCCCCCTCCAAATGTAACAGGTACGCTTCATATGGGGCATGCGGCAATGCTTGCGATTGAGGATATTCTCGTGCGCTACAATAGAATGAAAGGTAAGAAGACACTGTGGCTCCCTGGCACAGACCACGCAGCGATTGCAACACAATCAAAAGTTGAAGAAATATTATATAAAAAAGAGAAAAAAACAAAGCATGACTTGGGGCGCGAGAAATTTTTAAATAGAGTTGAAAAGTTTGCGGAAGAAAGTCATGACACTATCGTAAAGCAAATCAAAAAAATGGGTGCATCTGTGGACTGGACTCGTGAAGCTTTTACCTTAGACGAAAAGAGGAGTTTAGCAGTGAGAACCGCTTTCAAGAAAATGCACGACGATGGACTTATCTATCGCGGTAATAGAATCGTAAATTGGGACCCTAAAATGCAGTCAAATGTATCAGATGATGAGATAGAACGCAAAGAAGAAAAATCGCCGTTTTATTATCTGAAGTATGGACCATTTGAAATCGGAACAGCACGTCCTGAAACAAAATTCGGAGACAAATACGTTGTGATGCACCCAGACGATAAAAGATATAAGGAATATGAACACGGACAAAAAATTAATTTGGAATGGATAAACGGCCCCATAACCGCAACTGTCATAAAAGACGAAGCGGTTGATATGGAGTTTGGAACAGGGGTTATGACAATAACTCCGTGGCACGACGCAACTGACTTTGAAATTGCAGAGAGGTATAACTTGGATAAAGAACAAATTATTGATTTTAATGGAAAGCTTCTGCCGATTGCGGGAGAATTTGAAGGTATTCATATCAAGAAAGCACGTGGGGTGGTAGTTGAAAAATTACAAGAAAAAGGACTAGTTACAAAAGTTGATGAGGACTACACGCTTAATTTAGCTACAAATTATAGGGGTGGAGGAGTTATAGAGCCACAGATAAAAGAACAGTGGTTTGTTGATGTAAACAAAAAGTTTAAACTTGAAAACTCAAAATTAGACGGAATAAAAAGCGGGATGCAGACGTGCCTGAAAGAGATAATGAGAAAGACCGTTGAAAGCGGACAGATTGAGATTATTCCAAAAAGATTTGATAAAACCTACTTCCACTGGATAGACAAGCTTCGCGACTGGAATATAAGCAGGCAGATTTGGTATGGACACAGGATTCCTGTATGGAATAAGGGCAAAGAGACATATGTAGGAATAGATGCACCTGAAGGCGAGAGCTGGAAGCAGGACTCTGATACCCTTGATACATGGTTCTCATCTGGGCTTTGGACATTCTCCACTTTAGGATGGCCCGAAGACACTCAAGATATGAGAGAATTTCATCCTACAAGTGTCCTTGAGACAGGCCATGACATTTTATTCTTCTGGGTTGCGCGTATGATACTGATGTCTGGATATTTGCTTGGTAATGTACCGTTTAAAAAAGTTTATCTGCATGGGATGGTACTGGATGCGAAAGGAAAAAAGATGAGCAAAAGTGAAGAGAAAAATGCAATTGATCCGCTTGAAATGACAGAAAAATACGGAGCGGACGCGGCGCGCCTTTCTCTTATTGTAGGCGCGCCACCGGGCAATGACATTAGTTTGTCAGAAGACAAAGTAAGGGGTTATAAAAACTTTTCAAATAAAATCTGGAATATCACGCGCTTCATACTTTCAAACATTGATGAGAAAAACATAAAAGAAAAGCCAGAATTAAGTAAAATGGACGATATGTGGATGAAAAGTCTTGAACAAATTAAAATAAAAGTTTCTAATAATATAGAAGGATACCGACCGGACTTTGCGGCAGATGAGATATATCATTTCATATGGCATCAATTTGCAGATAAATATCTTGAAGAAATAAAACCAGTACTTGAGAATGGAAGTGGTGAAGATAAAAAATCTGCACAGTGGACTTTATATAATATGCTAACTACATGCTTGAAACTTCTTCACCCGTTTACTCCGTTTGTTACAGAAGAAATCTGGCAGCATTTGCCTGCAAAAGATAGTAAAATGCTAATAGTAGCTAAGTGGCCACAATAAAATGATTTCATTCCAAACATTATTATTTGCGCTTTTCGGAGGAATCTTCCCTGCACTTTTATGGCTATGGTTCTGGCTCAAAGAAGACAAGAAGAGGCCCGAGCCCAGAGGGCTCATTATACTGACCTTTATTGCGGGAATGGTCGCAGTTCCCTTGGTGCTACCATTTGAGAAATTTTTTGATGTACGTTTTTCTGGAATACTTGTAATAATACTTTGGGCAGCGACTGAAGAGATATTTAAATTTGCTGGCGCATACTTTGCAGTGCTTAAGCGTAAAGAGATGGATGAACCAGTTGACGCAGTGATTTATATGATAACTATCGCACTTGGATTTGCTGCTCTTGAAAACACTCTATTTCTTCTGAATCCTCTCACCCACGGTGATTTTGTGAACACAATCATAAACGGCAATTTGAGATTCTTAGGAGCGACACTTCTGCACACTCTTTCATCTGCGGCGATTGGTGTTATGATAGCTTTGTCTTTTTATCGTAAAAAAATATTGAAGAAAACATACGTTTTCTTTGGGCTTATACTTGCTATAGTGTTGCACACTTTGTTTAATTTCTTTATAATGAAGGAGAGTGGAAGTCAGATGCTTATAGTATTCTTTTTTGTCTGGATCGGAATAATAATTTTGATTCTCCTTTTTGAGAAAATTAAACGCATTAGAAATCCAAATAAATTATCTATAAAATAAATTATTATGCTAAAGAAACCATCTTTTTTTGAAAAACTTACAGGTACAGTCAATGTAGACGATTATGCAGCAGAGGAGTCCATTGAAATTGAAAGTACTTCTCCATCTGCATTGGATGCAAACGCTGATGGCGATTGGTTAGAGAAAGAAGGAAGCGATGGACAACTTACAGTTGATGTGTATCAAAATCCAAATGAAATAATTATTAAGACACTTGTTGCCGGAGTAAAACCAGATAATTTAGATGTTTCTATAACGCGCGATATGATTACAATAAAAGGGAGCCGTGAGGAATTAAGTGAGATTACAGAAGACAATTATTTTTATAAAGAGCTTTACTGGGGATCATTCTCGCGGACCATACTTCTCCCGCAGGAGATTGAGGTTGATGAGGCAACAGCAAATGAAAAGCACGGTCTTTTAACGCTTGTACTTCCTAAAGTGAATAAGGAGAAGCAGACTAAACTAAAAATCAAAACCGGTTAAGAACACAGCAAAACACGGCTCACACAATGTGTGAGCCGTGTTTTGCTGTTGATTTGTGGTTAAATTAAAGTTAAAGTATGTAGTATCAATCAATTGCTCGGGTAGCTCAGTTGGTTAGAGCACTGGTTTGAAGAACCAGGTGTCGGCAGTTCGAGTCTGCCTCCGAGCACAACTATAAATTTCTTCTATCGTCCAATCCCAAATTTCTCCAATATACCGCCTAATCCTTCTGCCTGATTACCGAGATTTTGGACACTATCTACTCCCCTTTGAATTCCTGAATACGCTTCCATAACATCTGCCAAATACGGCTGAAGAAAATAATAATAAATCACTACAGGTCCACCTAAAATTATCACCCAATAAAAAAGCCGCATGATGTTGCCGTATATCGCATGCCGACGCATCTTGTGCAAGAGTTTATTGTTGTCCTTTGTGAGCTCTAAAAGCTCTTTCATCTCTCTATCATTCATATTTATAATTTTAGCAGAAAAAATTACAAAGTAGAAGCTGTTTATTGTGCTCTTTTAATAGACTTTGCTCGAACTTACTTCGAGCATAAGACCGATTAACGCGCGCTCCGCGCGCGTGGTATTTCTAACGAACATCGTACGCGCAGAGCGCGTGGTAATGTTATCGCGCCAACGGCTCCGCTTCGCTCCGCCGTCACCAAAACAGAAAATTTTTCCTTTTAAATATTTTTGCTTTTTTCTGAGAATCTTTCAGCCACATAGCGAGACATTATCCTTGGCATTTTTATAACTTCTTCCTTATAATATTTGTAAGTGCTTATGACTTCCAAAAAAAAAGATTTTGGTGATATAATAAGGAGTATAATAATAATCGCTATATAGCAACTATTTATGCCAAATTTTGAAAAATTCGATCC
>MPLY02055793.1_pt1 | contig 11975 bp, 8 predicted proteins | sample 1617301 | NCBI WGS metagenome assembly MPLY02 (sample SAMN05944805, study PRJNA350692) | marine metagenome | biome: marine; feature: ODZ; material: water; isolation source: 140 m water sample filtered on 0.2 um supor filter | place: Pacific Ocean | collected 2012-04-08 | depth 140m m
ATCAGGATGTTGATTCCTATAAACCGATTGATGGAATTGATAAGCTCGGTATGCACCCCAACTTCATGGCACTGATCTATCCTGCCTATCTCGGGAATGCGAAAAAGGATTCATCAACTCTTGACCCACTGGTGAAGGTCAATGCCAAGACGGCTCCAACATTTATTGCCATTACCCATGACGATTCTGACCGGGCAATTTTTGCTGCCCTTTATTATGCCGAACTCAAACGTCATCGCGTGGCTGCAGAGCTGCACATCTACGCCAAGGGAGGGCATGGCTATGGTTTGAGACCAAGTAAGAATCCGATCTCCTCATGGCCTGCACGCTTGGAAGATTGGTTGCGCTCAAGCGGCTGGTTACGCTCTGAAAAATAACAGGCAAACACGGCAACAAGACGGGTGAAGAATTGAAAGCTGAATGGAAATGAAATATTGAAGCGTTTTATCTAGCGAATCCACCAATAGACTGGTGGAAGGAGGCGCCAAAATTACTCAATGCTTTTTTCGCTTCAGCGTTTGGGTTGCCAAAAACTTCAAATCTCTGGATCTCAATCATACCCAAGAGTCTTTCGGCAAATTTTTCACCAAATGAGGCTGTGTGAATCATCACGGCTTCGGAGTTGTCATACCATTCAAAGAAATAACAGTTTTTGCCATCCTCAGAAACAGACCAGTCGTAGCTCAATGTCATCGGTTCGTTTTCAAGGGTAGCACTAACTAATTCCTTGTTTATCGATTTAACATTCTCCAATTGCCCATCTTTAATGGATGCAGTTATCAGCCAATAGACATCATCGGTATTATTTGAATGCGATACTGTTTTGCAGCCGCTCAGGAGTGAGGTGATCGCGATAATCAAGAGGAGTTGCTTCATAATACGTATAAAGTCGAAACAATGGGCTGGATGTGCCTGAAATCAAGCACTTTGAATAGAATCCTCTAATCGCGACGGTCTGCCCCCTAGGAAGAACCTAGATGCTCCAAAATAAACGAATTTGATCGAATTGTGTAAGGGTTTTATTTCATTGTGCGATCGACTGTGATAGCTTTCGGTCATGGCAAATAAAGACCAAGGCAGAAAGGATAAAAAGAAACCCTCCAAATTAACTCCAGCAGAGAAGAAGAGGAGGAAGCAAGAAAAGAAGAATAGAAAACGGAAGTAACCCTGAAAGCCATCACTTCCACAACCCTCTCTTCAACAACAGCCCAACCCTTTCCAAATTCTCCCCGCCACCCCTGTATGTTGCCCAGTTCGACAGTGGGGCGTTAATTATCCAGTTGCCAGAGAGATCCTTTTTTCAGAAAGGGTCATAGTCAGTAAACGCTTCTAATGCCCTCGGAGCCAGCAGTGGCTAGTTGTCCGCCGCAAATCGTTCACCCAGCAACCGACCAAGCTCAATAACCCCAGCTGTGTCGAGGACGAGCTTCTTTTTTTGAGGCGACAGATTGAACGCCTTGATGTGAATGAGATTAGGATCGCTGGCAGCCAACTTCTCCATGTCCGCCACGATGTCGATTCGGTTGACGCCCTTCTCATCCGTCGGCGGTTGCTGACTGACGTACCACTTGAGCCCGGGTTGACCAAGATCGGCTCGGCTTTGAGCAATGATGGATTGCAACCGGTTGGCAGCCATCTTCCGGTACGGATAAAACGACATGTCATTCTCGCCGAGGTGATAGAAAATGCCGGCGAAGCGCACGGCATGCCCCTTGACCTCCCACTCGCTTACCGCCTCCCGAATAAACCGAATGAACGCAGGATAAATGTGACGTGACTTGGCCATGCTGCCTTCCGGGGTCCAGTCGATGATCTGCGATCCGCTGTGGGTAAACTTAGCGATGGCAACGTTTGGGACGCGCTTGGCCAGAAGCGCTTGGGCAAAGCTCAACTCCGGCCCGAACGTGTCGTAAAAGCCCACTTGGCCGAGCGACTCCCAAGCGGCGGATTTCCGATAGCCACCGCCCAAGCTGTATTTGTACGCGATGACGGGATTGTCCTTCAGCAGATCACCCGCGCCAAGCTTGGCCGCATCCTGCACAAAGGCCCGTTCGCCCTCCATGTTGCGATGCCCGGCGAGAATAAACAGATTCACCTCGGCACCCTTTTTGAAGGGCCTCCGCTTGAGCAGGCGTGCCGGAGTTTGCACTTGGCCAAGCGATCGCAAATAGGCGTCGGCGTAGTTCACGCCGTGCTGCAATTGGCCAAGCGTGCCGTAGTGGTAATGCAGCCCGACCGGCTCGCCGAGCTCCACGCCAACATGCGACGTCCGCACGTACTCCGCCAGTGGATCGGTCTCGGTGACTGCGCGTTGCCCTTGGCTGATGGCGTACATCCTCGGCCGCAGATCCATTCCCCAGATTGTCTTGGTGCACAGTTCGCCAATGTAAAATTTCAACTTGGGCGCCTTCAGATCGCGACGCCACTTGGCGAGGAAGTTTTTCAGATTCTTCCCGTAGTTCGGCATGTAGTTTTCTTCGAACATGTCGTTCTCGCCCTGATGCCACATGAAACCCTCGAGTCGATAACGAACGCCCTTCCGATCCAGTTCAGCCAGCGAGTTGCGGATTAACTTCAACGCAAGCGGATACATCTTGAAGCCCATCGGCCGATCCGGATTCCAGTCGCCGCCGAGGTGCGTACCCCCGGCTGCACATTTAATGATAGCAATCGGCGCATCGATGGACTGAGTCACCTTGCGCGCGAAACTCAACTCCGGGCCTACGGTTTTGTTGACCGGCCGCAACGCCATCCAGCCGTTGCTATTGGTCTTGTTTTCGCGTCCGATCGAATAGGAAAAGCGGACATCCTTTTGCGGCTGTTCCAGTCCACCGTAGGGCGGAAAGTTTTTGATGTCACTCACCCGCGAGTCGGAACCGACCATGTTAGATTGGCCGGCAAAAATAAAAATGCGGACGGGGGAATCATCTTCCGCCGCTTGGCCAAGAGACAGGCTGGCCCCCAATGAGAAAACAAAAACAAGTAAACGCTGTGTCATGAAAAAGCGCCGCCAGAGTAGAGCACACATAGACAAGGTCAAGAAAGCCAATCGCTTGATTTAGGCGAGACCCCAGTGCGCCCACTAGGCGCCCATTAGACACAGGAATAGTGCGGCATTATCTTAACCGGCTTTATGCGTCGCGGATGGGGAAATCAACGAATGCTCCAAAGAATAGCCGCGCTTGGCCCACAACCCACCAAAAACATGGCTGCAATTGTGATTAGGAGGTGTTTCATCTCCCTTCAGCTTTCAGTTCTGCACTTCTCTTGCCACCGTGTTTGCGGAGAAGGTCGGCGGTTTCGGGATGATTGCATTTGATGACCCAATCTAGCGGTATTCTGCCTTCCTTATCCTTCGCATTCACATCCGCACCTTTGGCGATTAGGAGTTCGGTGATTTCCTTGTGTTCCTTCAACCTATTCGCAAGATGCAAAGAAGTATTTCCATTCTTCATCTTCGCATTCACGTTCGCGCCAGACGCCAAGTACTGTTTGACGGCTTCGATGCTTCCTTTTCTGGCAGCCTCGTGAAGGAGGTAGCAGCGCTTGGCCAAACGGAGAGCCCGTCACTGGCCGCCGAGGGCCGGGTTGAGCCAGGGCGTCCTTGCGTGCAACCAGAAGGGATCCATCGCCTCGACGTGCCCATCCGAGAGCGAGTTGACACTGCGTCCACCATGCCGCAGGTGCGGGCCGCCCCACCACGGGTTGCTCAGGCCGGTCATGCACGGCGGACAGCCGGAGCCGTTGATCATCACGGCGGGATCGCCGATCATGAACGCGCCCAATTTCGTGGTTGAATTCACGTCGACACTCGGATTTTTGCTGGCGTTGGCCTGCACGCCGGAGTCCACGAGATACACCACCTTCGAGTGGTTCTTCACGTTGGAATCCTTGGTGTGCACGTAGTTGACCCAGTGGCTCAGCTCGCCGCCGAGCACGTGGTTCATCGCGTAATCGGTGGCCACGGGATAGGGGAAAGGGGTGCCGCCGACGTGGGTGGTCTTGATACGTTCGCCCTTGCGCGACGGGCAGATCAGAATGTTGGTTGTGTTCAGGTACGGATCAAGGAGCTCGTACCATGTGTGAAACACTTCTGAAAAGGGCGGGTGCACGAAGATCACGACGTTTTTGTCGTCGTTGTCGGAAGTGTACATTTTGCCGGCGAGCAGGATCTGCTTGTTGTTGTTGACGCAGTACGCCTGCTGCGCCTTGGCCTTGGCCCGCGACAGCGCCGGCAGCAGCAACGCGGCCAAAATCGCAATGATCGCGATAACCACCAGCAGTTCAATCAGCGTGAAGGCTCTTGTTGTTTTCATGAATCCAACCGCGGCAAAGGAACCATCGACGCCCAAAAATTCAAGTCCAATTTATAACACATCAATAAATAACAGACTATTAACTACTTATCGTAAGCTGGCTTTATTGGGATCGGCTGGACTTAAAATCCCTTGTCCGGAAGGACGTGTGGGTTAGAGTCCCATCTCAGGTACCACTTTGATCGCCAGCATGTTATGAAAACGTGCTGGCTCAAAGGGTTCTTGAATGAAGATGATTCAGGCAGAAAAAATGATCAATAATGATCAAGTAAAGTTAGCGACTGGTAAGAATTCTGTTCTACCGCTAAGTTCGTGCGTTATGATGAGAGTGAATAAATAGGCAGAGAAGAAGATTAATTATTTGTTATTGAAGCGACGGATTAATAAGCAGGATTTTACCGCTAACAGGAGGCGGAGTGACTTCACCTTCTATGTAATCGACGGTCAATGGATCAATATAACGACGGTCTAATTTAACGGTATAGGTTGTCGGAGTGCTGATGGGACCATGAGGTTCGTAGCCCACATCAAGGTCCTGGTCTATCCGGTTTTCCTGACCTTTTCCTGCCCCAATCTCCCATCATCTGGAATGTCCGTGTAGCTCTCCAGTTCCTTCCAGCTGCGAATTACCAATTCAGGCGCACCCTTGGGATGCTGACTGCTTGTTGGAAGAGGTATAATGTTTCGATCATAAATGTTCCAATATTTCTTGGGGGCACAGAATGGAAGGTGATATTTCTTGAAATCCACAGCCAAAAACCAGTCGGTTACTTCACGCCTTGACGGCGGAGGTGTTCCGCGAACCAGGCATTGACGGCGCCGCTCCGGACGGACGGATGGTACGGGGCTTCCTCGGCGGGCAATTCCCTGCGGAATTGCTTGAGCAGCTCCACGTATTTGGGCCGGGTGGCCAGGTTGGTCCACTCGTTGGGATCCTGGGCGTGGTCGTAGAGTTCCTCGGAGCCATCCTCGAAGCGCAGGTAGCGGTAGCGCTCGGAACGCAGGGAATGATTGCCGCGGGCATAGGTGGTCAGCGTAGCAAACCGCCAGTCCGCGGAAGGATTCCTGAGTAGCGGAACCATGCTGTTTCCCTGGTTGCTCTTCTTCGCCGGCAAGCCACACATCTCGAGCATCGTCGGATAAAGGTCGATCAGCCCGACCGGCTTGGAGCAAAGCTGCCCCGCTTTACCAAACTGCCCGCCTTGCGACTTGGCCGGGACGACAATGAGAGGCACCCGAGCCGATTCCTCCCACAGGCTGTGCTTGCTCACGCGATCCTTTTCACCGAGATGGTAGCCGTGGTCGCTGAACAGAACGACGACGGTGTTGTCGGCATGCGGCCCCTTGCCCAGGGCATCAAGCACGCGGCCGACCTGGTGGTCCACGAAGGCCACGCAGGCCAAGTAGGCTTGGACGCATTTGCGAAACTGCTCGTTGTCGTTCCTCTGCAGGAAGACGAGCCTGGGGTACTTTGGCAACTCATGGATGCGGCGGCTGATCTCGGGCACGTCGCGAAGGTCGTCGTTGCGGACAGGCGGCAACTGCACGGCGTCCAATGGAAAAAGATCGAACCACTTTTGGGGGACGTAGAATGGGACGTGCGGACGAATAAAACCGACGGCGAGGAAGAACGAATCCTTGCTCTCCCCGGCGAGACGTTCTACGGCCCAGTCGGCCGACTTGTGGTCGCTCATGTCGTCGTCCTTCTCGGGAAAGGCACCCCAGTCGGTCTGCGTGCCAGTCCATGGCACGTCGGGCAAATGGTAGTTAAAACGCCTCCCACCGGACGGCTTGGGGCCGGAGCCGTCGAACTTTCCGCCATAGGAATCAAAGGCCAGCTTGGCCGAATACCCGTGAGTAATCTTGCCGACCGCCAGCGTCCGATAACCATGATCGGCGAAGTAATGCGAAACCATCCGACCGTGGAAGAACGTCCTATCCTTCTCCATGGCTTTGCCTTTGGGCTGTTGGTAGATACCGGTGACATGGGGATAGTAACCGGAAAGGAGAGATGCCCGGGACGGCCCGCAAATGGGTCCTTGGCAGTGGGCGTTGACGAACAAGGTGCCACGCTTGGCCAAGCGGTCGATATTCGGGGTGCGAGCCTGCGGATGCCCATCGAGGCAACCGACCCAATCATTCAAATCGTCGATCGCGATGAAGAGCAGGTTGGGCTTGGCCGCCGTTTCCGCCGCCTGGCCAGCCGGCTTGACCAAAGGGAGGCCAATAACAAACAATACCAGCAAGGGGAACCGTGGGTATTTCATAATTCGTTGTATGTTTCAGTGTGGCTTAAAAATCGCGGAATGGGCCGCGCGGCTCGGCGGCCTGCATTTGCTTTTTCCAGTTCGTAAAACGAGCCTGCACGTTCTTCAAAACCTCCGGCTTTTCCTTGGACAAATCGCGGCGTTCGCCGAGGTCGTGGCGCAGGTCGAAGAGGCCGCTGCCGCGCGAGCTTTCCACCCATTTCCAGTGGTCAACGCGGGCGCCCTTGTCGAGTTTGCGCTGCCAAAACATCTCGCTGCGCGGCGATCTTTTTTTGCCCTGCAGCACGGGGAGCATGTCGAAGCCGTCGAGCGCCACGCCCTTGGGCAGAGCAGCACCAGTGGCAGCGCAGAGTGTCGGGACGACTTCCAGCGAGGTGAGGAACGCGTCGCTCGTTGTACCGGCAGGGATTTTCCCGGGCCAGCGCACGATGCACGGCACACGCAGGCCGCCCTCAAACATTTGGCCTTTCCGGCCGCGCAGCGGCGCGTTGTCCGCCGAGCTGCCACCGCCGTTGTCGCTAAAAAACAGGACAATCGTGTTGTCGGCGATCCCGTATTCGTCCAGCAAATCGAGCAGCCTGCCGATGGCGGCGTCCATCGCAGTGACCGAGCCGACGAACTCCAGCCTGCGCGCGGCGCGGTTGGGTACGGTGTATGTTTTACCGTAGCGCGTGCGCCGCTCGGTGCCCACCTGCGCCAGCAACCCAGGATACATAGCCTTGAACCGGTCCGGGGCCTGCGCCCCGCCACGGATCGTGGGGTCGAGGTTGGACGCACCGTGCGGGGCGTTGAACGGCACATAGAGGAAAAAGGGCTCCCGGCGCTTGGTTTTCAAAAAACGAACAGCCTCGCGCTCGAATAGGTCGGTGCAGTAGGTGCCCTTGTCGGCGGTGGTGGGCGAGTTGTTGCGGTACATCGACGGCACGCCGTAACGCTCATGGGTGTAGTAGTCGATGCCGGTGTTGACGAAGCCATAAAACTCATCAAAGCCCCGGGCCAACGGCAGAAACCGCCGGTGCACGCCAAGATCCCATTTGCCAAAGATACCGCTCGTGTAACCGGCCGCCTTCAGCATGCGCGGCAGGAGCACCTCGTGCGTGTCCATGCCGCCGATGCGCTCGAGCGTGGACTCGTACTCGCCCGGCTTGTACCGGTAACCGTAATCGGGCGCCTCGTTGCGGATCATGTCGTAGACACCGTTGCGCTGCGGGTAGCGACCGGTGAGCAGCGCGCCGCGCGACGGCGTGCACGCGGGCCAGGCGACGTAAAAACTGGTGAGCCTGATACCACCCGCGGCGAGTCGGTCGAGGTGCGGCGTCTGCACTTCGCCGGAGCCGAAGCAGCCAAGGTCGCGGTAGCCCTGGTCATCAGAGACGATGAGCAGGACATTCGGCTTTGCCAAGGCGTGGGCGCCTACTGTCAGGCACAACGCCAGCGTGATAACAGACTTGCGAACCGTCATTAGCTTGGCTGGCCAACGTTGCGCCACCACAAGCCGGCATTCAAGTGTTCAATGTCACAGCTTTCACAGTGTTTCTGCTAGCCAAGCGGGATGCCTTCGGGAAAACTGCCGTCCTTCCGGGGGAGCTGTCAGCGGCTTGAACATCGTCCAGATCACACCCGGCGCCGGGAGCATGTATTGCGGGAACTGTTTCCGCGACAACGCCCTCGTGGCGCAGCTAAGGCGGATGGGCCACCATGCGCTGATGGTTCCGATGTACCTCCCGCTCACGCTGGACGAGGCGGACCAGAGCGAGGGCACGCCGCTGTTCTTCAGCGTGCTCAACGTCTATCTCGCGCAAAAGTTCAACTGCTTCAAAATAGCGCCGAACTGGCTCCGGCGCATGTTCACCACCGGGTGGCTGCTCAACCGGCTCGGGAACTTTGCCGGCAAGACCCGGGGCGCGGACGTTGGCGACCTGATGCTCTCGATGATGCGAGGCGAGTCGGGCCACCAGGCGCGCGAACTCGAGCAGCTCATCGCATGGCTCAGGGAACATGAGCAGCCGGATGTTATCTGTCTCTCCAACGCCCTGATTGCCGGCTTGGCCAAGCGGCTCCGCGCGGAACTCGGTGTGCCGGTGGTCTGCCTGCTCGAGGGCGAGGATGCGTTCCTCGACTCGCTGCCCAGCCCGCAGCGCGAGCAGACTTGGGCCGAGCTTCGCGAACGCGTCACCGACATCGACCTGTTCATCGCGCCAACCCGCTATTACGCCGACACCATGGCCCAGCGCGCCGGGATCCCCGCCGCCAAGCTCGAGCATATCAACAATGGTATCAACCTCGACGGCTTCGAACCAAGCAGCCTGCCGGACGATCCGCCGGTGCTGGGCTACTTCGCCCGCATGTGCCCGGAGAAGGGACTCGACTCGCTCATCGACGCGTTCGTCCGCTTGAAGCAAACCGGCCCCGTGCCAGCCCTCAAACTGGCTGTCGGCGGCGGCTGCCAGCCAGGCGACAGGGCCTACGTCGAGAAACAAAAGGGGCGACTCCGTGACGCCGGGCTGCTCGGCGAGGCGACGTTCCTGCCGAACCTAGACCGCGACGCGAAGCTGGCATTCTACCGTGGGCTCACCGTGCTCAGCGTGCCGGCGCTGTACGGCGAGTCGTTTGGGCTCTACGTGGTCGAGGCGATGGCCAGCGGCGTACCGGTAGTCGCACCCGACGATGCCAGCTTCCCGGAACTCATTGAACAAAACCAAGCCGGCACGCTCTGCGCAAAAGGCGATCCTCAGGCCCTCGCCGATGCGATCGGGCAGTTGCTGCTCGACCGCGAGCACTTGGCCAAGTGCGCCGCCGCCGGCCGCCAAGCCGCCGTGCAGACGTTCAACATTGAGCGCATGGCCGGAGCGTTCGTCGCACGCTTGGCCAAGCTGAGCTGACTGTTTTCCAGCTTTGCCGGTCACGAGGCCGGCGGTAAGGTCGGCGGCCGTGAAAAGGTTCCGACCCATCTTGACCGCATTGAGCGCCGCCCTGGCAGGCCTGGCCTTGACTGGCTGCCAGCCAAACGCCTCAACGAACACCGCCGCCGCACCACCGGCGGAGGCCAAGCCCACCGAACCCAGCAAGCCCACCGTGACAGAACTCGACGAACCCACCGAGCCAGCCAAGCCCAGGCACACCAATCGCCTGGCCAAGGAACCATCGCCCTACCTGCAGCAGCACCAGCACAACCCGGTCGACTGGTATCCGTGGGGCGAGGAGGCGTTCAAGAAGGCGCGCGACGAGCAGAAGCCGATCCTCTTGAGCATCGGTTACTCGACCTGCCACTGGTGCCACGTGATGGAGCGCGAATCGTTCGAGAACGAGGCCACCGCCAAGGTGATGAACGAGCATTTCGTCTGCATCAAGCTCGACCGCGAGGAACGCCCCGACGTGGACAAAATCTACATGACCTTCGTGCAGGCCACGACCGGCAGCGGCGGCTGGCCGCTCAACGTCTGGCTCACGCCCGACCTCAAGCCATTTTACGGCGGCACCTACTTTCCGCCGGTGGCCAAGTTCGGTAAACCAAGTTTCACCGACGTGCTCCGCCAACTCGCCGACGCGTGGAAGACACAGCGCAAGGATATCCTGGCCTCGGCCAATGACATCAGCCAACGAATCGGCGAAAGCATCGCACTGAAAGCCAAGGCCAACATCAAGCTCGATCCGCTCTGGCTGGACAGGGCGGTCAGCCAGTTCAAGACCCAGTACGATCCGCGCTTCGGCGGCTTCGGCAACGCGCCCAAGTTCCCCAGGCCCAGCTTGCCGCTGATGCTGCTGCGCCACGCACACCGCACCGGCGACCAGGACAGCGTTCGTATGGTGCTGCACACCTGTGACCAGATGGCAGCCGGCGGTATGTATGACCAGATCGGCGGCGGCTTCGCCCGCTACTCGGTCGATGAAAAATGGCTCGTGCCGCACTTCGAGAAAATGCTATACGACAACGCGCAACTACTGCACCTCTACCTTGACGCCCACCTCATCAGCGGCGAGCGGCGGCACGCCGACGTCGCCCGCGACATCCTCCGCTATATCCTGCGCGACATGCGCCACAAGGACGGCGGCTTCTACTCCGCCGAGGACGCCGACAGCGAGGGCAAGGAGGGCAAATTCTACTGCTGGACCGAGGCCGAACTGAAGGCCCTGCTCACGCCGGAGGAGTTCGCCCTGGCCAAGCGCCGCTACGGTGTCACCGCACACGGAAACTTCGAGGACCACAGCGATCCCGACCCGCTCAAGGGCCAGAACGTCCTGAGCATCGTCGATCCCAACCTCAGCGACGACGAGCGCAAGCTGCTCGGGTCGGCCAATAAAAAAATGTTCGCCGTCCGGGCCGAGCGCGTGCGGCCGCACCTCGACGACAAGATTCTCTCGTCATGGAACGGCCTCATGCTCGGCGCAACGGCCCGCGCCGCAGTCATCCTTGGCGAGCCAACATACCTCGAAGCCGCAGAGGCCAACCTCGCCTTTTTAAAGCGCGAGCTGTGGGACGCCGAAAGCAAGACGCTCTACCATCGCTGGCGCGATGGCAAACGCGACGACGTGCAGTTGCTCGACGCCTACGCCTTCCTGCTCGACGGGGTGCTGCACCTCTACGAGGCCACGCTCGAGCCGGAACATTTGCAGTTCGCCATCGACCTCGCCGGCACGATGAAGGCCAAGTTTTACGATGAGGCCAACGGCGGCTTTTGGCAGAGCGTCCACACGCAGAACCTCATCCTGCAGGTGAAGGAGGACTACGACGGGGCGGTGCCCTCCGGCAACTCGGTGGCCGCGCTCGCGCTGCTGCGGCTCGGCAAGATCACCGACCGGAAGGAATTCACCGACATGGCCGAGAAGTCGCTGCTGCTCTTCAGCGACAACATGACCAACGGCCCGAGCGCCGTGCCGTACCTATTGCAGGCGCTCGATTTCCTCGTACACGAACCGCGCCGCGCCGTGATCACCGGGGACCCCAAGTCCGCCGGGGCGCGCGACCTCATCGCCGCCGCGCACGCCACCTATCAGCCCAACAAGGTCGTGCTCGGCATCACCGGGCCGGTGGAGGAATTCGCCAAAACGCTGCCGAAGGAAAAACAGTCAGCCGTGTACCTCTGCACCGGCACCGCCTGCCAGCCACCCACCAGCGACGCGGCCAAGCTGCGCGAAATGATGACCTCGAAAACGCTGCCTTAATCGGCCGCTTGGCCAAGCGACAAGTCCCATGCATTGCATCGTCACCGCCGGACCGACTTACGAGCCAATCGACCAAGTCCGCCGATTGACCAACCACTCGACCGGCCGGCTCGGCACCGGCTTGGCCAAGCGTCTGGTCGGCGACGGCCACGAGGTGACACTGCTTCGCGGCCGCTTGGCCACCCACAGCGATCTTCCAGAAGGCGTTGAACTGCAGACGTTTACCACC
>MPLY02124871.1_pt1 | contig 11922 bp, 14 predicted proteins | sample 1617301 | NCBI WGS metagenome assembly MPLY02 (sample SAMN05944805, study PRJNA350692) | marine metagenome | biome: marine; feature: ODZ; material: water; isolation source: 140 m water sample filtered on 0.2 um supor filter | place: Pacific Ocean | collected 2012-04-08 | depth 140m m
AACTGTGTTAGAAACCCCCAACCCTGCCTGCACCATACAAATAGGTGGTACAGCGTGCCCTTTTTGCGGAGCGCCCATGCAACGCGCAGGCTCATGTCTGGTGTGCCCCATGTGCGGTGAAACGAGCGGTTGCTCCTGATGGAATGGATCGGCTTCGCAGGACTGGTAGCCGCCGCTCTCATAAGCGGCGTCTTTGCGGTAGTCGCATCCAGGTATCGCCGTGAGAACACGGCGCAGCACGCAGCGAACCAGGTTCGACTCGACGCCATTGGCACTGACATCTCTGAGATCAGTAAGGATGTGCGTTCTGTGCGTGAGTGGCAGCATCGTCATTTGGAGTGGCATGCGGAGCAGGGGGCGGCGTAATGGGTGTTGTGTATAAGCCGACACACAAGATGGTGGGACAGAACGCTATCTCTATTGAGTACGAACTTCGCAAACTGTCCCAGACTTTAGCGGCGCAGGTAGCGAACATGGATGCGAACAGACTAGGAATTTTCGGAAAGCGGGATTAGATGGGCATTAGAAGAGCAGCGTCGGAATACGGGTCGGCCCTGGGTGACGAACAGGTCGCAGTGTCAAACACTGCTATTGGTATTACTGCTGCGACTGGCGCTGTGGCAGCTTTGGTTACCAATGGTGCGGAACCCATCAGGGTTCGTTGGGGGACTCCCACGGCGAGTGTGGGGCATTATTTGAATCCTTACAGTGTGCTGGACCTGTATGAGGACGACATGTCTGATGTGAAGTTTATTCGGGTGTCGTCTGACAGCACGATTGATGTTACTTACTTCGGTTAGGAGCGACCATGCCGTCGAGGATTACGCAGAGAATAGATCAGGTTTCCACTGGGGACATTTCGGCTGTTACGGCTGGAGATGGTCTGAGCGGAGGGGGCACCTCGGGTGCTGTAAGTCTTGCGCTGGACATCAACGAGTTGGGGACGGCTACGGCGGTTTCAACGGATTACATCGCCATAGAGGATGTCACGGATAATACGACGAAGAAGGCGCTTGTTTCAGACATTGTGTCTTTGGGGGATATTACGGAGGTAACGGCTGGCACTGCGCTTAGCGGTGGCGGCTCCTCGGGTGCCGTGACGTTGAATGTGGCTGTGGAAACTGGAACGCTTCAATTGGCGGGCCAGGTTTTCGGTTAGGAGTTGGTGGTGGCAGGAATAGATGATCCTCGGATGATGGAGGCTTTGGGCCAGTGGTTACGCACCCCTGAGGCTCAACGGTTCTTGGGTACGGCCGATGCTCAGATGCTTGCTTTCGCTGAGGACGCTGGTGCTGGGCAGGTTGATGAACGCCCTGGCCAGTTCAACATTCCCGATCTGCCATTCAGAGATCAGATGCGTCCCCGCCCCAGTGGAGGGATGCGCCCGCAGGGGCAGGGGATACGGCAGGATCGCCGCAAGCGGATAATCGACATGCTGATGATGAAACAGATGCAACAGCAGCAGATGCAGCAGCCACAGATGCAGCAGATGCGGAGGCCGATCTGATGGGGCGCTACGGAAATGTAGTCACTGGGCCTAAGAAGACGCCAGCGAATACGGTCAAGAACTCAATGTTTAGTCGGGCACCTCAGACGCCACCACGAATTGCATCACGGCCGAAGCCGTGGCCTGTACGATCTTCGATCCCCATTTCGGGCCAACCGCTTGGCGCAGGTGAGCAAAAGGCAATAGCACAATCTCAAACAGCACGCTCCCCCGAGGCGTTTCGGCGCACGCCTCCAGCGACTGTGAGTCGGTTTTCTCCCGAGGCGGCTCGGCGCACGCCTCCTGCTACTGTGAGCGCACCACCGCCACGGCCCGTTCAACGACCAGGGCAGCCCACTGCAACGAGTGCCCCGCCGCCAACTTCCCCCGAGGCGTTTCGACGCACACCCCCTGCCACCGTAGGCGGGTTTTCCCCCGAGGCAGCCCGACGCACACCTCCCGCAACTGTGAGTCGGTTTTCCCCTGAGGCGGCACGACGCACACCTCCCGCAACAACCGCCAGCCGATACCCGTCTCCTGAGGCGTTGAAGCGGCCACCTCCCGCGACCGTTGGTACCCCTACCACACGGTCCCCTGAGGCTGCCCGTGCGGGCACGATTAGTTCACGTTTAACCAATCCTGCCGATATTGCAATGCTGAACTTTGCCAGACGTGCTGGTTCTGGCACCACTGGTATGCCAACTGCTGATCGAGCCATGATTGACTTTGCTAGACGTGCTGGTTCTGGCACCACTGGTACCCCTACCACACGGTCCCCCGAGGCCGCCCGTGCGGGCACCACAGGCGCAGCAACCAACCCAAACTACGACATGGGTGGACCGTTCCCCAATGCAACCAATCCCGACTTTGACATGGGTGGACCGTTCCCCAACGCAACCAATCCCGATTTCGACATGGGTGGGCCATTCCCCAATGCACCTGGGCCTGGGACTGGGCCTCCTTCACCGTACGGTCCGAACCCGCAGATGCTTGGGCCTGACACTTCGGACCCTGGGCCTCCTTCAATGTGGGGGCCGAACCCTCAGATGCCTGACCCCGCTGACGCTGATGCGTGGGGCCAGATGTTGGAGGGGATTCAAGGCGAGTTTGGCAACGTAGACAGCATTTATAACCCGCAGCACGGTCCCCCCAGTGGCGACGGTTGGGGCTGGGACGATGAAAGCAGCGGCTACGACCCTTGGAACCCACCTGGCGGTGGTGTGCCCGACATGGGCGGCTACGGCCCTTGGAACCCACCTGGTGGCGGTATGCCTGACATGGGCGGCTTCGGCCCCGAATACGACTATGGCATGCAGGGGTCAGGCCCAAGCGCAGGAATGGGGACATCCAACCCGAACACAGGGGAATACCTCCAGTTTGCCGCAGGGTTGGCAGAGAACGAGGCGCAGCGCGGCATGCTGACCGAAGGCGACGCGTTCTGGGATATACAACATGACCGCAAGTGGGACGACATACATCGTCAAATCCCTGGGCTTTACAACAGTCGCGGGATGATTGATTCTGGGCTGTTCCCACGGGCGCAGGCTTTAGCGAGAGGCGACCAGAACACGGAACAGGCGATGCAGGATTGGCGACTTGAGAACGCCGTTTCGGCGCTGGATCGTTCAGACATGGCGTTGAACCAGCAGTTGACTGGTGGCCTGACTGGAAACTTGTTCAATGATTTCTCTGGCGGCACGATGGCTCCTGCCGCCCCCTCTGAGTACGGCTGGAGAGAGTATTTAGACGCATATCAGAACGGAACCCTGGGAGCCGCTTGATGGGTGTTTGGGATTCGATCAAGGGTGGTGTTGGGGCTGCTTGGGATCAGACAGGCGGGCGCGCTTGGGATGCCCACCAGCGGGCCAACGAGGATGAACGTATCTTAGGGTTGAACCCCGACAAGGGTCTTTACCAGGGTTTGGAGGGGGTGGCTGACTTCGCAAGGGGGTTACCTGACTTCGCAAAGGGGTATGCCGATCTGGTTTTCGATACGTCGCCGTCAGGGGTGGCATGGAACCTGAACAATTATCTAAAGGGCCAGTGGGCGCCAACGGAACCTGATCCCATTATTTCAGGCCCGACGATATATGGACCAGGGGTAACGGATCCCACTCCTGAGCAAATCGCTGCGGCAGCCGCTGCGGAAATGGGCGCCGCGTGGCAGCCTCAACACGACGCCGATTTCGGCGGGTTGACAACCAACCCGCCCGCGCCGACCCCGTTTGCACGCCCCGAGTTTGACCCATCGGGGATCACGGGACCATACGGCACATACAGCGACGCGCTCGATGACAACTACAACAACTACGTGTCGATCTTGGAGGGGCTTTCCACGGGTCCCCGCACGAGTCGAATCGAAGAAATGTACAGTCTCGCCACGGAGGAGGCTGCGCGTCTCAGCGGAGCTGCCGACGCTTATGGTCTGACGCAGGGTGAACGCATCACCAACGACGCTAAGGCAATGTATGAGCGGTTGGGTGGTTTGACAGCCGACTTTGAAACAGAACTTCAACTTATACGGGAAGATCAGAGTAGTCGTCTGGGTGTTTCCAGGGAGGTACGGAACGCCCGTATAGACGAGGCTGCCGAAGGGCTGGGTGACGCTGCGGCGACATTCTTGGTGTCCGCAACGGCATCCAGCGACATTCTTGATGCACAGGGGAACCGCCAGCAGGTTCACAGTGACCGCATGGACCGTTTGTATGCGGGCTGGTCGTTGGACAATGCGATGAGAGCGGTTGGTTTGGAGAAGTCGGAGCGCCGTGACTTGGCTGACAGGGTGTTGGCTTTGAAGGAGAACGCCAGGAAGATGCGGTACGACGAGGGGCAGAAAAGGTTGGAGCGTTTGTACGCCGCTGAGGAGTCTGCTGCTGACCGCGAGTTCGATATGGCTACGACGTTGGCCGACATGGGTTACACCCATGGCGCCAACCTTGCCGAGATTGGCCTTCAGGGCGCGTTGGGGGTCAGCGAAGCTGAGGAAGCGTTTGATTCGCAGTGGGATGAGGCTGAGGCGTACTGGGAGAATCCTGTGACGGCTAACGCTTTTGCGGGGATGGATCCGTCGATGATGGGTGGCGCTGATCCGCAGACGATGTTTGACAACTGGTTGGCGATTCAGCAGATGATGCAGGCTGGCGCTGGTGGTGCTGGTGATGATATTGGCCCGCTGCTTCAGGATCCAGCGTATGGGGCGCATTGGGCGGGCGCGTACACCATCGACCCAGCGACGGGGCTGCCAGTCTTCGATCCGCAGGAGATGACCGCTATCTCGGGTGCTATTGGCATGGCGCCATCCGACCTGCTTTCTAACGTATACGCTCCTCCAGGCACCTAGTGGTCACCGTTCCACGGTCGGCCCTGGCGAAGGCGGTAGCGGGGATCCCCCGCATAGCGCCGCTCCCGAAAATCGCAGGCGTCACTGGCGGTGCCGCTCGACGCGCACCGCAGATCATCGGGTCATACGATCCTGGCTTCGACCGAGACGAGGGGTTCTTCAAGAACCTGTTGACTGGTCCCATCGGGCAGGCTCTTTCCACTATTGATTTGGGCCGTTCGGCGGTGGTGTCCACTGTCAAGGAGGGCGTGGACCTCGTACAGGGGGAGGGGTTTTCTGGGTCGGATTGGGTGAACCAGGTGAAAACCCATTACGGGTTTGGCGACATTCTCCGTGACGAGGACATTGATCTGGGCAAGTGGGGGAACCGTGCTGTCGGCTTCATAGGCGATGTGGCGTTGGATCCGTTGACGTATGCGACGTTGGGTTCAGCGACGTTGGCGAAGGCTACGGCCCGTGAGGTTGCCGACCAGTTGGTTGCGGCGGGTAACAGGCAAGCTGCGAAGCGGGTTATCAAGTCGGGGTCGAAGTTGGCTGCGGGCGGTAAGGCGTTGCGTAGTGTCGGCTATGACGTTGGGTTGAGCATGTCGATGCCTGGTACGGGCATGTTTGGGCGTGCTGTCGGGTTTGGTGACATCAGGATGGATCGTGTCCTAGACAACATCACGGGCGGCGCCATCAGTCGCCGCCGTGCAGCGCAGTGGGCGCCTTGGTTCCAGACGACTGGGGCTAAGTACGGGATGACTGCGAAGCAGTCGCAGGAGTTGTTTGCGAGGGCGGTTGGTAGTAGTCGGACGCAGGCCCGACAGTTGTTGGATGACGAAGCCAGGGCGCTTGCGGGGCGTCACGCTGGCAAGACTGGCACCGCTTATACAGCGGATCTGGTCAGCGAGATTTCTGACGATTTGTTCAACCTGTCCAACAGGGCGAGAACGTCACGGGTGGACCTGTTCTGGCGCAACGGGACGGCTTCTACCCGACCTCCTGAGTGGGCGCGTGTCACGCAGGGGTTGAGTGGTGACACGGTGCGTGGCACCGCTGGTGGTGTCGGCGGGTTCGCTGCCCGTGGCGGCGACAACGTGGTTATTCGCATGGCAGCGTCGGCCCCTGGACGTGTGTTGCAGAGCGCGTTGCGTTCACGCATCGGGAAGGGCTTGTCCAGGGGGTTGGATCAGAAGGCGAAGCGGACGAAGTTCATGTTGGACGCTTTGGATTCTGGTGATGCGCTTTCGTATCAGGCGGCACGGGTTGTTGAGGATGGTGTGACCCGTGGTCACGCCAACAACGGGTTGTTCGCTGAGGCTGTGGATCGGTTGCAGTCAAAGATGTTGGGCGCCGCCTTTGAGGGCGGCTTCGACATCTCTGGTGCTGCTCCTGGTCCGATTTCGGGCAGGGTCACGATGGGTATGGGGGAGCGTGCTAAGGCTTCTGCGATTCTGTTGGATGCTATGGATGAGCCGTGGACGTATGCCGATGGCACGTTCAATGAGAATCTGCGCCCGTTCATAGACCATGTGGAGCAGTTCCGTCGTGTTGACACTGTGCAGCCTGAGAAGTTGCATGAGGAGTTGCGGAAGTTTTGGGATGAGATGGGTGAGACGTGGGAGACGTTGACTGGTCGCAAGATCGACAAGAGTGATCTGACCCCTGACGAGGTGTATGTGACTCGCCGTATGACGCCTGAGGCGCGGGAGGCGGCGAAGGGGGAGGGTTGGTATAGGGCGATGAAGAAGTCGGCGGACGCTATGGGGGAGCGTCTGGACCCTGATGCTGCTGCGGGGAGCGGCAAGCAGGATGTCAGGGATGTTGCGTATTCTCAGAAGGAACGTGCTTTCAAGGCTGGCGGGACGTTTACTTGGAAGGGGAAGAAGTTTGAGATCCTCACCCCTGGTGCTGCCGCCGCGAGGGGGGCGCGTGCCCCGTCGGTGCGCCGACAGATCATCGACTTCCTGAGAGAAGTCGATCCTGAGATCGCAGACAACTTCTTCGTTTCTGACACGGCGAAACTGATCGACACGTACAAGGTCGCTCAGGGCCGTGAGATCCTGTGGGCTTCCATTGAAAGCAACTTGGCGAAGCACGGCATCTTTGTGGAGGCCGCCGATTTGCGCGCCTACAACGGGGTGATGAACGACATGGAGAAGGGCGCTGCGGGGATGCGCGCCCAAGCGGGGAAGCTGGGCGTCAAGGCGGAGGCGAAGCGCGTCCATTCGCAGGAGGCGGCAGCCAGGGCTAAGGGCAAGTGGGATGAGTCGCAGCAGTTGACTGACGATGCGTCTGACGCTGCGACGCGGGCTAACGCTACGGCGGAGGCCGATTTGAACGCGTTGGATCCGAGGATCGCTCAGGTGCAGCGGGCGGTTATGAATCTGACTGACGAGATTGACGGCAAGTTGCGGGATGCGGCGACGAAGCGTTTCCGCACCGCTCCTGATGTCGCGGATGCTCAACGCGATCTGTTCGACATGTCGATTGCGTTGGAGTCCACGACCCGTCTGGCCCGCATGTTGAACACGGTCGCTGACGGGATAACGGATCGTGCCCAGAAGGCTGGCTTGTCTGACCTGAGTGGCCCCGCCGAGCATCACATGAAGCGTAAGGCTGCTTATGCGGAAATTCTTCGCCAGTTGGAACTGGCTAAGGATTTGATCGGTATAGCGCAACGCAAGGCTGGTCAGTTGGGTGCGTTGGACCGCACCGTTCAGGACATTCAAGACTTGGTTGACGGGCTGTCGGGCAAGTCTCGTGGGGGGCTGGGCCGCAAGGACGCTGGGCCGAAGTACATCCAGAACTATGTGGATCAGGTGGATGAGATCCGCAGGTTGGGCGTCGAGTTGGATGCGGAGATCACGTTCAACGCTGGTTGGCGTGCCCCCACTGATCTGAGCGATTTGACGAACCGTAACTGGGTGGAGCAGGCACGTCGAAGGTTGCAGCAGGATTTCACTGCCGAGGTGGCGGATCGGGCTGAGGCTTTGAAGTTGGGGGCTGATGCCGAAGCTGTTGGCACAACCCCCCAGGGTTCCCTGATTGACATTGAAGCGGAGCGGTTGACGATCGAGGCTGCTCGACGCGAAGCGTTGCAGGAAGTCGTGAACATGAACAGGCGCGCCCAGGAGGCGTGGATTGAGGGTTCTCGTCTGGCAGGGTTTGATCCGATGGGTGGCCCCGTGGGTGGGGGCGGCCCGTACAAGGGACGCACGGGTCCGTTGGTGGATGGAAAATCAACAGCGCGGTTCCCGAACTATCAGAGGAACAAGGCTGAGGCTTTGGATCTGATCTCGCAGCGGGACGCTGCGGAAGCCAAGCTGCTTGACACTGAGATCGGTCAGGTTCTCGAAACGGACATGGGGAAGTTTCAGCAGGCCGAGAACATGTTCAAACACATGATCGACGGCAGGTACCTTGACCCAGATACGAGCATTGCTGCGTTGCGTGCAGGGTTCAGGGACGGCGCTGTCCCCTTCGGACCTGCCGTCGATGGGAAACCAATGTATATGTCGATCCTTACTGCTGGTGACGGTGCCTCCGCTCGGGCGAACAAGGCGGTCAACGACAAGTTCTTGGACATGATGCGGTCCACGTTGAACTCTGGGGCTGGAACAGGCAACGAGTTTTGGAAGGCGTGGGATTCGTTGACGGGCTATTTCAAAGCGCAGGCGATTGCGCGGCCCGCGTTCATTCAACGCAACCTGCTGGGCGGCGTGTTCAACAACATCCTGGCTGGGATGCAGTTCGACAACATGTTTATTTACATGAAGGCGCGCCATCGGGCGATGAAGGCGGGCTGGGATGATGCGTTGGCTGAGGCGGGGGTAGATCCTCGTGACTGGGACGGCAGCTTCCAGGATTTCCTGGGGAAGCGCCCCGCCGACCTGAAGCGGCGCGCTGCACGGTTGGGGGCCGAGAAGTTGGCGAAGAACCCGAAGGACGTGGTGATGCGCGACTTCGCCAGGGTGTACAGGTCGGGTGCTGTCGGTGCAGGTCAGGCTTCTATGGATGTCGCACAGTCGTTCCGACTGGGCGGCGCCACCCACATCGACCGTTATGGTCGCCCCATCAGGGCGAACATGCTGCGGCGTGACAACGTGTTCAACACGGCGATTCGTAACGGCAACTCTGAGGCGGAAGAACTGTTGCGCGGCATGTTGGCTTTCGATTCGGTGACGACGGGCATGTCGGACATAGAAGCGATTGCCAGGGTCAACAAGTTCCATTTCAACTACTCGAAGGAAGCGCAAACCGACTTTGAACGACAGGTCGCTTCCCGCGCTATACCGTTCTATACGTGGACACGTAACTCGATTCCGTTGATGGCGACCCAGTTGGGTCGCAACCCGAAGCCTTTCGTTCGGTACCTCCAGTTGAAGAACAACATTGAAAGCGGTGTTGAGAAGGACAGGAATGTTCCCGACTGGTACGGGGAGCGGTGGGGTATCGACCTGTCGGGCCTGTTGGGCAACCCCAATCAGGGGCAGCGAACATTCGCTTTCCCTGATTTGCCATTCATGGATCTCATCAACGTGGCGAAGATGCCTTCCAGGGAGACACCGTTTGGGCCTGCCCAGCACATAGCGGAAGGGTTGGCCCCTCAGATCAAAGCCCCCATCGAGTACCTGACGGGAACGAACATCTTTACGCAGGCTGAGATCGGAACAGATTTCATTCCGCCTCCTCGCGTGTTCGACATCCCAGGGTTGTTGCCGTTCTTGTCGAAGGCGTTGCCGATGGGGATGGTGAAGAAGAACCATAAGGGCCAGTGGGGTATGCGAGAAGACTTCGCGTACCACCTCGGCAACTTCGTGCCCTATATCACGCAGATGCGGCGCCTCGCCCCGAAGGAGGAGCGATTCAAGGAAGACCTGTTGTTGAACTGGTTGAATTGGATTTCGCCTATCGGCATGCGGGAACGCGATTGGCGTGCTGGTCGAGGCACGGCGTATGCGAGGCAACGTGACAGGTCTGAAGACAGGCGCCGCATGATTTCATTGGAGAACCTGTGAGGGCTGCTTTCGTTTCCCGCTCAGAGTGGGGTGCTACCGCTCCGACCAAGGGGTGGACGTGGCTGAACCCGAAACGGGTGCAGGGCATCGTTATCCACCACAGCGGAGTGGAGAACGGCCCCACGGGGGCCGAAGCCGTGCGTGCCTTTGAACGCCACCACATGGGGGTCAGGGGGTGGTCGTCCATTGCGTACAATTGGCTTATTGATGTGGATGGCACAGTGTATGAGGGGCGGCGAAGTGGCGCCGTGGGTGGCGCCACCAAGAACTGGAACTTCAAAACGGAAGCCGTTTCGTACATCGGGGACGGTAATCAGCCGTTGAGTTTGGAAGCCCAGCAGGGATTCCGAACGGTTATAGACGAGTTGCAACATAAGTACGGTGGGGGCCTGTGGGTCAAAGGGCATAAAGATTTGGCTTCTACCAGTTGCCCTGGGTTGTGGCTTTACGGCTGGGTGATGGGAGGCGCACACTTCGAGGCGCCCCCTGGGGGGCACGCCCCTTCTGTTGATTGGGGTGACGTTACCACCTATCTGCGGGCGGTGGGTGCCAACTTTGACAGCCACCCGTTGAAGCGCAGGATGCGCGGCAACGAGGTGCGTCTTGTTCAATCAATGCTGAAGCAGCACAATTGTGACCCTGGCCCTGCCGATGGTATATTCGGTTGGAAAACCAAGGGCGCAGTCAAGCAGTTCCAACGAAACAGGGGCTTTTTGAAGGTGAACGGGGCGGTCAACAGGGCCACTTGGGACGCTTTGTTCTTTATGTAGGAGGTGCATTTCGATGCCCAAAGGTAAGGGATACGACGACGATTCGATGCGCGACAAGGCGAAGAAAGACGCCGCCTATCTGCGTAGCACGAAACTGGGGAACGCCAACAGCGGCGGACGCCCCTTCGGGAAGTAGGACACCATGAAGGATGGTTCAACACCACGCCTAGTGAAGGCCGCCAAGGTGCTCGTCACCACAGTGAAAACTGGTGGCGGCATCGGTGAGGTCGGCTCACCGTCTAAGAGCGGCGCCCGTAAAGCCCTGCGCGACTGATGCCAGGGAAGAAGCCTCGACGCCCAAGGTACTAGCATGCCTCTGATGCGCGGCGCTTCTCAGAACGCCATCAACACGAACATTGGGCGCCTCATCAACGAGGGGTACCCGCGCGATCAGGCGGTCGCTATCGCCCATGATCACGCCAAACGATCTAGAAAGAGGAAGAAATGACTACTTTGAATTCGGGGGACTGGAGAGACAAGCTAGAACGGGCAGCAGCTACGTTCGCACAAGCATTCCTTTCCGTGTTTATACTGGGGGACATGTCCACAACCGAGACTGCTTTCGTAAGTGCTGGCGCTGCGTTGCTGGCCTTGGTGAAAGCTTGGTGCAAGGAAGTATTGGACAAGCGGGCTGCGTAATGTCTGACGAATGGGAGATGTTTCTCGCTGAACACGGCGACGACATCACGGAAACAGTGCATGGCAACATGCGCCGTGACGTGAACCTGTTCGACATAGAAGACGGAACGCATGCGGGCTGGTGCAAAGACAGGCTCGGCGTCCTCATCGTTTTAACCGAGGAGGAAGCCGAGGGGCTTGTGTCTGAGGACTGGCGCGTCCAACAAGGGTACAGTGTGCATCCCGTGTTCAAGGAGTTCTTCGGCAGGCTGATTCAGGACATGACGGTGCGGGCATTGGATGCCCGCTCCGACCCTGAGATCTAGTCCAGGTGGTACTTGTCCGCAAGGGCAGGCATCTTGCGTCTCAAAATTTCCGCCAAGAGTTTCGGCGCTTCGTCACGCCTGCGCGCCACCGTGGTTTTCGGTATACCCGTTACTCGCTCTATTTGGCGAAGAGACAACTGGGCGCCGTAACGGCATTCGAGCACCATTCGGTGTGGTTCGGGGAGTTCAGCCAACGCTTCGACAACAACTTTGTCTTGAGGTGACAACCACGTCGCCGCAGACGAGGAATGCGGCTCACGACCTGGTGGTGTTTGCATCAACGCGGCAAGCTCGTTCAGTGGTCTAGAGGTGTCACCCATTGGGAGCACGGCGCGGTAGTAATCGTTGAGTGCTCGGTCAAGTAACCAGCCCGTGGGAT
>MPLY02078191.1_pt1 | contig 11857 bp, 7 predicted proteins | sample 1617301 | NCBI WGS metagenome assembly MPLY02 (sample SAMN05944805, study PRJNA350692) | marine metagenome | biome: marine; feature: ODZ; material: water; isolation source: 140 m water sample filtered on 0.2 um supor filter | place: Pacific Ocean | collected 2012-04-08 | depth 140m m
TGATGCATCAATCGCCGCGGCGAGCTCAGTCTCCGTGGCGGCTATCGTGGCATCTGTTCCTTCCAGGTTCCTACCCAACTCATCGGCCGTAAGGGACGTGACATCCGACTCGCGCGAGTTGACATTGACCGCAACCGGCAACCCGGGAGCTTGCACGCTGACTCGAGTCTCGTAGAAACCGGCCTCCTTCGCGCGCTCCAACAGAGCCACGAACTGGTTTCCATGCTCGCGAACCGGGACGGTGATGGTTTCCTTCGAAGGGGTGTCGAAGACCGCATCGCTGGCGTCGGGTTGCTCTACGTAAGACAGCGAGAGAGAATCACCAACCATGCGCGGCTGCTCGAACTCCCGTCCCGCAAGATAGGTAACGATTTGCTGCATGAGCATGGGAAAAACCGGCGTCTGCGCCATGTTGTTCCAGCTGGTGCCCGCCGAGGTCGTGAACATGAACACATGCCCGCGGCCAAGCGAATGCTCCAGAAGAACCGGGGCGCCACTTCCGGCCAGGCTCAGGATCGGAAAGCTGGAGGAGGATGGATCCACTTCAAATCGCGTGAGAAAACGCGTTTCGCTGAAAAGGTCCTCCGGGAGGGATCGCAGGGGAAGGCAGATGCTGTGGCTCGGCATGGCGGGATCAAGCGGTCTGCCTGCGCCAAGCGTGGTGCTTGTGTCCACCAGTTGACCGAGCCTGGCAGGTAGCAGCGGATTCGGCCCGCTTGCCGAGCGCTCGTTCCATACGGCGGGTTTTACGTTTTCCCCGGCAAACCAGACGAGCCCGTTACCCTGTCTGACATGACGCGAAAATTGATTGACCTGCTCCGTGGTGATCTCCGGGACATCGGCGAGGATTATCACATCGAGATCGTCCAGTTGTTGCGACGGCAGCGAAATCCACGGCACTGAGCGGACCACGTAGTCCTCATCCTGAATCCCGTCACCCCGGGCCAACAAGGCCGATACCACCAAACGGCCCGCATCACCGTCCGACCCATCCACACAAAGCACCGACACCCGGTCACGCACCACCGCAACCACCCGACGCACGTTGTCGGTTGCGAGAAGATCACCTGTGATCTCCGCGGTGATCCGGGTGGGACCCGCATTGTGAAAGGGAACAAAGAGCGAAACGGTCTCGGACGCTCCGGCGGCGATCGCGGGAATCGTCTTGGTGTCAATCTGCACGCCCTCGACGCGGCACTGAACCTCGACATTGGACACCGGCTCCGTCCCGCAGTTCCTGACCGTGGCCTGGTAACGGGCAGTGGTCCCTTTGCGCAAAACACCGGCAACAAGATCAAGATCCGTCACGGCGAGGTTGGCGGGTGTGCCAGTCACCGGAACAAGAAAGAGCTCCGCCTGATTGCTTACCTCGGCGAGGGCCTCCTGAAACTTCGCGGAGGACTCCCTCCAATCCCGCGCCTGTGCGTCAGTGATGAAATAGACTTCCTTCTGGGGCGCTTCCATGTCCGCTGCCAGCTCTGCGAGCCGCTTCGGAACGCGATCGAGATCGAGCTCTGCCGGCGCCGCATTCAGGTCCTGCAAGGCTTCGCGAAACCGTTCGCGATTGAAGGCCATGTTGCGGACCACCACTTCATCTTCGCCACCAAGCAAAATGAGGGAGACTGGATCGCCTGGTTGCATGTGCCCGCCGATCACTTCCACCTGGTCCAACGCGCGATCGAAGCGGGTAGCACCCTCTCCGCCGTGCTCCATGCTGAAAGACGCATCGAGCGCAATAATCACCCCGGCCCTCGACTCGCCGGGAATCCAGCTGGCCGTCCCGCCTTGCCATGTCGGCCGCGCGAGCGCGAATACGAGAAGGAGAAGCGCCAGGCAGCGCAGGCAGAGGAGCAGCACATCGCGCAGTTTAATTTGCCTCGACCGGACGCGCACGGCCCGGTTGAGAAACTGCATTGCCGCCCAGTCCGTGCGCTTGACCTTATGGCTATTGAGAAGGTGCGCGAGGATGGGAAGGGCCACCCCCGCCGCTGCAAACAGAATGAGCGGATGAAGAAAACTCATGGCCGGGCAGCAGAGGGAGCGTGGAGGGTTGTCGCACGCTGGTGAAGAAACTCGCTCAGCAGGGCATCGAGCGGACGGGAAGTATCGACCATGGCATAATCTACATGACTGGCCACGCACCCGGCCTTCAGGTCTTTCAAATACTTCCCGAAGCTGGCGAGATAATCGTCCCGGATCCGCTCGGGCTGGGTCGTCAGCGACTCCTCGCCTTCCAGCCCCTCGAAGAGCCAGGTTCCGTTGAACGGGAACTCGATCTCGTAGGGATCGAGGGTGTGCAGGACCACCACGTTGTGGCCGTCATACCTGAGGTGGTCGAGTCCGGCGCGGATGTCGTCCACGTCGGAAAACAGGTCCGAGATCAGGATCACAAAGGAACGCCGCTTCATCATGAGCGCGATGTCGTGCAGCTGTTTCGCGATGGTCGTCCGCGGCACCGATTTCACTTCACGGAGCAAGCGGTCAATCTCGAGGATGATCCCCATCGCGGAGCGCGGCGGCAGGTAGGCACGCACTTCCGAGTCGAAAACCGACAAACCCACCGAGTCGCGCTGCTTGAGCACCAGGTAGGCAAGAGAAGCCGCGAGAAACTTGGCATATTCCAGCTTGCTCACCTTCCCCGACGCATAATTCATCGAGGCGCTGGCATCGATCAGGATCGTGCAGTCAAAGCTTGTCTCCGCCTCGTAGAGCTTCGTGTAGTAGCGGTCGGTGCGACCAAAGACCCGCCAGTCGAGATCGCGGAGAGCGTCGCCAGGCGCATACTGCCGGTGGTGCGCGAACTCCGTGCTGAACCCGCGCAGTGAACTACGGTGACTCCCCACCCGCAACCCCTCCACCACCTCGCGCGCGACCAGTTCGAGGTCGCCCAGCTTTTGCAGCACCTCGGGATCGAGGTAGTTGGTCTCTGGCAAATGCTCGGACATTGATGAGGGCTAGCTGGCCATCTTCTTGAGCAGCTTCTCGTCCGACGGAACTTCTTCCACGAGCTTCTCGATCAGGGTGTCGGAAGTCATCCCCTCCGAGCGCGCCGCGAAGTTGGGAATGATGCGATGCCGCAGCACCGGCAGGCAAAGTTCGCGAATGTCATCGACGGCAACGTGGCAACGACCCCGCAGGGCGGCCCGTGCCTTGCCGGCAAGAACGAGGTTCAGCGATGCGCGCGGACCCGCTCCCCAGGCCATGAATTTCCTGACAAACTCCGGCGCATCCGACTCGTCGGGCCGGGTCGCCCGGGCCAGGGTTACCGCGTAGTTGAAGACGTGCTCGGAGACCGGGATGCGCCTCACGACGTGCTGGAACTCAAGGATGGCTGACGCGTCGATGACCTCCTTCGGTTCCGGCTCGTCATCCCCGGTCACACTGCGCACGATATCGAGTTCCTCGGAGTAGCTCGGATACTTGACCAGGATGTTGAAGAGGAAGCGGTCGAGCTGCGCCTCCGGCAACGGGTAGGTCCCCTCCTGCTCGATCGGGTTCTGGGTCGCCAGGACAAAGAACGGTTCATCGAGCTTGTGATCAATTCCTCCCGACGAAACTCGCTTCTCCTGCATCGCCTCCAACAACGCAGCCTGCGTCTTGGGCGGGGTCCGGTTGATTTCGTCAGCAAGCAGCAGGTTCGTGAACACCGGACCTTTCTGGAACTTGAAGTGTCGCTGGTGGGTCTCGGGATCCTCCTGCAACAGCTCCGTTCCCGTAATGTCCGACGGCATCAGGTCCGGCGTGAACTGGATCCGTTTGAAAGAGAGCGACATGGCCTCTGCCAGCGAGCTCACCAGCAGCGTCTTCGCCAGGCCCGGCACCCCCACCAGCAGGCAATGCCCACGGGCAAAAATCGAAATCATCATCTCGTCAATGACCTCGTCCATGCCAACGATTGTCTTGCGCAACTCGGTGACGATCGCGTCTCTCGCTTCGCCGAGTCTCTCCACGGCCTGAATGTCTTCGGATTCTTTTGTCATGAGGTTTAGGGCAGGATCGGGAGGGTGAAGTGTTCCTTAAAGGACTATCCCATCAGGGATCGTCAATCGAGGAAAGGAGACTGGAGGGAAGCAGGTAAGAATCGCAGCTGGAGCAATCAGTCGGTTCTTGGGTGGGTTCATGGGCAAGGTGGAACGTCAGGATCGAGCCATGGGATTTCATACCAGAATTCCCGTAGGGGTTACCCGTCAAATATCCGGATCTGTCATTCCTATTGCGAATTATTATCGCGTATTTGCGTCACCTCTCGATGAGGCTGGATTCTCCCCATTGGACGGACCCATTGCACCCGGGATCCGTCCAAGGCGCCGATTTCCGAAACCGGGTCCCAGTGAACAAGCCTTCCTCAACGAACTCGAAACCCGGGATCTTCCGGTGGGAAATTTCAATCTACCGGATTGGGAGGATCGCAAGGACGGTTTGCATGGTTGCCTTTCCTCGCTGTTCCAGGTCACTCCGCCGACAGCGCTTATCTGCGAAGAGTCCCTGATCTTCGTGGCGGCCTTGCAGTTCCTCGCCAGGTGGAGGCTCCGTGTTCCAGGCGATGTTTCGCTGGTGTCCTCCGACGCCAATCCGACCTTGGGCCGAGCCTTCCCTCGCCCCACATCCACTGGAACTCTCAACCCGTGGCAGGCCGCATCGTGACCTGGGCGGCCAACGTCAGCCGCGGCAGGAAGGACCAGCCCCAAACCCTTACCAAGGCCTCCTTCGTCGAAGGAGAAACGATGGGGCCAGCGCCGTGAACCGGCACCGGTAATTCTGCGGCGTCACGCCCATGAACCCGGAGAATTTCCGGAAAAACGCGCTGTGGTCGTCGTCCTTGTGATGATTGCAGACTCTACCCCACGCAATCGACGAGGGGATAATCTTCTCCAAGGATCGCTTTGCCGGGGACGCCGAGCCAGTTTTCGAGGATGGCCCGGTAGACGCTGCGGAAGTCGACCTCCATCTTGAGATTATCGTTATCGAGCTCGGTGAGGCTCGGCTGTTTACCGTGCAGACCCGCCTTTACCCCGGGTCCAAAAAGATACATCGGTTGCGCCAGGCCGTGGTCGGTACCCCCGCTGAAGTTTTCTTTCACGCGACGGCCGAACTCACTGAAGGTGAAGGTCAGCACACGTTCGGCATTGCCCTGCCGGGCGAGGTCTTTCTGGAAGGCGGCAACTGATCCACAAAGCTCGGTCATGAGTTCGTCATGACGACGACGCTGGTCAGCGTGGGTATCATAACCCCCAAACTGGGCAATGCCCTGAGCGGCATAGTAGACGCGCGTGTTCATCCCTTTTTCGATGAGTCCCGCGATGGTGCGCAGGGAGTTGCCGAACTGGGTGTCCGGATAGGTCACCGGGGTCTTGTAACCCCGCACGAGATTCTGGATGGTTTCACTGCTGGCATTGGCATTGACGGCCGTCTCGGTGACAAACTGGGCGTCGCTTTTACCGACGTCCTTCATCTTGGCGAGCCGGTTGAGGTCCTGGTAGAGGGCATAACCTTTTTCCGAACGATCCCCGACGTAGCCGAAGGACTTGGGCGAACTGAAGGCGATGCCGGGATGGTCCTTTCCGGTCACGGTGAGAGGATGCCGGCCCGGACCCACCGCGAGGGACAGCTTGGGATCCTTGTCGTCCTTGAAGGCGTGATCGAGGTAGCGGCCGAGCCAGCCGGTGGCGCCGCGCTTGCCCGTTCGTCCCTCGCCGTGAGCAGCTTCCCAGAAATCCCTGGAGGCGAAGTGACTGAGGTTGAAATTGGGATAGGCCGTACCCATGACCGCTGCGAACTGGCCCTCGTCGAATAACTCCTTGAAGCCACCCAGATTGGGATGAAGCCCGATCTCATCGTTCAGCTTGATGACCTCCTTCTCCTCGATGCGGGTCACCTTGCGGAACTTGTAGTAGTCCGGGTTTGCATAGGGAGGCATATCGCTGAGACCGTCGTGGCCGCCGGTCAGGAGAAGCGAAACCACGATGCGGTCGTTCTTTTGGTTCGCGGGAGCGGGACCTGCCAGGGAGGTATTGAGCAGGAAGTTGGGCAGGCTCGCGCCGACTCCGACGACGCCGAGACCGCGGGTGAGAAACTCACGGCGGGCTGCAATCTTGATCTTCGACATAAGGCAATCCTTTCGGGTATTAGTTAGTTCCGGTGGCTGATTTCAGTTCATTTGGTATTCGGGCGTGCTGACCATGAGGACCAGCAAGTCTCTCAGCTTGGCGTTGATGGAGTCGCGCTGTTTCGCCCACTCGGGCGGAGGGGGAAGTTTGCCGAGGGATTGGCAGAGCTTCCTGCGCTGCTCGTCGTTCAGGGGCTTGACGAAGCAGGCTACAACGAGGTGATCCACCACCTCACTCGGATCCTGGCAGCCATCCCGTTCGAGTCGTCTGGCGACGTCAACGGCTTGCTTGCGGTCCGGATCGACCGCCATTTGCATGAGCTTGGCAGAGGAGTTGTAGCGGGAAAACATGCGGTTGGCACTGATCCATGAACGCCCCCGACGCCAACCCTTGACATCCGGTGGCTCCAGCAGTTTCTGCCCCATCGCTTCGACGGCGGCGTTCAGTTGACCATAATCAGTGATATCTTTCACTCCGAGGTCGCGCATCATGCCAGCCACCAGTTGCACGGGGCTCTTGATCTTGGTCCCCATCGCTCCCTCCCCGTAGAAGGCCTCGGACTGAAAGAGGTTCTTGAGCATGGGGCGCAACTCGTAGTCGCTCTTGCGCAGGACCGTCGCCAGCTTCTCGATGGTTTCCCCGGCGGGATCCTGGTGCGCGAAGTATTCAAAGAGCCGCCGCGCGACGAAGCGCGAGGTGGCCGGTTGCTCCAGGATGAGCCTGACGAGATCGTCACCCGTCCACGGCCCCTTCTGTCCGAAAATGGTTTTCTCTCCTGCGTCGTGCTGGTTCAGATTCAGACGGAACTGGCCCGTGCTGTGGTCGAAGTTGTATCCCGTGAGGGCGCGCCCGGCCTCGCGAATATCCGCCTCAGTATAACCCTGGTCCTCGCCCATGGCGAAGAGCTCCATGATTTCCCGGGCCAGGTTCTCGTTGGCGTGCCCCTTGACGTTCTTGTTGTTATCGAGATAGCGGATCATGGCCGCGTCATGAAGAATACCATAGAGCAATCCGCGGAAGTTGCCGGCCGCATGCTCACGAAAGAGCTCGTTCTGACGATACATGCTGTAGCTGTTCCTCACCACGCTCTGCTGGTTCGCAAAATGGCCGTGCCAGAAAAGAGTGAGCTTTTCCTGGAGCGGCCGTGGTGATTCGACAATGCGCTGCAGCCACCACTGACGCAATTTCGCGGCCTGCCCTGCCTCCCAGCCGTTCCTGTCCCCGGCGGCCCGATTCATGAGGAAGTCGTTGCGCAGCTTTTTCTCCAGCGGGTTCGCCTTCCGGGGCAGGGCGATGTCGAGCGGCACCTCGGCGGAGGGTTGGAGGTGGAAATCAACGAGGGTGTCCACCGCCTTGTGAAGGCCCATGGCGTGCAGCTTTTTCACCTGCTGCGGCGTACCACCAAAGCCGGCGCGAACGAGCAGGTGCCGCGCCTTGGCATAATCCCAGGCATCCGCCGTGAGCGGCGGGAGCCCACCCAGCATGGCCATCTGCGGGGTGTAGACATGAACGAGAGCCTCGGCGATATCCCGGTTCTTCCGGGCGATCAGCTTCTCCGCGGCTTTCCTGGCCGCAGTCTGCTCTTTCGCAAAATCCTGGAGGGCCTTCTTCTTGTTGAGATCGGTTTCCGCAGCTGCCATCCTCACGGCGATTGCGCTGGCCCCACCACTTTGCTCAATGATCTGGTTGGCGGTCCGGATCGTTTCCCGGGCCCAGAGCTCATACTCGAGGGCGGAGAGCAACTGTGCCTCGTGTTCCCCATCGGAGGGCGGAGCGGTCACGTAACGAACGCCGTCTTTCTTGCGCTGCACGACACCTTCGGCCGCCTTGATCTTCCATGCCTCCCAGGCCTTGTCTGCGGCGGGACCTTCCATCACAAGCAGGGCGCGCTCCGCACTTCGTGTCGCGGCCATCCTGTCCCGCGTGCGCTCTTCGCAATCGACTAGCTCGAGGGAAGCCTTGTTGGCGACCCGGGTATCTTTGATGAGGCGCTCCTCCACCGCCCTCATGGTGGCGGCCTTCTGTTCCAGCTGCGTCCGGACCTCGGCCAACGACGCGCTATCCGCCCCTCCCTTTTGCCCCAGCTCAAACGCCTCCTGGACAGCAATCAACTTCTTGAGAGCCTCTTCCGCCCGCGTCCTCTCGGAGCGGGCAATTTCCCGGGTGGCGGAACGGGCCATCTCCCGGGAAGTCCATTCCCGGCTGACGGCATCCTCTTCCGCAGCCGCCTTGCTCACCTCCGCCACTGCCGATTCCAGATCCCTGGGCTGTTCGGCCTCAACCGGAACAATACCCGTGAGACCGATCAGGGTCACGAGCGCAACTGCATGGTCAAACTTGGAGCGTTTCATGATGAGTGAGTCCTTTCCTGTTCCGTCGAGCACTCCGAACATCGCAAGCCACGAGACCGAGGAGTCTCATGCCCGGTCGCTCATGAGCAGCCGTTTTCCAGATTAACAGTATACGGAATACACTCGAGCGAGGGCGGTCGTTGACCGGGATCAATGAATTAAACAATATCCGGACGAAAGGTTCTTCGCCGGACTGCCCCACAGTCAAAAAATGCCGCCAAGCGACAATGCGACAAAGGAAGAGTCCGTTCTGAACCCCGGGATCGGAGGCTGTTCGCACCCACTTGCCAAAGAGATCCTCAATGAGGCGGAACCTACTCCCAGATAAGAAAGCGTTGCCTCCTTCATCGGGTTTGTTTCGCCCGTTTGAGAATCGTCGCTGCACCCTTCGCCGTCGGAGCTCCGAAGTCTCCTCTCAAACAATTGCGAATCCGCCTGACGTTCGATCTGCTTGATCACTCACCGTGGGATCAACATCACCACCCCGGCCCTCTGCGTCTGGTTGAGGGCACCGAAAATGGATGGTGCGCACGAGAGGACTCGAACCTCCACGAGTTATTCACTCACTAGATCCTGAATTTACCTTGGCTGGTTGGGATAATGTTGATTGCTGCGCAAGTACAGCGGCTTCTGCGTCTCTCTGCAAGATGTGATTCCTCTGACAGCGCAAGGATGCGCTGGGTCTCCCATAATAACTGTCTGAATCTGTCAGAAGACCGGTCCTATGTCACTCTAACGCCTTGCTCCCCTCCGCATGCGCAGCCTTGAGGTCTCGTAGCCATTTGCAGCGACCTGTAGAGAGCCTTCTACAACCGCGTCCACCCGCACAGCGGATTGGGCTTCCAAAGCCCCGACGGCTTTGCCAGAACCATGGCGCAACTAGAACCAGTCCCCCGAACCTAACATTTCAACTGGCCCAAAAAGGGTGTCCCGATCACAGGACATATGAAGACAATACAAACACCTTGGAACATTGCCAACGGAGCTGGCTTGCTGATAGCCATTGCTGGGCTTGCCGGAACTTCATGGGCGGCGCCGGAACCGGCCGTTGCGCCCCCTCCGAATGCGTCGGCGGAGGTGACCTGGGACGCCAAGGCGGGAACGCTCGCCCTTCGCTACCACGGCACTGTGATCCTCGACGCCGTGGTGGAGGCGCGGGATCAACACGGCCAGAAGATCGCAGCCGACCTGAAAATGTCCCCAGAAGTAAAGCCGGGTGACAAGGTCGAGCAGCTCCTCAAATTCGCGCTTGCCGAGCCAGAGGACGGCGTTGAGCTATTCCTCCGCGGAACAGTCGTCGGCAGCGGCGAGGCGTTTCCCGCCGAGACGAAAGGCGCCACGAGCAAGCGACTGCCGATCATCCGCACCAGCGTGGGGCCGAGCCGCAGCCTGCACAACAACGCGGTCTACGACCGGCGCTGGGACTGGATGCTCGCCGGGCCGGGCGACGGGGCCACGCGCATCCTGCCGGAGCAGTCCGGCGAGGAGGGGGCCACCTTTTCCTGGGTGAGCCGGTCGGCGAGCCTGGAGCTGGTGTTCCGCCCGCGCTTCTACGAAAAACACCGGAACCTGCCCGGCTTCGAGCCGTGGACCTACAAGGTGTGGAAGGGCTCGATTGCCGGCTATTGCTCGTGGTGGCCGTACCGCGAGCAGATCAGCCAGCAGGTGGTCGACGAGTTGACTGGCGTTTTTGCGGACAAGAAGCTGCCGGACTTCGGCTACGATTATCTCCAACTCGACGCCGGCTACACCGCGTGTGGCGGCGGCCAGCCGGCCGGCGGCCCGGCCTCGTTCCTCGAATGGGACGAGAACAAGTTCCCCGACGGCGCCGAGGGCGCGATCAAGGCCATCCGGGCGGCCGGCATGAAGCCGGGCGTCTGGTGCCACCGCGTCTACCGCTCCTATAACCGCAAGGATCTCCCCGAGACCGGCAAGCAAAACCCGGACTGGTTCGTCTGCAAGGAGGATGGTTCCATCTACCAGGGTGGCTACGGTGTCTGGACTCTCAACACCAGCAACGAAGAGGCGCTCGACAACATGGTGCGCCCGCTGTTCCGCGGAATCCGGAAGCTGGGTTGGGACTACGTGAAGATCGACGGCGCTGGCGACATGCTCAACTCCGACAAGCAGCAACCGGCCGAGGCCCACTTCAAGAAGGTGGGCATGACGCCCGAGGAGTCGCTGCGCAAATGGGATACCGTGGCGCGGGAGGAACTCGGCCGGGACACCTTCATCCTCACCTGCTGGGGCGTCAGCCCGGGACGTGTCTCGGTCGGCCTGGTGGATGGGGTCAGGCTCGGCGGCGACGGCTTCCAGTGGAACACCATGCTGGGCAACAGCTCGATGAACGGCGTGGCGTGGCGCGGCGACCCCGACCACTGCGACATCCTGCCCGAGAGGGAGGATGAAAGGATGACCATGGATGTGTTCGGGGCGGACTCCGCGCCCACCGACACGATCGTGCGGCCCGCGGTGGTGGCGATGGCCGGCAGCATGCTGCTGGTCAGCGACAAGGCGGAGGTTTACGAAAACGACGCCCACCTTGAAGGGATGAAGCGCAGCGCACCGGTGCTCTTCACGGTGCCCGGACAACTCTACGACAGTGGTGGCAACGGCGAGTGGTGGCTGCAGGAAATCGACCGGCCCTTCGACCACTGGTCGGTGCTGGCGCGCTTCAACTGGAACGGGAAGGAATCCCCGGAGCAGGAGGTCGAGTTCGCCGAACTCGGGCTGGATCCGAAGCGTGACTACCTCGTCTTCGAGTTCTGGACGCAGGAGTACATGGGCAAGCACCGGGGCGCGTTCACCGCACCGGCGATGGACGCCAACACGGGCATGCGCGCCTTCGCGATCCGCGAGGCACGCGAGCACCCGTGGGTGCTCTCGACGACTCGTCACCTTTCGCAGGGCGGCGTGAGCCTGGTCGGGGAGAAATGGGACGCCGCGGCCAAGAGCCTCGCGGGTACGAGCAAGGTGGTGGTGGGAGACCCCTATGATCTGACCGTCAGCATACCGTTCGGCTACAAGCTCTCCGGGGCGGAGGTCTCCGGCGAGGAGGTCACCACCGAGAGCCAGACCGAGACCGCCACGGTGCGGTTTGTTCCCTCGGCCACGAAGGAAGTGCAATGGAAAATGACCTTCGACAAATTCGGCATCTTCGAAAGCAACCAGTGAACCAGGGATCATCATGAACGCCATTCTCCATACTTCGACCCTATTTGCGGTCGCCTGTGTACTGGTGGCGCCCACCCCGAACATGCACGCCAAATCGTTCCCGGTGGCCTCCGTGCAAACCATCCCCTCCGCCACCAGGGTCATGGAATGGACAATCTGCACCCCCACCTACCCCGGGCCGTGAAGCTCCAGGAAATCAGAGCTGGAAAAGCAATTTCCTAGCAA
>MPLY02003800.1_pt1 | contig 11834 bp, 8 predicted proteins | sample 1617301 | NCBI WGS metagenome assembly MPLY02 (sample SAMN05944805, study PRJNA350692) | marine metagenome | biome: marine; feature: ODZ; material: water; isolation source: 140 m water sample filtered on 0.2 um supor filter | place: Pacific Ocean | collected 2012-04-08 | depth 140m m
GTGCCCCTCGCCCTCTTTCTCAGCTTCTCAATCGGGTTGGGTGGCGTGATCTGGAGCGGGATGTATGTGCGCCAAGGCTCCCTGCTGGGCGTGTGGCTCTCCCACATCATCGTCGATTTCGGCATCCTCTCGATCGGGCACCAATTGCTGTTCGGCACCGCGTCACCTGTGAATTAGCGGGAGCGGATGCAGTACGATCTGGCCAAGCGCTTGGTTGTTTCGGGCCGCCCGGCGCGATAGCGTCTGGTGCAGCCATGAAAACTTGGACCTTTTACTTTTGCGGACTGCTCATCACGATCGCGGCCTTGGCTGAACCATTGCCCAAGCGCCCTCCTATTCTCGACGACCCGTTTCTTTGGCTGGAGGAGGTCGAGGGCAAGCGCGCGCTAGACTGGGTGGAGCAACGCAACGGCGAAACCCTCGCCGAGCTGCAGGCCGACGCGCGCTACGAGCACTTCCTCGCGCAGGCGGAGGCGTTGCTAAACGCGAAGGACCGCATCCCGTACGGCTCGGTTCGTGGCCGGTACATGTACAATTTCTGGCGGGACGCCGAGCATGTGCGGGGCATCCTGCGGCGGACGACACTGGCCTCGTACCGCACCGCCGAGCCGGAGTGGGAAACAGTGCTCGACATCGACGCACTGGCCAAGGCCGAGGATGAAAACTGGGTATACAAGGGTATCACCTGGCTGGCTCCCGACTACGAGCGCTGTCTCATCAAGCTCTCGCGCGGCGGGACGGACGCGTCGGTGCACCGCGAGTTCGATGCGGTGACCAAGCGCTTCGTCGAGGACGGTTTTTTGCTGCCGGAGGCCAAGTCCGGCATCGCCTGGCTGGATCGTGACACGCTGCTCGTCGGCACCGACTGGGGCAGCGGTTCGCTGACTGCGTCCGGCTATCCGCGCATCGTGAAACGCTGGAGACGCGGGACGCCCCTGACTGGGGCCGAGACGGTTTTCGAGGGGCGCCACGAGGACATCGGCATCTGGCCACGTGTGCTCGATTCCGGCGAGGCCACCCTGCCGATGATCGACCAATCGCTGACGTTCTACACCGGGGCATACCATCTCATCGGCGGCGACGACGAACTGCAGCAGTTGCCGTTGCCGGAGTCTGTTGATCCGGCCGGGTTTTATGCCGGGCGAATCCTGTTCACACTGCGCGAGACGTGGAAGGTCGCGGGCCAGACATTTCCGCAGGGGGCGCTGCTGGCGATTAACGCGGCGGCATTTCGGTCAAGCGGCAGGCTGCCGCGCGTCGAGACGATTTACACGCCGGACGACCGGACAAGCATCGAGGGCGTCACCGTGTCGCGCAGCGGCCTTTACGTGTCGCTGCTGCAAAATGTGAAGGGGCGCATCCTGCGCTTTGGCGTGGACACCGAGACGGGCAAATGGAGCGCCGAGCCGCTGCCGTTGCCGCCCAACGGCACGGTGTCCCTCTCGGCGGCGAGCCCCCACTCCGACACGGTGCTGGTGAATTACGAAGATCACATCACGCCGGACCGGCTGAGCGAGTACGACGCCGGGGCAAATGCGCTGGCGCTGATCAAGTCGCTGCCGGCCCGTTTTCGAGCCGACGGGTTGCAGGTCAGCCAGCACGGGGTCACCAGCGCCGACGGCGAAGTGGTGCCGTACTTTGTGATTCATCGCAGGGGACTCAAGCCCGACGGCTCGACGCCGACGATCCTGTACGGCTACGGCGGTTTCGAGATTTCGCTCAAGCCAAGCTACTCGGCGACCATCGGCAAGTTGTGGCTCGAGCGCGGCGGCGCGTACGCGGTGGCGAACATACGGGGCGGCGGCGAGTTTGGGCCGCGCTGGCACAAGGCCGCGCTCAAGACGAACCGCCAGCGGGCGTACGACGACTTCATCGCCGTGGCGGAGGACTTGGCCAAGCGCGGCATCACCTCTCCCAAGCGCCTGGGCATCTCCGGCGGCAGCAACGGAGGCCTGCTCGTGGGTGCCATCTTCACGCAGCGGCCCGACCTGATGAACGCGGTCGTCTGCCGTGTGCCGCTGCTGGACATGTTGCGCTACACCAGGTTGCTGGCCGGCGCGAGCTGGGCCGCCGAGTACGGCGATCCGGAGGACTCGATCATGCGCGCAGCGATCCTCAAGTACTCGCCGTACCAAAACATGTTCCCCGAGCGCGCATACCCGAAAGTGTTCATCGAGACCTCGACGAAGGACGACCGCGTGCATCCCGGCCACGCGAGAAAAATGGTTGCTCGAATGCGCGAACAAGGGCACCCGGTTTTGTATTTTGAAAACACCGAGGGTGGTCATGCCGCTGGGGCCAACCTCAGGCAGCACGCCCGGCGCTACGCCCTTGAGTTCGTCTACTTCTCCCGCCAACTTGGCCTCAAGTGAGCGTTTGGCCGGGCGCACTCACGCGCCGGCGAGAGGCTCGAGCGGGTGCCGGGTGAGTTCCTTCAACTGCGCCCGCTCGGCGATGAGCTTGATCAACTGCTCCTCGGTGGCGCCGGCGAGCTCGCGCTGAATCCCGGCCAGGCGGTGCTCGATAAACTGGTTGCGCAGCCGCAGCACGATGTCCTTCAGCTGCTTGGCGGGATCGGGGATGATGCGCCCGTCGGCCACGGCCTCGGTGGCGAGCCGCTTGAACGCGTCGGACGACAAAATACCGAGCAGCTCCGGCATGCCGGCGTCGGGGTTCTCCACGTGCAGGGAGAAGTGTTGCTGCACGATTTTGCGAACGGCGGGGTGCGTCACCCAGCCGAGGTCAAGGTGCGCCTCGAGCCAGTTGGTGGAGTCCCGGTCGATGAGCGCGAGCTTGAGGAGCCAGAACTCGACCGGCCCCGGCTTGGCCATCGGTTGTTCGGCCTCCCCGGGCGGCGGCTCGTCGTGCTCCGGTTCCGGCTGCCGAAAGCCGCGCTTCTTTTTCTTGAACTCAGCACGCACGGCATCGGTATCGACGCCGAGCCGGTGGCCGACCTTTTGTGCGTAGGTGTCGATCAGCACTTGGTTGGCAGTTTTTTGTACGGCATCGCGCATTTCCTGTACGATGTTGACCCGGCCGCGGTCAGAGTCGGTATCGTGCATGCGGCAGAGGTGGCTGAGAAGGAAGTCGAAGAATCCGGGCGCGTCGGTGACCAACTGGTGGAAGGCATCGGCGCCGTTCTCGCGAATGAAGCTGTCAGGGTCGTGCGGCCGCGGGATGACGGCGACGCGGATGGCCAGGCCGCTGGCAAGCAGGTCGTCGTGGGAACGCAGCGCGGCCTGCTGCCCGGCGGTGTCGGAGTCGAAGCAGAGGACGACCTCCTCGGCGTATCGCTTGAGAATGCGGGCCTGGTCGATAGTGAGGGCGGTTCCCTGCGGCGCGACGGCGTGCTCGATGCCGGCCAGGTGGCAGGCGATGGTATCGAGCTGGCCTTCGCAGACGATGGCGGACTTGGCGTCGAGAATCGGCCGCTTGGCCTTGTCCAGCCCGTAGATCACGCGGCGTTTGCTGAAGATGGGCGTCTCGGGCGAGTTGATGTATTTGCCGCCCTTCTGCTCGGCGCTGAGCACCCGGCCGCTGAAGCCGATGACGCGGCCCTGCTCGTCGCAGATCGGGAAAATGAGCCGGCCGCGGAACCGGTCGTATTGGCCCTTGTCGCCGGCGATGGCGAGGCCGCCCTTTTCGAGCAGGGCGGCGTCGTGTTTCTTCGACTTGGCCCAGTTGATCGTGTCGTCCCACTCGTCCGGCGCGAATCCGATGCGAAAGCGCCTGACCGCCTCGTCGCTGATGCCGCGCTTGGCCAGGTAGTCGCGGGCGGTCTGGGCGCGGGCGTCGTTGGCCAGGGTGGTCTCCCATCGCTGGGCCACCTGCTCGTGCAGGGAGCGGAGTTTTTCCTTCAGTGAGCCCTCCTCGCGCTGCCCGGGGCTCATCTCGAACTCAATCGGGATGCGCACCTGCTCGGCGAGGCGCTGCACCGACTCGACAAAGGAGAGGTTCTCGAACTCGCGCAGGAACGTGAACACGTCGCCGCCCTTGTGGCAGCCGAAGCAGTGGAAGATCTGCTTGGATGGACTGACGTTGAAGCTGGGGGTCTTCTCCTTGTGGAACGGGCAGAGGCCGACGAAGTTCGTGCCGGCGCGCTTGAGAGGGAGGTACGAGCTGATGACCTCGACGATGTCGCTGGCGTGGCGGACCTGCTCGATCGTGGCCTGGGGGATGACGGGCAAGGCAGCTCCGGCGGTTTGGGTTAGTTGGCCTTGTTGCGAATGAGCCAGTAACGGATGGTGACCGCCTGCGGGTGGCCCGGCTGGAGGCCGATCACGCGCTTGTAGTGGACGTTGGCCTTGGCCACGTCGTTGAGCTTCTCGGCGTACAGTTTGCCGGCCTCGAAGTGGGCCTCCGTGTTGTCCGGGTCGAACTGCAGGAAGGTCTCAAATTCGCTTGCGGCGTCGGCGAAGTAGTTCCCCTGCACGAGCGACATGGCGAAGTTGAATCGCGCCGGCTCGTCGTTTGGGTTGATGGCCAGGGCGTGCTCGAACGACTGCAGCGCAAGGTTGGTGTCGCCGGTGTAAAAGGCCGCCTGGCCAAGCTCAAACCGGGCGTCGAACCAGGCCGGGTCGGCCTTGGCCGCCTCGATGTACGCCGCCTTGGCTCGCTGCCATTCCTCGGATTTCTGCGCCGCCGCGCCGTCTTCAAAGTAGGTCTTGGCCACCCGTCGGTCGCCGCTGTCGGGCAGGGCCGGGTTCAGGTATTTGTAGCGCGGGAAGGCGACCGCGCTGGGCAGGACGCTGGCCACCCTTACGGCGTTAGTGGAGGCCTGGGCCACCGGCCCGGGCCCGGGAAGCGGCGTGGTCGGGACGGGCGCGTTCGAGCGCCAGAAAATTTGCGGTTTGGTTTTCTTCTTCGGCTCGGCTGCTGTTTTTTCGTCGTCACCGCCGAACCAGGTCAGCGGGTTCAGCCGCTGTTTCCAGCCCTTGGCCGGCTTGGCCGGTTCCGGCTCGGGAGGGGTGGTTTCCGCTTGGCTGACTTCCGGCTCCGGCGCGGGTTCGCTTGGCCCGGCCGGTTCCGGTTGGATTGCGGTCGGCTCCGGCTTGGCCGCCGGGACGGGCAGCGGTGCGGGCTCGACCACGGTCGTGACTTCCGGTTCGGGCGCGGCCGGCTCCGGCTCGGGCGCTTCAGCGGGCGGCTCAACGATCACGACTTCGGCTGGCTCCGGCTCGGGGGCTGGCTCGACCTCTGCGACGACCGGCTCGGGCTTCGCCTCCTCTTTTGGCTCCGACTCAACTTCGGCGACCGGCTCCGGCTCGGGGATCGGCTCCGGCTTGAGGTATTCCTCGATGCTGTCGACTAAATCCTTGATGTCGGAATCCCCGCTCGGCACCAGGTCAAGGTATTTGCGGTACGCCTCCAGTGCGGCGTCGTATTGCTTCAATTTCTGCCTAGTAATCGCCAGGTTTAAAAGTGCATTTACATTGTTCTTGTCAAGTTTGGTGGCTTCTTCAAAATACATGGCGGCCGTTTTATTTTTTTCCACCCGAGCCGATCCCCGAGCCCGGTCCGATTCGATCGTATTAATCACGCCGAGGCCGTTGTTGGCCTCGGAGCTTTTGGTTGACACTTCTTTAAAGCTGGCACTCGCCTTGTCATAGAGCTTGGCATGCAGTTCAACGGTGCCTTTCTCGATCCAAAACTCAAACTTGTCGCCGGTCATGCTCCGAACTCTATGGAAATCTTCGGCAGCCTTAATGGCATTCTTCCGGAAGTCCTCCTCCTTCTCCTTTGATTTCTTTAAATCCTCCAAGTTATGATTCTCGAAGTACAGCCAGGCGCGGTTTAGATAAGCGCGCTGCTTGATCACAGGAGGCGTATTTTGATTAATGGTGTTTCCGTAAAATTCGAGCGCCTTGGTGCTGTGATCATTCTTCGCGTTGTCATCTTTTGCGGAGCGCGAGAGGATTTGGTGGGCGAGGCCAAGCTGGTTATAGAGTTTGCCGGTGATCTTGAATTCCTTTTTTAGGATCTCGTCATTTTCGATAGAAACCTTGGCTTTTTCCAGTTCGACAAGCGCCTCGGCGGTTTTGCGTTCGGCAAGCAGACGGCTGCCTTCCTCGAGGGCTTTTTGCTCGGGTGGAGTGCATCCAGAGAGGGTAGCCACCACGCAAACCGCCGCCCAAAGCCGGCCGGTCCTGTCGGTGGGTTTTTGCGTGGTCCGCATGGGTGCTGGTGGTAGCATCGCGGCACGGGCGAGTCAAGGGAGGCACACTCTCTTTAAGTCCGCTTCATCGTGCACCCAGGAAGAACCAACCACCGCCCCATTCGGCCGGGCCGGGCCGATTCCCGGCTGGGCACACGTTTTTTTTGCCTGTCGCTGGCGGGAGTCCTGGCCTTGGCCCCGCTTGGCCAAGCGCAGGAGGCCGCTCCGACGCCTGCGCCGCGCATCCTGTTGGTGGAGGACAAGTCCGCGCTGCGCGAATTTGAGGTCGATGCCGCCAAGGTGGCGGAAATGGTCTCCGAGGGGCTGAAACGGCTCACTGGCAGGCCAAGCGCGGCGACCGCTTGGCTGTCGCTGGTCACCCCGGCCGACACGGTCGGCATCAAGGTCAACTCAGTGCCGGGGCCGATCGGCGGCACGCGCAAGCCGGTGGTCGATGCGGTGGTGCGCGGGCTGCTCGAGGCGCGGCTCTCGCCGGACCGGATCATCATCTGGGACCGGTCGCTGGCCAGCCTGCGGGTGGCCGGTTACGACGGCTTGGCCAAGCGGCACGGCGTGCAGTTGGCCGGGAGCCGGGACGCTGGCTGGGATGAGGCGGTGACCTACGAGTCGTCGATCGTTGGCACGCTGGTCTCGGGCGACCTGGGCTTCGAGCGCGGCGGGGAGAAATCCAGTCGCAAGTCGCACCTTTCCCGGTTGCTCACCGGGGAGCTGACGCGCATCATCAGCATCTGTCCCCTGCTCAACCACAATCAGGCTGGCGTGTCAGGCCACCTGGTTGGCTTGGTCGATGGCAGCATAGACAACTCCCGCCGGTTCGGCGTGAACGCCTCGGTCCTCGCGGTGGCGGTGCCGGAGATTCTGGCGCTCGAGGACGCGGAGGAGCGGCGCCACCTCGGCGATCGGCTGGTGCTCAGCATCACCGATGCGTTGTTCTGCCAATACCTGGGCCAGAGCAAATGCCTGCTGCACTACACGGCGGGGCTCGGCCAACTACGCTTCAGCACCGACCCGGTGGCGCTGGATATTTTCTCGATCGAGGAACTCAAGCGGCAACGGGAACGGTTCGAGGCGGACTATTCGCCACCGGACTCCGCCCTGTACCGGAACGCTGCGCTGATCCAGCTCGGGGAGAGCGATCCGGCCCGGCGCGAGGTCGTGGAGATCTTCCGTTGACCGGCCCGCATCGAATCGCGCATTGACACGACCCCGCCGGGCCACCCAAAACAGGGCCTGCTTATGAGCTTGTTAGCTGACAAAGTTGCCGTGGTGACCGGTGCCGGCCGGGGAATCGGCCGCGCGGTGGCCATCGCCTACGCGAGGATGGGTGCCGACGTGGTCTGCGTCTCGCGCACGGAGGAGAACTCGGCCAAGGCCGCGGCGGAGGTGGAGGCGCTCGGCCGCCAAGCCTGGCCGTTGGCCGTCGATGTGTCCGACACGGCCGCGGTTGATGCCGCCGCGAAGGGGATTCTCGAGTCGGCCGGCAGGGTGGACATCCTCGTGAACAACGCCGGCGTCACCCGCGACAACCTGCTCATGCGCATGAGCGAGGAGGAGTGGGACACCGTGCTCAACACCAACCTGAAGGGTGCGTTCAACTTCACCCGGGCGTTCACGCGGCCGTTCATCAAGCAGCGCAGCGGGCGCATCATCAACATCGCCTCGGTGATCGGCCTGATCGGCAACGCCGGCCAGAGCAACTACGCCGCCAGCAAGGCGGCCCTGATTGGCTTCACCAAGTCGGTTGCCCGGGAGTTGGCGCCGCGCGGCATCACCGTTAACGCCATCGCACCCGGCTTCATCGAGACCGACATGACCGCCGTACTCGACGAAAAGGTGCGCGGCGAGGTTATCGCACGGGTACCGCTGGGCCGGTTCGGTTCGCCGGACGACATCGCCCACGCGGCAGTTTTTCTAGCGATGGAGCCCACCGGCTACGTCACCGGGCAGGTGCTCACCGTGGACGGCGGCATGGTGATGTGAGCATCGTAGAGCGTTTTTTTTAGAATAGGTGCTTGACGACCCCGGACGGCGTTCTTAAAGAAGCCCCCGAACATTTCGAGACTTATGTCTGACAATTCACCCGCAGATCGAATCAAGAAAATCATCGTCGAGCAGCTCGGCGTCAACGAGGACCAAATCAAGCCGGAGGCCAAGTTCATCGAGGACTTGGGCGCGGACTCGCTCGACACTGTCGAGCTGGTCATGGCTCTGGAGGAGGAATTCGGAACCGAGATTCCCGACGAGGAGGCTGAAAAGCTCCAAAGCGTCGGGGATGTCGTCAAATTCATTGAGGACACCCAGTCCTGAGGACGGGGACTGAATTTCGGGGCAACTCAAGCTGCCGCCTGGCTTGACTGCCCCGTTTTGCTTTATGCCGGACCCATCACGAAAGCGCGTCGTCATCACCGGCATTGGCGTTGTCTCCCCGTTTGGCCAGGGGGCTGATGTTCTTTGGGAAAAGCTCCTTGCCGGCCAGTGCGGCATTGGCCCCGTCACCGCATTTGACACGGAAGGCTTCGCCTGCACCATCGCCGGGGAGGTCAAAGACTTCGACCCCGCACCGGCGTTTCCTTCGCCCAAGGAGGTTCGGCGAACGGATCGGTTCACCCAGCTCGCCATGGTGGCTGGCTGTGAGGCAATCAACGACTCGGGGCTGGATCTCGAATCGGCCAACCGCGACCGCATCGGCGCCTTCATCGGCTCCGGCATTGGCGGGCTGGTCACGCTGGAGAAACAGCACAAGACCCTGCTCGAGCGCGGCCCCGGGCGGATATCCCCGTTCTTCATCCCGATGATGATCCTCAACATGGCGTCCGGGATGTTCTCACTCTACAACGGACTGCGCGGTCCCAACATCGCCACCTGCTCCGCCTGTGCCACCGCCAACCACGCCATCGGCGAGGCATGGCGCACGCTTGTCATGGGCGATGCCGACGCAATGCTTGCCGGCGGCACCGAGGCCGCCGTCAACCCCATCGCGATGAGTGGCTTCGACGGCATGAAGGCCATGAGTACCCGCAACGACGATCCGCAGCGTGCCTCCCGACCGTTCGACGCCGGTCGCGACGGCTTCGTCATGGGCGAGGGCTCTGGCGTTGTCATGCTAGAGACTCTTGAACACGCCCAAGCGCGTGACGCGCGCATCTACTGCGAGATAGTCGGTTATGGCAATACCGCCGACGCCCACCACATGTCCGCCCCCACTCCCGGAGGCGAAGGAGGCGCGCGAGCCATGCGCGTGGCGCTCAACTCCGGCGGACTGAACCCGGACGACATCTCCTACATCAACGCCCACGGCACTTCCACCCCGCAGGGCGATCTCTGCGAGACACAGGCCATCAAGTCGGTATTTGGCGATCACGCCCGCCGTCTCGCCGTCAGCTCCACCAAGGGTGCCACCGGGCACATGCTCGGGGCCGCCGGCGGGGTAGAGATGGCTGCTTGCTGCAAGGCGCTTGAGACCGGTACCGTGCCGCCGACCATTAACTACGAAACACCCGACCCCGACTGCGACCTCGACTATGTTCCCAACGAGGCCCGTGAAATGGAGGTCAATGCCATCGCCAACAACTCCTTCGGTTTCGGTGGCCATAATGCGTGTCTAGTTGCAAAGAAGTTTAAGGGCTAAGAGCACAGCGCTAGATTTTGGGCCTCGTTCCTAGCAACGAGGTCTTTTTTTTCTACAAGCACTTGTAGAATGCGGCAAATTCTTGCAATTTTTCTACAAATTCCCCATGCACGATAAGAGGAGTCCCTTGCCAAGTCGAAGCGACCAAAGCTATGGTCCCCCCATGAAGCATGGGCATGCAAAAACACGATCCAAACTCAAGCGCATGGCAGTAGCAATGACCTTGATCGGGATCTTTTTGGCTTTTGTGTGTCTCAAGCGTATCGAAACAGAACCCTACTTCACTCGAGAGTATTATGCGCGCTCCACGGGAAGCTTGAGCCGCCTCAACGCGGATCCGGATCTCACCCCAACAAAGCTTCTCGCAGGTGCCGCCAGGATATCCATCACCCCAGAACTCCATGGAGCCCCCAACCCGTTGGCTGATCTTCCCTTGGCCGGTTTTGGCGCTCGAAAAGGGGCTCCAGCCGTTGGCGTGATGGATGAGGTTTTTGTCCGGGTCCTGTGGTTGCAAGACGATCGCCAAAGTTCGGTCATCATCAGCTTGGACATGCTGATTCCACCCCCGGAAATGATCGCCACCTTCCGAAGCATGGTCGCACCACGCATCGGGCTCCAGCCCGATGCCATTTATTGGAGTGCCTCACATACCCATTCAGGCCCGGGTGGGTGGGGCCAGGGCTGGCTCCCTGAGGCCTTTGCAGGGCCCTATGAACCTGCTTTCAATCCTTGGCTTCTGGAGCGGGTTTTCGCATGCATAGAGCAAGCTCATTCCAAGCTTCAGCCCGTCTCAGTGGCTACCATGACCAGCCACACCGAAAACATGTGTCGCAATCGACTTGTCGGGGTCAAAGGGCAAACCGATGAACGCATCCATTCCCTGTTTTTCAAATCTGAAGACCAACTCATTGCCACCCTGGGGATCTTTTCAGCCCACGCCACCCTTGTCGGGCCTTCATCCAAATCTTATTGTGGCGATTATCCCGGCCATTGGGCCGAATCGACGGAACAAAGCACGGGCGGCATCGCTCTCTTTTTGGCGGGAGGAGTGGGAAGCCATGCAGCAACGCCCACAGTGAAGGATCACGATGGCGCCATTGCCTATGGACACCAACTGGCTGCCATCACCAGGCAACATCTTGACCGCGCCGTCTTTGAATCCAAGGTAACCTTGGAAAGAGCCGAGACAGCTCTCCATCTCCCCTCGCCTCATGTTCGCATCATGGGGCTCTGGAGACTCAGACCCTGGTTGGCAAAGGTTCTGATTCCAACGGTTCCGTCGGTGAAGCTCAAGGCTTTGAGGGTGGGTTCCATGCTATTGCTGGGAACTCCTTGCGACTTCAGCGGAGAACTGGCTCTCCAGCTACAGAGGTCATGGCACCAGGATGATCTGGAGGTCGTTTGCACGAGTTTCAACGGCGATTACATCGGTTACGTCGTGCCTCAAAAATACTATTTTTTGAATGAGTATGAAACGCAGGTGATGGGGTTTTACGGTTATCAAACGGCTCCCTACATGACCGAATGTCTGCGACGCCTGGGAAGCACTTTGGCAGGCAGGCATCACACCCTAACGGCTCCCTGAGACGCGGCATCAATGTTCCCTCGAACTGGATAGTATTACTATCATGTATCGATCATTTCTTTTCTTTTGGAAGATACTTCTTACCCTTTTGCTCTTCTAATGGACTGCTCGGCTCTTTTGTTTTACCGGCTCTTGCCCAAGCTGCTGCAAAAGATGATACTGCTTTATCTCCGATCCTCTTTGTTCCTCCGGCAATCTTTTCAAGTGCTGCTTCCACTTCTGATATTAGAGTAGTTTTAACTGTTGCCTGCGAACAACAACCCTGAGGCGTTCAAGTTGTGGAGTGGGTTGGTTTAATAGTCCTTTAGATTCTCTGATCCATTAATCTCGCCTTGTAAATTGTTGGTCTCCAATTTCATCTGATTATGTTGGGACGACTTGTAAGCAATAAAATGACAAACAGCACTGTCATTAAAGCACAAAACAATATGATCTTATCCCGAATA
>MPLY02013208.1_pt1 | contig 11752 bp, 12 predicted proteins | sample 1617301 | NCBI WGS metagenome assembly MPLY02 (sample SAMN05944805, study PRJNA350692) | marine metagenome | biome: marine; feature: ODZ; material: water; isolation source: 140 m water sample filtered on 0.2 um supor filter | place: Pacific Ocean | collected 2012-04-08 | depth 140m m
CAACGCTTGCAGCCTCCATGGCGCGCGCCAGATCGGCGAGCTGATATTCGCCGAAGGCGACCACCAATAACAGTGAAAGCAGGAAGCCGGTCACCAGTGTGCCGGCAAAGGAGTCATGCGGCAGTTTCATGTCACGGTCTCAATCGCCGAGCCACGATGGACCAACGGTGTCCGCGAGCCCGCTTGCGGCCAGGCCAGGTCATGGTCGGGCGCCAGGGCGCAGGCCGGGTCGGCATTGGCGGCGTCTCCCGTGAGTTGATAGGCCTGACAGCGACAGCCACCGTAATCGACCGTTTTGTCCGGGCAGTCGCGGCAGGGTACTTTCATCCAGTCGCTGCCACGAAAGCGGTTGAAAGCGGGCGAGCGGTGCCAAATCCAATCGAGATCATGCTCGCGCACATTGGGGAATGCGAGATCACCAATAGCAACGGCATCGCGGCAGGGCAGCGCCGTGCCATCCGGCGACACGGTTAGGCGAACCGTGCCCCAATCGTTGCGGCAAAGCTGCGGCCTGCCACTGTCACCGTCGTCGAGGGCGGTAAAAATCTTGAGGCGCTGGCTGGCATCTGCGATCCAGGTCCGCGTCGCCGCTAGTTGCTCTCGGCTCGGCGAAAGCGCCTCGCGGTTGCGCGCCGCCCAGGTAGTGGGGCGGACCTGGGTCACCTCCACCATATTGGCGCCGAGCCGCTCGGCCAGTGACAATATATCGGGCAGCTGCTCTATCGTGTCGCGGCATAAGGTGATGGTGAACAGCAACGGCAGGCCGGCCGCCTTGACGGCACGCGCAGCGGCAATCTTCTGGTCGAACGCGGGTGCACCCGTCAAAGCGTCTACATGCTCCCTGTCGCCCGCCGGCAAACTGATGCGGACCTGGTTGAGACCGGCATCCTTCAGTGCCACAGCACGCGGACTATCCAGACCAACGCCGCCGGTGATGAGATTGCTGTACAGCTGCAATTCACGCGCCTTGTCGATCAGCACCTCCAGATCATCGCGCAAAATTGCCTCGCCGCCGGTAAACGCCACCTGCAAAGTGCCCAGCGCGCGTGCTTCCTCCAGCACGCGCAGCCACTCTGCCGTTGCCAGCTCAGCTTCTGCGTAGCGTTCAAAATCCAGGGGATTTGGGCACGTCGCGCAAGCCAGTGGGCAGCGATAAGTGAGCGCACAATACAGCCAAACAGGCGTCCGTGACCCATCGACCTTGGTTTCCGGACCCGGCATCGGCTTAACCCCAGTTCCGACTATATAAGAACCTCAGGATGTGCTTCCGACTTCAGTCATAACGGCACCCGGCTGGCGGCGGACGAGGGGTTTGCGCACGTAGGGCACGCGCATGGCATCTTCTCTTACCCGCTCGATCAGATAATGGTCGGGCGACTTGGTGCAAGTCGGGTCGCAACCGGCCATATCGCCAGTCAACAAATAAGCCTGGCAGCGGCAACCGCCGAAGTCGATGTCCTTTTCGTCGCAGCTGCGGCAGGGCTCCTTCATCCAGTCGTCGCCGCGGAACTTGTTGAACTCCGGCGATTCCTGCCAGATCCAAGCGAGGTCGTGATCGCGCACATTGGGGAAGTCGATGTCCTTGAGGACGCGTGCCTCCTGGCAGGGCAACGCCCCGCCATCAGGTGCGATGGTAAGGTGGATGGCACCCCAGCCGTTCATGCAGGCCTTGGGCTTGCCGGCGCGCTCGCCGCCCATCTCCACCGAGTAGTAGTCGTTGATGACGAAGTAGATCGTCATCTTGTCAGCCAATCGTTCGCGAGCCTCCATAACCTGGGCTTCGGCGCGCTTGAGTTGGTCGAGGGTGGGCAGAAGCTGCCCGCGGTTGAGGAGTGCCCAGTTGTAGTACTGAACCTGGACGTACTCCACGTAATCGACGTCCAACTCCTCGGCCATGGCCAGAATCTGAGGTGTTTGATCCATACTGTCGCGGGTCACCGGCACGTTGAGCACGATGCGGAAGTCGAGCGCCTTCATTTCGCGGGTAATGGCAAGTTTGTGATCAAGCGCGTCGGCGCCCATCAAATCCTTGAAAACATCGTGATCGCAGGATTGGATGCTGACCTGGATCTGGTGCAGCCCAGCCTCTTTCAGCGCCTCCAGACGGCCCCGGTTGAGGTGCAGGCCGCTGGTGATAAGATTGGTGTAATAGCCGAGGCTGTGGGCTTCGGCGACTATCTCCTCAAGGTCGTCGCGCACTGCCGGCTCGCCGCCAGTCAGGCCAAGTTGCAGCGCACCGAGCGCGCGCGCCTCGCGCAGCACCCGCTTCCATTCCGCGGTGCTGAGTTCAAGCTCGCGGTAACGATCGAAATCGAGGGGATTACTACACCAAACACACTTTAGAGGGCAGCGGTAGGTCAGCTCGCAACAGAGCCACATGGGGTTCTGTTGTCCGTCGAGGGAAACCTCACTTGCGTTGGATCCAGCCTTTGGCATGGGACATCTCCAGGAACTTAAACACGCCATCGGCAACGTCGCCGTCGACATAATCTTGCTGCAATTCGTCAATCAACTCGCCTACCGAGAGACCCTTGGAGATCCTCTCAAGGATCGCACCGGCGGTTTGGTTAAGTTTCACCACGCCTTCCGGGTAAAGCAAGATGTGCGAGTCCTGCGAATCTTCCCAGCGAAACATGTAGAGCGGATTGATCTCCACATGATCCTGTCGCGACAATGCCGGAGCATCGGACATAACCGGTCTCCTGACGACGGCTAAAGATGAAACGTGAGAAGCTTGAAAGAGGAGCCAGCGCGGCCCCCCTTCCAATCTCGTTTATGTCCTAGCGGACGTAGACGTACGCGGTGACTTCAAAGCCAAGGCGCAGATCGCAATATGCGGGATCAACCCATTTCATAGGAGCCTCCTCCATGGTTACAGCCATCGAACGGACGCGGTCTTCGTATATCGGCAGTGGGCCACGTGGAAGCCCCTTGAGCGCCGTTCAAGCAACTGACGAACCCTAGCCTTGCCGCCCTCCGCATTGCAATGAATACTAACTATTGATGGTTTTAATGTTTTGAATCATTTGAAACTATTGATGAGCTTAATGTTTTGAATCATTTTAATCATTTGAATATGCAATGATTTGAATCATTTGAATGTAAAAGAATTTTAACCATTCAATACAAAAGAGAGTGAAAGGCGATGGCTCTTGTGACTATCAGCGCTACCATATTGCTATCAGTAGTTAGTGTAGGCCTTGCCGTCAGGCTATGGCTTGGCCTGCGCAATATTGCTCATTTGCGCGGCCACGACCCCGACGCCAAAACCACGCGCCAGACCGTGGCTCGCGAGCGCCTGCTTTGCCTCGACGCCTCGCTGAGCGCGCTTCTGGTACTTGCCTTGACCCTTGGCGGCGGCATCGCGGGCATCGACCAAACGCTGCCACCGTTCCTGGTGCTGTTAGTAGCGGCAGGAATATTCGCCTCCTTGCGCCTAATCACGGCTTTGTGGCGGCGTCTCGTTCTCGATGTCCGCTTCGGGCTCGCCCCGGCCGGTCTTGGCCCCGCGCTCAGCGCCACAATGCGGCGTGTGACCCCAACGGCAATGCTCTTCACTAGTGCAGCATGGTTAGCATTGTGGCTGATCGAGGCGGGCGGCAGCCTTTGGTGGCTCACGGCTTGGCTGCTGTGGAGCGCCATCTCGATCGGACACACGTTTTTGCCCTCCCCTCGCGCCGGCCCGTCGCAGCCGCTCAAGTCCGGCGCGTTGCGCACCAGGCTGGAGGCACTTGCCAAGCGCAGCGGCACCCAGCTCGCCGGCATTCGAGTTGCCGAGGTATCAGGCCAGACCAGCCGGGCTAACGCGTCGGTAGAGGGCTTGGGTCCAGCAAAGCGTGTGCTGCTACATGACACGCTGCTTACGGCGCTCGACGAAACAGAGGTGGAGGCGGTCGTGGCGCATGAGCTTGGGCATGTGCGCCAGCATCATGAGGAGATTTGGCTGGCGGTGCTGTCGCTCGGGCGCCTTTTCGGTCTCGCCCTTTTCACCTGGGCAGTGCGCACGCCGGAGATAGCTGCCGGACTCGGTCTATCCGACGGCTCGGCCGGTGCGGAACTCACCCTGATCGGTTGTCTTTTCTTCGCTGCGAGCCTTCTGGTAAGTCCCTTGCGGGCACTGCTCATCCGACACCTGGAACAGACTGCCGATGCCTTCGCCGCGCAGCACGCCGATCCGCGGGCGTTGGGCAGTGCCCTGGTCATGCTCGACCGCGTTAATGCCGCCGCGCCCAACCCGGATCCGCTTTACGCAGCACTGGTGCAGGGGCACCCGCCGACCGCCGAGCGCCTGCGCTTTCTCAACGCGGCATGAGGTCAGGTGCCATAGCTCTTACATCTGTGCAGATCGGCGCGGCTGAGGAAGACGTCGATGTCATCAAAGCACTTGCCTGAGTTGTGGGCGAAGCTCGACGGGCGGATGCCCCTGGTCTCCCGCAGATAGTTGCTGCTGGCACAGGTGCTATAGACGAGAATAGCGTTGCGCACGGCGCCACTGGCGGTAGAGCCGAGATAGAAGGCGAGCGCGTCCTGCGCCGCCTCGACCTGTACCGGATCGCGGCCAATCAGCTTCTGTGCCGGCCAGTCGTGGATATGCGTATCCACCGGACCCGGACCGAAATGCACCTCGCCAAGACTCTTCAGGCCTTCGGCGGTGTACATATGCACCCACAGAAAGTTGGGAACCGAACACCTCCGAATCCTTTCAAGAGCAGTGATTTTCATGTCAGGTTGGTACAATAAATCTGGGAGGGGCCATCATGAGAATCAACCGCGTTGAGACCATGCTCTATCGCATCGCGCTGGAGGCGCCGGTGCAGATGGCCGGCAAGCCTATACTCGCGGATTTCGACATGGTGGTGGTCGAGATCGGCTGCAACGACGGTGCGGGTGGCTGGGGCTATACGGCGCTGCATTCAGGCCACGGCCCGGCCGTGGCGGCGCTTACAGCCGGGCCTTTCACCGAGCATTTGATAGGCGAAGACCCGCGCCACATCGAAGCACTCTGGCACAAGCTTTGGAGGTCCGCCTACTACTCGGGCCGCGGCGGCTCTACGACCTTCGCCCTGGCGGCAGTGGACACGGCGCTATGGGATTTGCGCGGCAGGAGCCTTGGCGAGCCGCTTTGGCGCCTGCTCGGCGGCTTTCAACCCAGGGTTCCCGCCTACGCCGGCAATATCGATCTGCATCTGTCGCTGGAGGCCCTGCTCGACAACGCCACGCGCACATTGGGGTCGGGGCATCGCGCGCTGAAGATGCGCCTCGGTAAGCCTACTATGGCCGAAGACGTGGCACGGGTGACGGCCATGCGCAAGCTGGTCGGCGACGACACGCCACTGATGGTCGACGCAAACGAAAGCTTTCGCGTCGACCAGGCGGTGCGCACGTGTCACGCGTTACGCGACCTCAACCTCGACTGGATCGAGGAACCGACGACGCCCGACAATTTCGCCGGCTACGCCCATATTCGAGCCACCGGCGGCATTCCCGTCGCCGCCGGCGAGAACCTGCACACGGTGGCCGAGTTTGCCCAACTCATTGTGGCCGGTGGTATCGATTTCCCGGAGCCGGACTTGACGACCTGCGGCGGCATCACGCCGTGGCTGAAGATCGCCCATCTAGCCGAGGCCCACGGCCTACCCGTCACCTCACACGGCGCCCACGAGATGCACGTACACCTGCTCGCCGCTGTGCCCAATGCCGCCTATCTCGAAGTGCACGCGGTCGGCCTCGACCGCTTCATCGCCGAGCCGCTTGCCATCACTGACGGCCACGCCACCGCGCCGGACAGGTCGGGTCACGGTATTGACTTAGACCACGACGCTCTAGCGCCGTTCAAGATCGGCTAGCTACTTTCGCGGCGAATAGGGCGAGGGCTTGAGAAGCATCGAATACATCTCCTCGATCTGCGGGCCGGCGAAACCGAGGAACTCCTTCCACTCGGCGTCAGCCTGAGCGGCTGCCCGGGCCTCCATGCGGGCTTCGTAGGAGTCGTATATCCAGAGATGCACCACTACATTGGGATCCGGCCAGAGCGTGGTCCAGAGCCCAAGGTTGGTGGAGTATTTCTCCCGCGCCGGCATGTGCTCGGCCAATTTTTCGGTCCACGCCGCTGCCTTGCCCGGCTGCAGGCGATAGCGGCGCAGCTCGTAGAGATGGCCCTCACCCTCGACAGGCTTCATGGGCAGCACGGGATTGAGGATCGTGACCTTCTGCGTCAGTATGTGCGGGCGAATCAGCGGCACGTACTCGGCCGTCCATTCGGGCTTCGCCATCAGCTCACCACGCAAGCGTAGCATCTCCTCCACACTGTCATAGGCCCAGAGATGGATGTACTGGTTGAGCTTGCCGATCTCGGAGGAGAAATGGCCTTCGAGCACGCCGTAGTCGTCGCCGCCGCGGATGCGTCGCGCGACCGTGCCGCTGGCCTCAAGCACCGCCGGAATCGTGCCCTGCCGGCAGGTGTACATACGCAGTTCGTAAATCATACGTTCTCTCCCTAGTTATTGCGCGCCATCATAGCACTCCAGAACAACAGTCCTCCGCCGTCGGCCTCGATCAGATAGAGCATGATGTGATCATGCTTTAGGCTCGCTGGCGACTATCGTGCGCAAGCGGCGCGTACAGCTGCCGAGCGGCCATGGCATAGCCGCCGTCAACGACGTCGACGATGTGCACGTGGCGCGACTTTTCAAGACTGAACACGAGGCAGGTCATGATGGCTTGCGTCGCGGCGATGTTGGCTGGGCTCCTACCAGATGATCTTGTCGGGGTCACCTTCGTAGAGCGAGCGGATATAGGCGATGAGCTTCCAGATCTGCTCGTCGCTGAGGTCCTTCGACCAACCCACCATGTTGGTGCCGGGCCGGCCCTGGGAGATGGCCTTAAACAGGGTCTTGTCGGTCGGTGTGTAGACCCAATCGTCGTCGGTTAGGCTAGGGCCAAGGCCCCCTTCCGCCTTGCCGCCGTGGCAGCTGTAACAGCCGGCGCTGCCCCACAGCGACTTGCCCTCGGCGACCGCTGCCGTGTCGTCCATATAGGGATTGCCGTCGTTTCCCGGCGCCGCGGTGATATTGGCCTCGTCACCGATACCCGCATGGGCGGGGAGGATGAAGAGCAATAAAGCGAGGAGCCGTAAATAAGGCATACCGATTCTGTCGCAAATGTCCAAAAAAGTGCCCTCGAGGCGCCGTGGCCTCGAGGGCATATTATGCAGCTTGGCGTCTAGTGCAATGCGAAGCCGACGATGATACCGCCCTTGCGGCTACCTTTCAGCCACGGCGCGCCACCCTGGCCGAAATGGGCCCAGCCGGTCCAACCGCCGAAGCCAGACGGCACGGCGATATATTGCGTGCCGTCAACCGTGTAGGTCGACGGGCTGCCGAAGATGCCGGAGCCGGTCTGGAACGACCACAGTTCTTCGCCCGTGTCCTGATCATAGGCGCGGAACTCGCCCTCCGGCGTGCCGGCGAAGACTAGGCCGCCACGTGTCGAGAGCAGGCCGCTGGTAAAGGGCGAGCGGTCCTTGACCACCCACATCTTCTCACCAGTGCGTCCGTCGAAGGCAACGAGTTGCCCATGGCCAGTGTTCCAGCCCACGGTGCCAATGCCCCAATAGGGCTTACCGATGGTGCGCTCGGGTGGGTTGAGGCCGGCGCCGATCGGTGCGCTCATAATATCGACACAGATTTCGCGACTTGGCACGAACACCCAGCCAGTGTCCGGGTTCACGGTCATCGGGTTCCACCACTTGCCGCCTTCCGAGGCCGGGCAGATGTTCTTGGCCTCGTAGTCGTAGGTCGGAACCTTCTCCATATTCCAGATCGGCCGGCCCTCGTAGGTGAAGCCGGTAGCCCAGTTCACGATCGAGATCGGCACGCCGTAGCGGAACCTACCGTTGGTGCGATCGATCTTATACAGGAAGCCGTTGCGATCACCGTGTAACCAGACCTTCTCGGAGCCATAGTCGACTAGGATAGGCTCATTGTTGCCGTCATAATCCCAAACGTCGGCCGGCGTGTACTGAAAGTAGAACTGGATCTCTCCGGTATCCGGATCTAGCGCCAGGGTGGAGTTGGAGTAGAGGTTGTCGCCGGGACGTACGGTGCCGTCCCAGTCGGGATTAGGATTGCCGACACCCCAATAGAGTAGATCGAGCTCGGGGTCGTAGGAGCCGGTTAGCCAGGTTGAGGCGCCGCCATGCATGGCTGCATCGGTCGAGCCCCAGGTGTCGTGGCCGGGCTCTCCGGGCCCCGGGATCGTATAGGTGCGCCAAGCCTGCGCGCCGGTCTCACTATCAAGCGCCTCGATATAGAGGCGGGTCGGATATTCGGCGCCCGACATGCCAACAACGACATTGCCTTTGACCACGAGCGGTGCCACCGTCATGGTAATGGCCTTCTCCCAGTCACCGACGGTGACGTCCCAGACAACCTCGCCCGTGCCCTTGTTCAGGGCTACAACATGACTGTCCGGCGTGGCCACGAATACTTTGTCGCCATAGAGCGCGACGCCGCGATTACCAATATCGCAGCACATCTTGCCGGCAACGCCTTCCGGCATCTGATGCGCGTAGCGCCAGATCTCGGTGCCGTTCTCGGCATCGAGCGCATAGGTGTGCCCGTGTGAAGCGGTGGCATACATGACGCCGTTGTGCACCACAGGCGTTGTGTTCTGAGCGTCGAGCGTGCCCAGCGAGAAGATCCACTTCGGCACCAGCTCGCCGACATTGCCCGTATTGATCTGTCCCAGGGTGCTGTAGCGGTTGCCCGTGTAGTTGCCGGGCGCCATCAGCCAATTGTTGGGATCTCCTGCCGCTGAGCGCAGCATTTCGTCCGTGACGATCTCCTGGGCATGCGGGCCGCTCGCGAAAAGCGGCATGGCCGCCACAGCAACGCCCGCGATGAGCGCCACAAAGACCTTAAGGCATTTCTTCCACATGTTGTTTCCTCCCGAATGATCAAAATGTCCAGCGGAGGCCGCACGTCAGGCAGGATTTGCAAGAAATCGCTCCGATATTCACTGTCCAGATTGCCGTCCGTCCTTCCCCACGGGGCAATGGTGCATGAATCGACGGCCGCCGACAAGGGAATGTAGCGTTGCAATTCTCACCGCTGATCCCGGCAATCGCGGGAGAATTCAGCCCAGAGGTAAGGCTGGAGAGCAACGCACGCTGTCGGCGATTCCATACTTTACTCTCCTCGCCTTCCATGGCTTTGCGTGCCCTATTCTTCTTGCGGCCGTCCTATCTCAGCAGCTTTCTTAGGCTGGGATGGCAGGATGTAGGAACGCAAGAGCCGGCTCAATGATCGGAAGCGGGATCGTCTGATCAAACACTTCGTGGCGGGCACGGCGGTACGTACCGCGACGGCACTTATCGGCATATACCAGAACACGGCGGCCTCGTTCCACACGTGGCGGCGTGAGGAAGGGCAAGCACGGTCTGGGTGCCGCCGTTAGATCACTTCCATGTGAGACAGAACCAGTCTTACCGATGCCTTCTCAGCAGAAAATAACCTTAAGAATGTCATGGTATCCCTTTGTCTACTAACAGTGGTCGTGGATCCACTACGTTCTTGCCGAGCCCCACGGCCGTCTCGTCGAGACCGAAGGCGAGCGCCGCAAGCTGAGTTCCGTGCAGGATTGGCAGCTCGCTATCAAGGCCGAGCTGGGGCTGTCTGGCGTCGAGGTTGAGATGGCACATCGGACACATAGTGACGACGGCCTCGGCGCCAGCCGCACGAGCTTTATCAAGCACCGTGCGCGACATCTCCTGCGCGACATGCGTCTGGCTCAGGCCCAGGGCGCCGCCGCAACACGCGGTCTTGTGCGACCAATCGAGGGGTTCCGCAGCCAGCGCGCGCACCATGTCGTCCATGCGGCGTGGATATTCCGGGTGCTCGGCGCCGGTCAGCGCTGCCGGCCGGGTGATCAGGCAGCCATAGTAGCAGGCGACCTTTAGCCCATTAAGCGGGCGCCTGACGCGTGACCTGATCTCGGGCAAACCTGCGCGCTCAACAAGCGTATCGAGAAAATGCTCGACCTTGACCGTGCCGCGATAGGAGTAGCCCGCTTTGGCCCGCGCTTGGCTCGAGATATCGCCGCCGTGCCGATCGGTACGCTCAGCCGACTTCAGCCTAGCAAAGCATTTGCTGCAGGGTGAGGTCACTGTGTCGAGCCCCATCCGCTCGACACTGGCGATGCCGCGCATGGGCATACCGATAGCCATCACCGGGTCGGTCGCCGGTGCCGGGGTGGCACCACAACATTGCCAATCCGGCGGCTCGACCAGCTCGATGTCGAGCGCCGCAGCGGTGGCGCGCACGCTGCGACCATATTCGACAGAGGTCGAATCTAGCGCGCAGCCAGGAAAGAAGCCTACCGCCTTATCACTCTGCACCGACGCGGGTTTCACCCGGCGCGGCAGGCTAGGGAAGAGATGGAGCCTACCGCGCCTGATCAGCGCCCAGCCCATGCGCAGGTCCTTGAACAGCTTGCCCTGGGCCAGGTTCAGCAGCACACCAAAGCCGAACTCCCAAGCCCGCCCGAAAAATTTCACATGGCCCATAAAGAGGCGGTTGAAGCGCGCGATTTCGGGCACGCCGGGGGTCATACCGCGTCGCTTGGACTCGACGCAGAGCGCGGCCATGACCGCGGCCACGTCGATCTCCTGCGGGCAGCGCGTGGTGCAGGTCTGGCATGAGGCACAAAGCCAGATCGTGTGGCTCGCCAGCACACCCGTGTCGTCGAGTTGAAGGCTGCGCATAACCTGGTTGGGTGCAAGGTCTAAATGCCTGGCCAGCGGGCAGCCGCTGGTACAGCGGCTGCACTGGTAGCAGCGAAACACGTTGTCGCCAGTCGCCTGGCTGATGGCCTCGGCGAGTGAACCGGCCTCCGCGGGCGCCTCTATCATTGCCGTGCTCATAACACCGGCCGCGGCTCAAGGCCGGCTGCCTCTACGATAGGCCCGACCACGGCCTCCCACTCGATGGCCATAATATGCACGCCAGCCACGCCTTCAATCTCGCGCACCTGCTCAATTTGCTCGACGCAAATCCTGATGCCCTCGGCGCGCCAGGCTTCTTGTCGCGCCGGCTTGTCCTCCTTGGCGATATCAGCCACTGCACCTGCCATGCGCTCGATATATTCGTCGGCCACGGTCATACCGGGAACCCTGTCGCGCATGTAGCGCGCCATGCCGGCGCTCTTGAGGGGCCCGACGCCAGCCAGGATGGCAACCCTTTCGTGCAAGCCCATATCGACCACACGCTTCATGTAGTCGTGGAACAGAGGCATGTCGAAGATCAGCTGAGTCTGCACAAAATCGGCTCCAGCGGCGATCTTTTTAGCGAGGCGAAAGTGGCGCAGGTCGACTGGGTCGGCGAAGGGATTTGCGGCAGCGCCGATAAAGAGGCGTGGGCCGCCGCCAGGAATCTCCTCGCCACACTGGAAGTGGTTATCGTCGCGCATATTCTTGACCATGCGTAGTAGCTGCATGGAATCGATATCATGCACGTTCTTCGCACCCGGATGGTTGCCGAACGACTGATGATCGCCCGAGAGGCAGAGAACGCTGCGGATGCCATGCGCCGCCGCGCCCAGCAGGTCGCTCTGCATGCCCAGCCGATTGCGGTCGCGGCAGGTCATTTGGATGATCGGCTCCAGGCCTTCCTCGCGGGCGATGATGCCGGCGGCGATCGAACTCATGCGCACGATCGCGGTCTGGTTGTCGGTGATGTTGACGCCGTCGACAGAG
>MPLY02085103.1_pt1 | contig 11653 bp, 8 predicted proteins | sample 1617301 | NCBI WGS metagenome assembly MPLY02 (sample SAMN05944805, study PRJNA350692) | marine metagenome | biome: marine; feature: ODZ; material: water; isolation source: 140 m water sample filtered on 0.2 um supor filter | place: Pacific Ocean | collected 2012-04-08 | depth 140m m
CATATGGTGTTGCTCTTGAACATGCCGATAAAAAGTTAAGAGCTGATAAAGAAGTTGTCCTTGCAGCTATAAGAACAATCTCTTTATCTTTCTTTAAACTTTCATCAGCATATTTAAGAGCAGAGCCATCATTTTTTAACGCTGCAAGGACAACTTCTTTATCAGCTCTTAACTTTTTATCGGCATGTTCAAGAGCAACACCATATGGATCATGTTTAACTGCCTCTAAAACAATCTCTTTATCTTTCTTAAATTTATCAGATAGATCTTTTATTCCATAAGTAGGATCTTTTTGAACTATTTTTAATGCTTCTTTTTTATCCAAAATACTTTGGTTGCTATTTTTTCTTATAGCCTTTTTTTAGTTTTGATTTAATCAGCTTTTCTATTTCTTTTTTGGCAGCATCAGGGGTACCCTTTTTTTTAACTGAGTTTTGTCCTGCAGTTCCCAACTTTCCATATTTAACGTTGATGGTGCTACCAGTTGCGCTGACTTCCCAAAACTTTTGTGAAACTTTATCCTTATATTCTAAACGTACTTTAGCCATATCTATTTCTCCTTTTATAAATCTTAGGTCTATCTGATAGAAAACACAATTGATTTGATATATCTCAATACATCTACGTTTTTAATGAAGTTTTTAACTTCTTATCGGTATATAACAGGAACTATAGTTCTAATCATATATTTTCTTTTCTTTTTGACTCAATTCAAATCTTAATTGATTTAAAATTGCATCCATTAAAACAAAAAATGCCTGATGCACTTCCTGTTCAAATATCTTTTTCTGACATATAGAATTACATTCAGTTAATACATGGACAATAGTTTGTTGGTAATATTCGTTTGATTTTGCAAATGCATGCCCGGTAAATGCCAGGAAAAAAGTACAAATAAGTATCTTAATATACTTCAAATTCTCCTACCTCTTCAAATGATTCCACTAATTTTTTGATTATTTCTGAGCAATATTTATCAAATTCTTCATCTGATAATTTTCTTAATTCCTTTTCAGAAAGAGTACGTGGAATTAATTTATTTTTTTTATCTATAATAATAATCTTAAATATAGGTATTTATTTAATTATTTTTAGTGAAATATAATTGATTATTTTTCACTTAGGTATTTAAATTTTATTTAAGGTCAGTTTTTTTAGAACCCGTCTTAACATTAGACATTAATGGATATACCACATCATAAGTGCCATTTCTGCTTTTTATTTTTACTTTTTTAAGTTTAAGACCCTTTGTGATATCTCCCACTACATCATCTCCGTAATCACCTTGTTGTATATAACCAAAAGTCCACTCTCCTTTTCCACTTAAAAAATTTTCTTTATGCTGAGGCCTTATATTAATTTTAAAAATCGCGTCACATTTTATTTCAATATTTTTTTCATTTACTTCCATAGATAAATCACCGCTAACTTTATTTTGCAAACCACATTTAAAAGAAACGTGATCCATGCTTAAACATATTGTGTCAGGTTTGACCTTTTTAAATCTACCAACAATTGGTTTTTTATATTGTGGTGCTAAATCCTTATCTTTACCGTTAGATAAAACAAACGACTCCGTTATTTTAATAAATACAGCCATGATTTTATAGTATATGCAACCATTGACTATGATTAACCACTTCAAGATTATTAAAATTTGCAATGGTAATTAATCGATCTCCTTTGTCTAAAATGACTTCTTTTTTTTGATCTGGGTTAATAGTTATGTTATTAATTTTTCTTTTTTTTTGATTGTCAAATTCATAATCTATAATTCCAATTAAAGTTTCATTTTTATCTTGAAAATAATTTTCAAGTTCACAAAAAGTAGTTTTCAATATTTCGTCAGTGAGACTATGGGCTTTTATTGTATGAATTCTGCTAAACAGCAAATCAATTAATTTTGCATTTTTTGCATCAAAAGTTGCCGCAGAAAGATACTTGCTAATAATAGAATTCATCTCAATAACGTCATTTCCCATATAAGGACTAAAAAAATTGTTTTTATAATTTTCTAAAACTTTTTTTGTTCGATATCCGTTTATATCGGTAATCATACTATGGTCTGAAATTTTTTGATTATCATTTCTGAGATTTGAAAATCCAATAAAATTATTAATCATGGTATGGTCTTCCGTCGGATTATCTCTGAATTTTTGGATTTGCTTGGAAGTTTCATTGATGAATATGTAGCAATTACACTTTTCGTATTCTTGGACAGATGTTATATCCATCTCTTTCGTGAACCTCTCTAAATTTTTTTGTTCTAATGTACAATTTTCATAGATATTAGAAATCATTTTTTTCCTATTTTCTTTTAATTTTTCAAATTCAGATAAAATTTTGTCTTTGTGTAATTCAATATCTTCCAGGCTTAATTTAATAAAATCGATTTTCTTGTTCTTATAGCGTTTTACAATAATTATCAGATCATTTTTATCTTTTATTAATTTTTCAACATGATCTTTGAATTTTTTTGGAATCATCTCTGGTGTGTTTGAAAAAAAACTATATTCGTCTTCGTTTTTATTTTTAAATTTTGTTAGATCGGATTTTGTAATTATATTAAGAATGAAATCTCCAGGATGTACAGATGATTTTAGAACTGAATTTTTTCTTATTGAATAAACTTGAAAATTAAATTTTTGTTTACTATTCGTTTTTACAACATGAAAGATTAAACCAAGCTCAGGGTGGTTTACTTGATTTTCTAAAATCTTGTAATCTGGGTTTTGGGGCAAAAATTTTTTATCCATAAAGCTTTCATTAACCTCTTGTCTAAATATTTTTATGCTCTTCAAGTTATTATAATAATTTAAACCAATCATAGATTGGATGATGTGCTTTAAATATTCAATATTTTTTTCACTACTGTAATCAAATAACAAAATATCAATATCTCCGTCATCTGTTTGAAAATTTGGATTTATCTTTTTAATCTTGCTAATTTGATTATTTATTTTAGTTAATTCATTTACAATTTGATCTTCATCTTCTGCTATACAAATTAATCCATAATTTTCCTGAAATGGAAAACCAGATGGTGTGTTTAAAAATATTCTATTCCACGTTTGATCATATTTGTTCTCATAATAATAAAATCCTAAAACAATTATGCGGTCAAATATTGAATTTATTTCCTTGAGGCCTTTTCCCCAATATTTTTTAAGGTCTTTATATTTTAATTGATTAGAATCTACAAAATAAACCTCTGAACCTTCGTATCCAAAAATATTATCGTATATTTCTGTTAAATCAGGAGTATTGATGCACTGAGATAACAAATTACTTTTTAAATTCGAAGAACTAATAATACTGGGTGCCTCCCAATCTTTTCCTATTTTTTCATGTTGTTTGTTAATAATATCTTTGCAGTAGTTAAGATATAAATGGCTTGTTGAAGGATCATGAAATTCAGCAACAATGCTACACGGGTTTTTTTGCCAATTTTCATTTGCAATTAAAAATGTAAAACTTTTACCTACCTCGACATCGCAATCCAATTCTGAAACATATTCTTCTCCAACATCAGGTTTTAGTATGATAATTTGTTTTGCTTTTGATAAATTTACGAGATCTAAAATTTTTTTTTGCCAAGCAAAACCTTTTCTTGCGACTATGCTTATATTTTTCGGAATCTTAACAATACTATTAATCCGTTCAATCACAGTTAGGGGTTCATTATTGCTAACTATAACAAACGTTTTTTTTTCCTTAGCATAAGCAACACATAATTCTGTAATCAAGGGAATCAGTTGGATGCTAAAATTAAAAAAAATAATGTGATTTTCCTCTTCAATTTTGCCTTTACCCGACCTCAAGGATTCAACTCTATGGGCAATAAAAGTTGTAATAATACCAATAATTGTCGAGAAGACTAAAATTCCAAATATGGTAACAGCAAATTTAGAAATGAAATCAATAAAATTATTTTCTTTTACGCTTAAATCTAGAATGGCGTTTTCATCATAAAATAATGTAAAAGTATTCCATAAGATTTGTAAAAAAATATTGTCTTCTGAAAGCAGACCTATTTCTTGCAGTAGAAATAATAATATTGCAAATGAGAAGATCCCAAGAGCACTGGCACCAAAAAGAAAAAAAAAGAGGTATAAAATATTTTTTTCAAAAGCTTTATTAAATCTGTATTTAATATATTTCCACATTTTTTTATCCTAGATATTCTTTAATAGTTTCTTTCACGTCAAATCCTAAATCAAAAATTCCAATCATCATAACTAATTGTTGTTTCAACTATCAATTGTATATGTCCTGAGTTCTTCCTTCTTAATTACACAGGAACGTATCTTGAAGATATCAAGTTTTGGTAATGAAAGTAAGGCGTCTACGTCTTTCAATGATTTGCAATCCTGATTGAAAGATTTAAAGAATCTGACAGTTGTGATACATCGTGTTATTAGAAATTTATGAAAAATAATACAAAAAAGATGATCAAGAATTTGAAAGCATGGGGACGCGAAATGAAATCGATTATAGGTGATCGAGAGATAATTGCTTCAGTCTCTGGAGGAAAAGACTCCACTGCAATGGTATTGGTCTTCAAGGAAACAGAGATTCCTTTCAAGTGTGTTCATATGGACACTGGATGGGAACATGAAGAGACCGAAAAATATGTCCTTGATTACCTTCCTAGCGTAGTGGGTAAAATTGAAATCCTTCGCTGGAAGGGCGGTGGTATGGCAGAGCTTGTCAAGGAGTACAAAGGCTTCCCAGGCGGAAACATGCGTTTTTGTACTAAGGTGCTCAAAATCGATCCTTTGCGTAATTACTTTCTAAAGTATGAGATTGAACCAATTAATGCTGTGGGAATTCGTTCTAGTGAGAGTCAGGCGCGTGCCGCGATGCCAGTTTGGGAATATAATAGTACCTTACGCTGTGAAACTTGGCGACCTATAAAGTTTTTTACAGAGCAGGAAGTAATTGACATTCATAAGCGTCACGGTGTTCGCCCCAACAAACTTTATCTAATGGGAGCAGAACGGGTGGGATGTTGGCCTTGTGTCTACGCACGCAAGTCTGAAATCAGACTAATTTCTGAGATAGACCCTCAACGCATAGAACTGGTTCGCCAATTGGAATATGAAGTACAATTGGAACGTAAGAATAAGGATATTAAACTTGGAACGAAGGGTAAATATGTTCCTACCTGGTTTATTCACAAGAAGGCAGGATGGGGTATTAACAAAGTCGTAGAATGGTCTAAAACCAAGCTCGGTGGAAAGGACTTCGAGCCATTCATGCCTCCATCTGGAGAGGAGGGATGTATGCGGTGGGGACTTTGTGAAGGAGTAGATCTTCCATCCGATAAGAAACCAAGAAAAAAAGTAAAAAAAAAATTAAGATAAAGTAAAACTGATCGAGAAAGTATGAATTCGAAAGTCTATTTGGATCACAACGCGACTACACCAGTTGATTCTCGTGTACTAGATGTGATGCTTCCATATTTCAGTGAACATTACGGAAACCCTGCCAACAATACACACTCCTTTGGTAAACGAGCAGAAAATGCTATAGAGAAGTCCAGGGAACAGCTTTCTCGATTGATTGGTGCAAATCCAAGAGAAATTTTCTTTACAAGTGGTGCTACTGAATCAAATAACATGGTTTTAAAGGGCATACCCTCTTTCTATGAACATAAAGGTAACCACATTGTTAGTGTAACGACTGAACACAAATCGGTGCTGTGTTGCTGTGAATTACACAAGAAAAATGTTGGAAAGTTAACACTCCTGGATGTTGATAATTTCGGTCTCATTAAGACAAATGATGTTGAAGAATCTCTCTCCGACGAGACGTTGCTTTTGTCAGTGATGATGGTAAATAACGAGACAGGTGTTATTCAACCCATTGAAAAAATTGGCAAAATTTGTCGAGCTCATGGAGTGCTCTTTCATTCGGATGCTGCTCAGGCCATTGGCAAGATCCCTTTCAACGTGGAGTCTATGATGGTTGACTTAGTGTCTATAAGCTCGCACAAAATGTACGGTCCTAAGGGAGTAGGAGCACTCTACATGAAAAAAAACAAACCAAGAGTTCATCTGACCCCCTTGATTGATGGTGGTGGACAGGAGGATGGCATTCGTTCAGGAACACTCAATGTACCTGCGATTGTTGGATTTGGAGAGGCGGCACAAATAGCCATGGAGAGACTCAAAGAGGATGGTCTTCGCTTGATCGCACAGAGAGAACACTTTGAACAAGGGATCAGTGATCAACTATCCAACATAAACATAATTGGTTACACCAGTAGGCGTGTTCCTGGTACTACGAATATTAGTTTTTCTGGTTGTAATGGTCAAAATCTTGTCAAAGAACTAAAAGGTTTAGCGGTGAGCAGCGGATCTGCCTGTAATACTTCAAACGTAGAACCTTCTCATGTACTTACTTCAATGGGTCTTGATTACGACTCGGCTATGGGGGCTGTACGCTTTAGCTTGGGACGAGACACTACAGATGCGGATATAGAATTTACAATAGGCCACGTAATAGAGACCGTGAAAAAACTACGAACTTCAATTTAGAAGACTTTGCGAATGGAAAATCAACAGAACCCTAAACAAGAAGCTTCACGAAAAACGACTTCTGTTAAGCGGTTAAAGGAACTTACTAAACACGAAGATAAGTATGTTCGCAAAAAGATCGCAAAAAACATTAAAACACCCTTATCTCTACTCAAGAAACTCGCTAAGGACGAAAGTATGACTGTGCGAGAATCGGTAGCAGGAAATATAAATTCGCCGGGTTCGTTGTTGGAGAAGTTAGCGGATGACAAATATGATTATGTCCGAGAATCTGTCGCAGGACATCCAAATACACCTCTTACGATACTGAAAAAATTGGCGGTTGACAAGAAGTGGACGGTACGAACACATGTCATCAGAAACAAAAATACAACCCTTTCTCTTTTAGAAAAATTGGCGAATGACGATGAATGGGAAGTACGACGAAATATATCTGTAAACGAATCTACACCCATTTCGATCCTGAATAAGTTGGTAGAAGACAATAACAAGCACGTTCGCCAAGGCTTGGCAACAAACACAAGCACACCTGTAGAACTGTTGGTAAAACTGGTGGATGATGAGGACGAATATGTTCGCTCATGCTTAGCAGGAAATCCAAACATGCCAGTAACACTTTTGAAGAAGTTGTTGAAGGAAAAATCTTGCAAATCCAATCTAGCAGCAAACGTAAATATCCCAGCACTGCTTCTAAAAAAATTGGCTGCGGATGAGGACAAGAATGTACGGCTTAAAGTAGCTAAAAACCTCAACACAGATTCTAATGTCTTGAAGAAACTGGCGATTGACAATCATCATAAAGTACGCGAATCAATAGCCGAAAATCCAAACACCCCGCCCATTGTACTAAAGAAGATTGCGAAAGATGAGTCTTGGTGGGCACGCAGAAATGTTGCAAAAAACACAAATACACCCGTTTTGGTCCTGGAAAAGCTGGCGGAGGACGAAGATTCAAGGGTGCGCGAAAGTGTTGCAGAAAATGCAAATACACCCGTTTTGGTCCTGGAAAAGTTAGCAGAGGACGAAGATTCAAGGGTGCGTGAAAGTGTCAAAAGAAATTAATAAATTACAGATGTCTAAACAGTATATTGGGAAACGAACACCGACAGCATATTACATTCATGTTTCGCAATTAAGTTCACTCTCAAATGAAGAACAGGCGACCATTATAAAAGGGCTTGATCGAGCTGGACTCAAGACTGATTCAGAGTTCAATGTTCTGAAATTATCTAATGATTTATCCTCTCTTTCCTTCTTGAATTATCCGAAATTTTTCGATGAAGGATTCCCGGAACTTGAATCTAGTTGGCATGTGGATTTTAAACTTGACAAATGCACTTTCCGAACTTATTCCAATTCCTTCAATCCGCCAATCCTCCACAGAAAAGAATTACTGCTTTCAGAAAATCACCCACAAAGAGAATGCTTTACAAATTTAACAAAAGAAGCTGAAAATCTTGGACTTTTCAAGGATGTGTCAAGAATTGGATTTCGAAATCAGTGGGAAAAATTAGTTAATAATGAGGGATATTATATCGAAGGTCATCAATTCGTTCCGTTGTTAAATAAAGATAAATCAGGCATAGAACAATCTGGAACATACAATGAAGATTCTGACGAATCCGGAATTCAGCGCCACCGTACTGCAATGGTGCGTTATGGATTTTCAGCGCCTATTCAATCTCTAATGCGTTTAGGTTTTCTTGACGGAGACTATTCTGTTTTTGATTATGGTTGTGGAAAGGGAGACGACTTACGAGGTCTTATTGAAAATGACATTGAAGCTTATGGTTGGGATCCTCACTACGCTAGTGATAAACAAAAAATTGAAACTGATATAGTCAATTTAGGTTATGTTCTAAACGTGATTGAAGATTTTCAGGATAGAGTTGATGCATTACAAGGTGCATACTCTTTAGCAAGTGGATTACTTGTGGTTGCCGTGATGTTGGAATATAACAATAAAAATCAAAGCGAGTCTTTTCGAGATGGTGTACTAACTGGTAGAAAAACTTTCCAAAAATACTATGCACCAAAAGAATTGAAAGAATTTATAGAAGAACATCTGAATGAAGAGTCAATCGCGGTGGCTCCCGGTGTTTTCTTTGTATTTAAAGATAAAGTCCTACATCAACGATATTTGCTCAGCCAAAGCAGATCTCATTCATTTTTGAAGCGAGCAAACCTCAGGCTCGCACCTAGACGTACTCCTGAAGAAAAAGATAAAGAAAAATATGAAGAATACAAGGAGTTATTAGAAACTTTATGGATTCAGTGGATTGATTTTGGAAGGGAACCAACATCTAATGAGGTTCAGAATTTAGATCTCCTGAAAAAAGCATTTGGTTCACTAGGTCGCGCATTACGTTTTTTGCGTAGCCAAAAAAATGACTCGTTGTTGAATGCAGCCGGAGAATCTAAAAGAAATGATTTACTCGTATTTTTAGCATTAGAATTGTTCAAGAAGCGTACTGCTTTTAATAAAATGCAATTTTCATTTCAGCGGGACATTAAAGTTTTTTTTGGAAATATCGGTAAAGCAAGGAACGATGCCCGTGATTTACTCTTTAAAATATCTAATGTAGAAGAAATTGATAGAAACTGCTCAAAAGCTGCTTCAGAAGGTTTAGGTTTGTTGTTACCAAAAAAATCTTTGCAACTTCATACCTCTTTAGTAGAGCGACTACCACCCTTGCTTAGAGTTTATGTAGGATGTGCCACGGTACTCTATGGTGATGTTACATCAGCGGATTTGCTGAAAATACATATTCTATCTGGAAAAATATCTTTGATGCGTTATGACAATTTTGCTGAGGAAGCTATACCTCGATTATTAGAACGTACAAAAATTGATTTCCGCAAACAAAAACTTGAATTCTACGAGTATGGAGATGAGTTTGAACCTCGGAATTTGTATCAAAAATCAAAGTATATGAATGAGGAAATGGAAAGTTTTGCTCAACAGTGTACATTTGATGAACAATTAGAAGAACTAAAACTTTTTGATTTTAGAGAATATGGGCCTGCCCCAAAGGAATTTTTGCATAAGTTGGAAAAACAGAGATGGCAAGTCGACAAACTTTCACTTATTCGAAGCAAAACAATTCCAGATATTGACACTGCTTGTGGTGAAAATTACTTTTACCGTAACTTCATTGAGTGCGGAGAAACACAGAAAAATTCAGAGATTGAAAATCTTCCAAAGAATCCTGACAGCTACACCGCCCTTCAAGAATTAGCTCAGGGATTATTAGATCCGATTATAGATTATTTTGGCTCAATCGAATTAACTTTTGGTTTTTGTTCGACTGAACTCGCAAAACTAATTCCTGGGCGCATTGCACCTGAACTAGATCAACATGCTGCATACGAATTAGATCAGAATAATAAGATAATATGCCCAAGACTTGGAGCTGCTGTTGATTTTATTGTTGAAGATGAAGATATGATGGAAGTAGCCAAATGGATAGATGAAAACCTCATCTTTGACCGTATGTATTTCTATGGACAAAAACGACCCTTGCACATTAGCATTGGTCCTGAAATGTTGCAGCAAGTAACACTGATGTTGCCAGATAAAAAAGGATATAGAGTAATTCCCAGAACATTAAAAAAAGGTGAGTTTAAGGAAATTGATGGAAATAAAATTGTTCCATTGACATAAACATATGAAGGGGAGCTTGAGAAACTTAAAGAAATAATTTAATGATCGTCATACCATCAATTACTTCTACTAATTTTATGACAATTTTATAATTCGCCCAAAACGAAGATGATCCCCTGCATCTCCATCGGCAGTAATTACCCACAATAAAGGGCAAGGTGGACGAATTGTAGGCTCGTCAGCACATCCATCTGTAAGGTAAATGCATCCATCGTAGTGAGTGAGACGATTGCTCCTAAGAAAAGCAAATACCGGATCAAATTCAGTTCCTCCCCTTCCGGCAACTTCGGTGGGCAATTGACCTTTGTAATTGTAGGTTCGTTGCACTTCCGCATCACATTCAATGACCACGATTTCTGCCCCCTGCTTGTACATGGCATCAATTTCTGTGAAAAAAATACCTAGATCTGTGTCACTGACAGATCCAGAAGTGTCAATCGCCACTGCTATCTTTTGAAATTGTTTGACTTTAATTCCCGGGCGGGTGCCGTAGCGTTTGCTAATACGATGCATTGTCGAAAAGATATAAGTCCGGCGACTGTTCGTAGCAAAAATTCGCAAAGTTCTCCTCCAATCCACCTTGGGTTTTCGACTTTCAATCAAAGAGTCAATGAGGGCATTAATTTCTCCGGGTATAGTATCATGATATTTGGACGGAGTTCGTTCTCTTGCTTGGATGATCATACGATCTAGTTCCGTTTCAGCACCATATGCATCGACCTGGCCTTTTGCATCTTTGGGGATTCCCCAGTGACTATGATCACCGTGAATAGTTTTATCCAGTTTTTTTGACAAAGCTTCAGCGCTTTTAGGGAAAGAGTCTCTTGCAGAGGAAGAATCTCGAAGTTTTATGAGCTTTTTATAATACCACTCTACGGTTTGATTCTGTTCCAATTCTAAGTCTGGAAATGATCTTAGTGTAACTGCACTATCAGGCAACTTCCAGGAACCTATAAACTGATTTACAACTAAATCTGCAGCTATATTGAATAAAGAGCGATCATATTTTTCTAAATCCATGCGAAAAAGATGTTTAAACAAAAGATGTAGACTCTCATGTTTAATAACCGCCACCCTATTGGTTTGCGACCGAAGTTCTTTAATGAAAAAAGATTCATTTATCAAAAGTTGAATTTTATTCCTTGAAAAACTTACTGCAGCGGTTGGGACCTTTTTTGTAACTACGCGAACTACTCCACTTAGTAAGTGATTGAAAAAAGGTTCTTTGAACAGCATTTGAATAATGCAGCGCGACAATTCTTCCTGTACATCCTTCACACTACATGCCGCCAATTAGTAATTTTGCAAGACGCTTGTCTCGAAGCATTTTTTTCACTTTTTCTGATCCATTTTTCATGAGATCGGAGTGAAGACTCATTCGTAGATCGTTGGGCAAACATTCTATCAACATAAATTTAACCAGATTATCAGAATGATTACTTTGGGG
>MPLY02140459.1_pt1 | contig 11565 bp, 9 predicted proteins | sample 1617301 | NCBI WGS metagenome assembly MPLY02 (sample SAMN05944805, study PRJNA350692) | marine metagenome | biome: marine; feature: ODZ; material: water; isolation source: 140 m water sample filtered on 0.2 um supor filter | place: Pacific Ocean | collected 2012-04-08 | depth 140m m
AATAACCATGCTGCCCTGCAAAATGAAGGGGTGGCCGTCAATGACGAGCCAACCTTTGTCTGGTTGAAGTTCTATTGTGTTCTGGGCAACGGCGAGAACGTTGGAGAGTGCCAGGCCCAGTCCGGTAAGCCAAACACAGTAGCGGTGAAGACTCGGCATGCCGATAGCACTTAGTCCCGGGGAAGCACCACCACAGCGTCCAGGGCCCACTGCAGCCAGACCGACTGGTTAGGCTGGTACAGGTGGTCTTTCATTCGCTCCAGATTCTGAAGTGCGACCAAAACGGGTTCCCTACGCTGTGCCAGGTACACATAAAAATGACTGCGGTCACCAAGATAGGCCGATGCCCCCATCTGGCCGGCTACACTATTGGTGCGGGATTGTGGTTCAGTGAATACCGGCAGAAGTTTTTCCGGGCGAATCGCGACCCATACTCGCTGACCGACCATGCTGGATTCAGCGGGATAGGCTGCGCTAAGGTCGCCCAGTGTCTGCGTTTGGATACGAACCGTGCTTCCTTCCTGAGAGCTAATCTCACCTTCAAAGAAATTCATACTGCCTATAAAGTCGGCGACGAATCGTGAACCCGGTGATTCGTATAGTTGTGAGGGCGAGGCGATCTCGATCACCTGTCCCTCGGACATCACCGCAATCCGATCGGATAGGGTCAGGGCTTCCTCCTGATCGTGGGTAACAAAGAGGAAAGTGATACCGATCTGTTGTTGTAACTGACGTAGTTCAATCTGCATCTGCTCGCGCAGTTTCTTGTCCAGCGCCCCCAGCGGTTCATCAAGAAGTAGTACCTTGGGTTGCTTAATCAACGCCCTGGCGAGGGCAACCCGCTGGCGCTGGCCACCGGAGAGTTCATCTGCGCCGCGGCGGCCATAACCGGGCAGTTTGATCAATTCGAGGACTTCGTCGATACGCTGGTCGAGTTCGGAGCGGGTCAACCCTGCCTTGCGCATACCGAAGGCAATGTTGCCGCGCACATCAAGATGAGGAAAGATAGCGTAGTTCTGGAACACCATATTCACGGGTCGCCGATTTGGGGGAGAGACTGACATTGGTTCCCCATCAAGAAAAACCTCGCCCGATGATGGTGTCTCAAAACCCGCGACCATCCGGAGTAATGTAGTTTTGCCACAACCTGAGGGGCCCAACAAGGAGAAGAATTCGCCTCGTTGTATGTCAAAGTTGACATGGTCGACTGCTTTTACTTTTCCGAAGTGTTTACTGACGTTCTGAAAAGAGATGATTGCGTCGTGATCCATATTAGATGCCTGAAGTGGAGTCGAGTCGTACGCCCCGACGGCGAACCCATTCCGCAAACGTGACCACAATAAATGAAGCCATGAAAATGGTAGCTCCGAGGGCCAATGTTGAGGGAAGCTTAGAAGGAAATCTTAAGGAACTCCAGATATACACCGGTAATGTCTGATCAATGCTTGAGAGAAAAAAGGCTAATACGAATTCGTCAAAAGAAATTGTGAATGTAAGTAGAAGGCTCGCGATGATGCCGGGCAACACGATCGGGAATGTCACCCGCCAGAAAGTCATCCATGCGTTTTCGCCAAGATCAAGGCCTGCTTCTTCCATGCTTTTGTCAAATCCTTCCATGCGTGAAACAAGGACCAGCATTGAAAAGGGTACGCAGAGTAGCAGGTGGGCAAAGCCAACAGTCAATAGGGACAGAGGGATGTCTGCAAGGTTCAATAGGATCAAAAGAGATATCCCAAGGATAATCTCCGGAATCACTAAGGGAATCATGATAAATCCAACGACGGGTCCTCTTCCCGGCATACGGTAGCGCGTGACTGCTTTGGCGGCCAACAGTCCAAAGATAGTGCTAAGTATTGCAACGACCAATCCGATCTTGATGCTGTTCATCAACGCGCTCAGCATGGGCGGATTATTGATCATCGCTTCATACCACTTCAACGTAAATCCTTTCAACGGGAATGCGATGTACTTCGAGTCGTTGAAGGAGAACAGCGGCAAAAATAACACCGGCAGATAAATGAAGGTCAAGTACAGAACAGCATAGATATAGAATCCGTCGAGACGCCACCAGGGTCGATTGGTGTTCATGCCACACGCTTCCGGTAACTGTGGGTGCCCCAGAGAAACAAGCCAATCATTGCTGCGACTGTAAACATGGACATCACCGAAATTGCGGCGCCCATTGGCCAGTTTTGTGATTGTCCGAACATGGATTGGATAAGATTGCCGATCATGATACCTCTTGGTCCACCAACCAGCGATGGTGTAACGTAGTCCCCAACGGTGGGGATAAAGACCAGCAGACTGGCTGCAATGACGCCAGGGAGTGACAGCGGCAGTGTCACCCGAAGGAAAGTCATCCAGGCGCTCTCACCCAGGTCACGCCCAGCCTCGAGCAGCGAGCGATCGATTTTTTCTAGCGACACGTATATTGGCAGGATGGCAAACGCAGCCCAGGCGTGCGCCAGCGTGATCACCACAGAGGTTGGGTTATAAAGCAGGAATGCGAGCGGCTCGGTAAGAAATCCCAAAGATTTCAAGCCCGAATTGATTACCCCATTGTAGCCCAGCATGATTTTCCAGGCGAAAACCCGAAGAAGATAGCTAGTCCAAAATGGTACGGTGATTAAGATTAGCCAGATGAGCTTGTTGCTTTTCACCCGAAAGGCAATGAAGTAGGCCATGGGATATGCCAACAGGACAGTCACTATGGTCACCATCCCGGAAATCCGAATCGACTTCAACAACACTTTGACGTAGATTGGTTTTTGAAAGAACTCGAGGTAATTGGCAAGGGAGAAGGTTCGAATGAAGTCGAGGTATTCCTGTAACCAGAAACTTAAAGTGAACAAAACAACCAGTGGCATAGCGAGGCCGAAAATCATCGCGAGCAGGGTGGGCGAGAGCAGGGTGTAACCTCGGACCGGCTCGCTCTTTAGAAACAATTTTCGGAGTTTGAGCCTTGTTTCAGACAGGGTGACAGCGTTGTTCATCTGCGGGCTAGCTCAAAATAAAGAGGTCAGTTGGTGTGAGGGCAAGTGTAGCCCGTAGGCCGCGTCAACAAGCGACACGTTGTTGGTACAGCCAATGTGGGGCGGATGGGGATCACTCAGGATCCCCATCCGCGATTGCCATCAATTAATAGCCGGCTTTGACCTCGTCGAACATCGCCTGCAAAGCAGGTTCATTCGCCATCGCTACCTGAAAGATGCCGGAACCCAGCATATCGTCAGGGTTAGACGACGTAAAACCAAGAGCAGCAAGTGTTTGCGGGTCGACTTGCTCGAATGCCTTGGCATTGCCATGACCGTAGCCATACTCGGTGATCTCGTAGACACCTGTTTCAACGCTCATATAGGCATCGATGTAATCATAGATCTTGTCTATTTTGGCGGGGTCATGGTCAGTCATGATGCAGAATCCACAGACCCAGGTCATAGCGCCTTCCTTAGGGCTCATATACGCGACGTTATGGCCTTCGCTCTTCATCGTTGCATAAGAGTCATTCCAGGTCGTTCCTGCTACCAGTTCGCCTGACGCCAGTGCTTGCTCAACTTCAGTCGGGCTATCCCAATAGAAACGGATCAATGGGAGTTGCTCCTTAAGGGCGGCCCGGGTTTTCGCCATTTCTGCATCGGTCATGTCAAAGGGGTTCTCGGCACCTGAATAAATTGCGGCCACCATGACGCCATCGACCAGACTGTCAGACATGGACAGACGCCCCTTGTACTTGGGATCCCACAGGATGCCCCAGGTTTCGTTGTCGACATACTCGGGTGCCAGATCCGGACGGTAAAGGACGGAGGTTTGCCCCCAGTCGGTTGGAATGAAGTACTGCTTGCCGTCATAAACCGTTCCCGGTATGGTTTTGAGGCTCGGCGTGATGTCCGGCCAGTTGCTCAGGCGACTGGTGTCGATCGGCTGAAGAATTCCAGCGTCATACCACATTGGGATCTTGTAGGTGCAAGGTTGGGTGATATCGACTTTGAAACCGGCACGCATCTTGGCGAAAGCTTCTTCTTCGTCGGCAAAGATTGCGATATTTGGGGACTCGCCGTGCTTGGCGATGTAGTCACCATGAAGTTCAGGAATTTCCCAGCCTTCCCATGTCATGACTGTCGGGTGATCTTCACTAGCACCGAGGGCCATTCGTGAACCCATCGGCATCATAACCATCGTCGCGCCAAGTGACGCCAACGCTTTGTTAAATTGGCGCCGAGTCATTTTGCCCGTAGCGAGTTTTTCCGTTAATTGGTCTTTATTCATCAGTTTCCTCCAGTTATTTTGAGAGATACCCTCTCAATGAATTAGTTTCGCAGTGCACTTAGTGTGTCGTCAAGGCTTTTTAAGGCAAGTGCCACCAGATCATCGATCTGATTCCGGCGCATGATCAGCGGCGGTGAGATGATCATGCTATCGCCGACCGCACGCATCACCAGGCCCAGATCAGCAGCGATATCCCGGCACAGCGCGCCTGTTTGGTCGGCTGGCTCAAATGGAGCACGGGTCTTTTTGTCTGCTACCAGTTCCAGGGCCCCCAGAAAGCCCAGACCGCGCACCTCGCCGACGAGTGGATGGTCGCCAAGCTCGCGCCAACATTGCTGCAGGTATGGGCCGGTATCGTCGCGCACAGTATCGATGATGCCTTCGTCCCGCAGGATACGGATATTGGCCGCAGCGACCGCGCACGCAGCCGGGTGGCCGGCGTAGGTCATGCCGTGTGCGAATTCGCCGCCTTCGTCAATAATGACTCGAACCACGTGATCGGCACCCATGCCCCCGCCGATCGGCAGGTAGCCTGAAGAAAGCCCTTTGGCGATGGGCATCAGGTCAGGGTCAAGGTCGTAGTAGTCGCTGCCAAACCATTCGCCGGTGCGGCCGAATCCACAGATGACTTCGTCCGCTACCAGCAGGATCTGGTGACGCTTGCAGATGGCTTTGATCTCGGGCCAGTAACTGTCGGGTGGGACGATGACACCGCCGGCCCCCTGGACAGGTTCAGCAATGAACGCCGCCACCCGGTGTTCACCGAGTTCCTCTATCTTTTTCTCAAGTTCTCCGGCCACTTGCTTGCCGAAGTCATCAGGCGACAGGTCGCCACCTTCGCGGTACCAGTAGGGCTGGCCAATGTGGACGATATCGGGAATGGGTAGGCCACCCTGAGCGTGCATAGCGGCCATGCCGCCCAGGCTCGCGCCAGCCACGGTGCTGCCGTGATAGGCGTTGCGCCGGCTGATAATGACTTGTTTTTCCGGATGCCCCATGCAGGACCAGAAATAACGCGCCATGCGGACGACAGTGTCGTTTGATTCTGATCCCGAATTAGTCAAAAAGACATGATTCAGATGTGGTGGGGTTACCTCGGACAGCAGTTGTGACAGGTCTATTACCGGCGGATGCGCCGTCTGGAAGAAAGTGTTGTAGTAGGGCAGGGTTTCCATCTGCTGCCGGGCGACCTCGGCCAACTCCTTGCGCCCGTAACCCACATTGACGCACCACAGTCCCGCCATGCCGTCCAGTAGCTTGTTGCCGTCCGAGTCCCACAGATAGATGCCCTCGGCACGTTCAATAATCCGTGCGCCGGTTTTATGCATGCGCCGATGATCGGTAAACGGGTGTAGAAAATGCGCGCTGTCCAGCTCGCGGTATTGCGCAGTCGTCAGAGCCATTCTATCGCCTCCTTTAAAAGCATTATTATCGGCTATGGCGACATGATAGAGAGCCGTGATGACGGCCGTCAATGCTCCTGGGTCACTAATCTTCTGTCAAGATAAAGACTCTTCGGCAGGTCGCGTTGGGGGCCGTGTGATGCTAGACGTTGAGCAACAGGTGTTCACGCTCCCACGAGCTGATGACCTGAAGAAAAGTCTCGTATTCGCTTTCTTTGACTGCATGCCAAGCTGTAACGAAGCGCTGCCCAAGCATCTCTTTGAGATCATCACACTCATCGAGTGTCTGCAGCGACTGCTCCAGGCTGCGGGGCAGTTCGTAGGGCATATCGTAGGCGCTGGCAGTCACAGCGGCACTGGGGTCCAGTTTCTGACGCATGCCGAGCAAGCCGCAGGCGAGGCTCGCTGCAATAGCGAGATAGGGGTTAGCATCAGCACCTGGTACCCGGTTTTCTACCCGTCGTGATTCACGGCTTGAGTCCGGCACCCGCAGGCCCACCGTGCGGTTGTCCAGCCCCCACTGCACGTTGATCGGCGCAGCGTGATAGCGTGTCAGACGACGGTAAGAATTGACGTTGGGTGCCAGCAACGAGAGCGCGGCTGGCAGGTAGCGCTGCAGTCCGGCAATATGTGAATAAAATAGCGCGCTGGCCCCGCCATCTGTATTGCTGAAGATGTTCTCGCCGGTCTCATGGGAGATCACGCTCTGGTGTATATGCATTGCACTGCCAGGCTCTTTTTCCATGGGCTTGGCCATAAAAGAGGCATATATTTTGTGCCGTAGCGCAGTCTCACGCATGGTGCGCTTGAATAAAAAGGCCTGGTCAGCGATTGCTACCGGATCGCCATGCAGCAGGTTGATCTCCATCTGCGCAGCTCCGGCCTCATGGTTGAGAGTCTCAAGCGCGATACCAAGGCCCTCGCAGTAATCGTACAAATCCTCGAACAGGGGATCAAATTCGTTAACCGCGTCGATCGAGAAGGACTGAAGCCCGGATTCGGCACGGCCCGAGCGGCCCACCGGCGGCTCTAACGGGTAGTCAGCGTCCGGGTTCGGTTTGATCAGATAGAACTCCAGTTCCGGTGCGACCACGGGCTCCCAGCCATGTTCGCGGTAGGCGTTGATGACTTTTTGCAGCACGTGACGCGGTGACATCTCGACCGGGCTGCCATCGGCGTAGAAGCAGTCGTGTATTACCAGCGCCGTAGGTTCCTGAGCCCATGGGACAAGTCGGAAGGTATCGAGATCAGGTTTTAGGAAGATATCCTTATCGGCAGGGTCCACTGCGCTTTGGTCTTCGGGGTATTCACCGGTAACCGTCTGCAAAAAAATCGCCTCGGGCAGACGCATCCCGATCTCTTCACTGTACTTGTGGGCTGGAATCAGTTTGCCCCGGGCGATCCCGGTCATATCCGGGATGACCGCTTCTATCTCGTCAATGCGGTTATCACGCAGCCATTGGCGGATACTGCGGTCCGGTGCAGCGCTGGTGGGCAAAGCGGTTTTGGAAGAATCTGACATAAAGCCCCGAAGGCTGTGAAGCTCAGCGCGAGTGTACCCGACCCCGTTCGGGGTGCACAGGTGAGGTTCGGGCTGATTCCCCCGGGATAAAGCGACTGGAGCCTACAGATGAACGGGCTTTGCCCACGTATTCAGGGCTGGGTTCCCGGAAAATGAATATCCCCTAATGCAGCAATGAACGCAGTTGACCTCAAGACTCAATATGTAACAGAATGGGTTGGTGCCCGCTCAATGCTCGACGTACACCGCGTGCGCCTTATAAAGCGCTACGTAGTGGCAGTATGTCTGTTGCGTAGCGTCGGTGCCGGTAGCGGATACCAACAAAACCCAAGGAGGATAAGAATGGAAAGAGTACAGAAATGGAAAGCGGCTGCAGGACTGGTAACAGGTCTTGCAAGCCTACTGGCCCTGAGTGGCCCGGCTCTGGCAGCGGACTGCCCGATCAAGATCGGCGGCCTCGCGCCGTTGTCAGCACCAGGTTCGGTGACTGGCGGTGAAGCCATGCGAGTCGCCATGCTGCTGGCCGAGCGTGACATCAACGCAGCGGGCGGAGTATTGGGCTGCGATATTGAGGTAGTCATTGCCGACACTGAAGGCCTACCCGAAAAAGCACGCGCCCTGATGGAAAAACTTATCACCCAGGATGGCGTCGTTGCCGTGGGCGGTGGGTATCACAGCTCCGTTGGTGTCGCCGGCAAGGATGTGGCCAATGATCGCGGAATCCCCGTGGTGTTTGCCGAAACCTGGAATGACACGATTACCGGTGATAAACAGAAATACATCTTCCGTATTGCCCCGCTCAGTTCCTGGGCCTCTGGCGTGATTTGGAAGTTTGCTGCTCAGGCACCCGGAGTCAAGAAAGTGGCGATCGTCACGGAAAATACCGACTACGGTATCCCGGCGGCTGCAGAGTGTGAAAAGGGCTTAGCCTCCAAGGGTATCAGTAGCACCACCTTTGGTGTGGACATTGGTACCCAGGATTTCGCAGGCATTGTGGAGCGTGTCAAAGCAGAGGATCCTGATTACTTGATAGTGCTGCTGACGGGTGAAGCTGGCTTCAACTACGCCCAGCAGGCAGCGGACGCTGGTGTCGGTCCGCAGGACATGATGTTCCATGCCAACCAATCTGGGCTTGAGAGTAAGGCTTTTTGGGAAAACGTGCCTGATGGCAACCTGGCGTTTATGGCGCGTATTGGTGTACCAGAAACCATGTACAACGAAAGCGCACTGAAAATGGCCAACGATTACAAGGCACAAACCGGCAAAACCGGTGTGGAAAGCTATGCTCTGGAAGCTTATGACTCCATCGGCGTAATCGCGCAGGCTATCAACGAAGCCGGTTCTACCGGTGGCGACGCTATTGTTGACGCGCTTGAGAATATCAGCCATGAAGGCACTCTGGGTCGCATCTACTTCCCCTATGGTACGAAGAAAGATCCTTCGGCAGACGGCAAGGGCGACGAGTGGTGGCACCAGTGGCCTGATCCGGCCATCACCATGGTGCAGTATCAAAAAGAGGGTGAGCCCTCTAACACCATGACGATCGTCTATCCAGAGGTGTACAAAACCGGTGACGCGATCTACGTCGGTCACTAATTACCAACTCTGAGCGGTAACAGCAGCTGGGCGGGCGTATTGCCCGCCCCGCTGGCTTTTTTTCGGACCCGGTAACGGGTTCGCACCGCTTTAGATGGCAACGATTTAAGCAATGCAGTATTCAAGTATTTTCTGGTGGACCGTTCTCTGGTTGATCTTCTGGGGCGTGACCGGTGGTGTCGGCACCCGTCGGATTTACCTGCGCAAGGATCTGGATACCTCTAGCGCCACACTGGGCGGTTCAGTGATCGGTGCGGCGTTTGGCCCGCTTGGCCTGGTGCCGCTGTGGTGGAAGAGCCCTGAAATAAGTCGGGCGATGATTACACTATCGTCACTGGTCGTGATCGGCATTATTGCTGTGGCCTTTGCCAATGCGGACCCGGACAATAACTGTGTCTCCAACGGCTCGTTTGTCGCCTCGCAGATCACCAACGGACTCATCATCGGCATTATCTATGGCCTGATGGCACTGGGACTGACGCTGATCTTTTCGATTCTAGGCATCGTGAGTTTTGCCCACGGCGCCTTCTATATGATCGGCGGCATGCTGGTCTACCACATCGTGGTGGTCTGGTTTCCAGGCGCCCACCCGCTGTTCGGTGTGCTTGGTGCCTGTGCGCTTACATTTGCTTTAGGTGCAACATTCGAGCGACTTTTTTTGACACCTATGTACGATAATCGGATGGAGCGGCCGGTCGAATACGGCATCCTGGTTACTTTTGGCCTCTCGTTCACGCTGACCTATCTGGTGGCCGCTCTTGCAGGGTTCAATCCGGTCAAAGTGAAGCGGTTTTTTGATTTTCCGCGCATCCGGTTGCCCGACAGTTCCGATCCCTGGTTGATTAAGACCAGCCGGGGCAATATGGAATTATTCGACACCGTATCGATCTCCAACCCGCGATTTGTTGCCGCCATGCTTTCGATCATGGTGTTGTTGGCACTGCTTTATTTCCTACACCGCACCTGGACTGGTAAGGGGTTGCGTGCGGTCAGCCAGGATCGCGAGGCCGCGGCGATCGCTGGAATCAACCCCAACCGGATGAATATGCTGGCTTTTGCTCTTGGCTCCATGGTTGCCGCGCTTTCGGGTGCCGTATTGGTCCAGGCTTTTTCGTGGCTGCCGATTGTTGGGCAGATTCCCGAGATGCGCTCGTTCGTGATCGTTGTATTGGGGGGGCTCGGTTCACTGCCCGGGGCTTTTGTCGGCGGCATCCTGGTAGGGTTGGTGGAGGCGGCGGGGACCGGTTGCGTGCCGAGTGCACAGAAAGCCTCCAGTTATATCCCGGCCTACGGCATGATCATTCTTGTGCTGATGTTGTTATTGCGGCCCATGGGTCTTTTCGGTCGTAAATTCGCGAGTGGGGCGCACGGCAAGTTTTGAGCAAACGACACGTTCCCCACGCAATGGGAGCCGCCCTCTTGGCGTTCTTTTTTGCCTTTCCCTTTGTCTATACTGCTGGTAACTACGACTACATCATGCATATCTGCATCGTTGGCTTTTTCTACGCCATTTTGGCGTCGAGCTGGTCGATGCTGGCAGGGTATGCCGGGCAATTCTCATTCGGCCATATGGCTTTCATGGGGCTGGGCGCGTATACCGCTGCGCTTTTTTGTCATTATTTTTTCATCTCGCCCGAGCCCACTGGCATCTGCACCGAGTTTGCGCTGGGCAGCAATTACCTGATTATCAAGAACCCGATCGGGGTGACCTCGACCACGCTCACTCAGGATTGCCTGGCACAGGCAATGGAAAAATGGGATGGCGCAGTCACGGTTTCCCGGATGCCAGTCTGGCTTGGGGTGATTCTCGGTACTCTGGTTGGCGGTATCTTCGGACTGCTTATTGGTTTGCTGGGAGATAATAAAAAAGAATATGCCGCCAATAAATTGAATGCCATATCTGGAACAGATAACTGGGAAGCGTTGGCTAGTTCAGATTCATTACTTCAATTTAGTTCAGGTGAATCCTCAACTCTAGGTGGATCCTTTACGGGCATTGGGAAAAGCAATCAACTAACGGGTACACTCCTTGCTATGAATGCCGGAGAGACATCAGATGTTATTGAGACTTTCAATGCAGTCTTACTTTTAAAAATGAGCTCCAGAGATGAGTTTAATGATTCATTATATCAAGAAAACTATGCTTCTATTCGAGATCAATTATTAAATACTGAACGTACTCGGGGATTTACCAGCTGGCTCACAGATGCAAAAAAAATAATTGACCAGGAAGATTACCGGAGTGAAGTATACTGATCTAAACTCAATATTTAAATTGCTGTAAAGTAAAAGCCCCTGAAATCAGGGGCTTTTTTGTTTATATGATAATTTGGTAAAAGGTAGAATGATGGGTAAATAAAAACGCCCCCTAAAAGGAGGCGTTTTTAACAATACAGTTAGAAAGATGTAACAATTACATCATTCCGCCCATACCACCCATACCACCCATATCTCCACCAGGCATAGCTGGAGGAGCAGCTGAAGGTGGTTCAGGCTTATCTGAAACGGTAGCTTCCGTTGTCAGAAGTAAACCGGCAATACTAGCAGCATTTTGCACAGCAGTACGGGTTACTAAAGTAGGATCAAGGATTCCAGCTTTCAGCATGTCAACATATTCTTCATGTCGTGCATCAAAACCATTTGAACCCTTACTTTCTTTGATTTTATTTACAACTACAGATTCTTCAAGACCAGCATTATTAACAATCATGCGGCAAGGAGCTTCCAGAGCTTCCTTGCGTGATGTTGATAGCTGTTCTTTGCTTTTGATGGCACATG
>MPLY02088059.1_pt1 | contig 11542 bp, 12 predicted proteins | sample 1617301 | NCBI WGS metagenome assembly MPLY02 (sample SAMN05944805, study PRJNA350692) | marine metagenome | biome: marine; feature: ODZ; material: water; isolation source: 140 m water sample filtered on 0.2 um supor filter | place: Pacific Ocean | collected 2012-04-08 | depth 140m m
TGACGAATGCTCTGGAACTATCATAATTAATAACCATATATACTGAAGTGACCCGTCCAATAAGTTCCACTTCTTCAGATCCTTTCAAAGGCATGACCAAACGAGAAATCATGATCGCCATCGGTCAAGACTCAGGTGATTTCCTTCAAAATTCCAGTCAGGTTGATTTCAATACAAACCTTTTCGGAGACAAATCCAGAAGAATTATTAAGTTTATTCTTGATGAAATAAAATCAAACAAACTCAAGTATTCTATTGTCAATAAAAAGGAAAATATCAGTGTATTAATAGCTAGCCTTTACAGGATCATCTATCTTGGACTTAGAGATTATTGCTATGCACCCATGAATCCAAAATATTTTAAAGAGAAAAACATCGGTAAATTAACCAAGGGTAAAATAGGCTTTTGAAAAAAATAAAAATTTTTGCTTTCCCCTAGCAACACCAGTTTCAACAATAATTTTTAAATTTCTTCTAAAAGCCTCCTCAAGTGCAAATTTAAAGGAATTAAATCTTATATTTTTTGGAATGTTGTATTTGTTCAGAAAAAACATGATAAAATTTTAATTCATTCCTTTTTTAATTTTTTAAAAATAACACTTTAGTTCGAAATAAAATGAATTGGACAATCTACCAAATTCACTTTGTATATTTGGATTTTGCCAGTTAGAACCATTAGGTCTATCTCCCGCATTGATCTGACCGCCTGCTATAAAATCTACATTATCAGTTATTGATCTAATAAATGAAAAATTATGCTGCTGTGAAAAATCTGCCCAAGCTAACTTTGAGTCGTATCGGCCTACTACTAATGGATTAAATTCATAGCTCAATGACACTCCACTCAAGTGATTGTTTAATGAAGTGCTTAACCCATTCTTATAACGAATGTTAGAAGCATCTAGATTACTAGAATCGCCAATTCCGTTAAATAGATGTTCCGCTGTAATTTGTAGATTGTTGTTGAAACGATAATTAATTCCCAAAACATTCATTAAATAATTTTTGAGTAAATTTCCTTGATACGATCCTGGCATAGAAATTTTCTCTGTTCCCCATAGGTAAGTCATTTCATCATAAAAATTGACGGAACCTATTTCGCCATCAACCTCAATTCCAATACGGTGTCCTTCTGGTTCTTTTTTATATAACAATGCATAATCTGTATCTTTAACAGTCGTATAACCTCTTAATAGCAAACCCATTTCTTCTTTAGATCCCAACCGTTGATAGGATTGAACAGCATTATTTTCTAAATAATTTCCAGATTGAGTTAGTATTTTCTGTTTATTGATAACTATATTTACGCCACTAAAATTAGTGATTGCTTTATCTAATCTTAGAGCATCTATGCCAGCTTTGTATTCTTGGTTAAGATAAGATTCTCCATAATAATCAAAAAGATTCCAAAAGATAGGTTTGCCAAAACTAACTGCAAGCCTACCAAAATGAATATCTAAATCCTGTACTGCAAATTTAATATTAGCACGATCAAAATAATAATAAGCCGCTTGATCGATATCGGTTTTATCTGTCCAATTATTTTCGAGACCAACAGATAACATCGATGTATCTCTGCTAGTAACGCCAGTGTAGACATCAGAATAATTATACGCTTGTACAGCGTGTAGTTCGTACGAATACACATTATGACTATCCGATTCAATAATAATACGGGCCACTGATGAAAAATCTTGTGACATATCTTTATCAAAATAGGGTGCAAAACTATAATTGTCATAAAGTTTATAACCAGTTTGAATACTTCCACTAATATTTATTGGAGAATCTTGAGCGAAAGATCGAAAAGGTAAAAATAAAAGAGCGATTAATAAAATTTTTATATATTTGTTTAAAAGCATTAGATGATAAAAACTATTTCTGTGTATATTTTTCTATATTTTTTGAAGACATTTGCTCATTGGCAATTTTTCCGTCTTTCAATATAATAATTTTTTTTGCAAATTTAATTACCGCTGGGTCATGGGTCGAAAACAGAAAAGTTATTTTGTTATTTTTATTTAATTTTTTCATTAATTCTAAAAGAGATTGAGCTGTTTCGGAATCAACATTGGCTGTTATCTCATCAGCCAATACCAACAAAGGTTCAGAAACAACTGCTCTAGCTATCGCAACCCGTTGTTGTTGACCTCCACTTAGTTCACGAGGAAACCTGTTTTCAAGACCTTCTAAACCCATTTCCTTAAAAAAATACATGACTTTTTCTTTTCGTTGGGAAATTGGTATCTCTTGTAACATCAACACATATTCTGCATTTTCATAAGCAGTTAAAACTGGAAGTAAATTATAATTCTGGAATACAAACCCAATGTTGTTGCGACGCATGATACTTAAATCTTTGTTTGATAGGGTATTAAAGTCTTTACCGTTAAATATTACTTCACCGCTGCTCGCTCTATCCAGGCCTCCTATAATATTTAGTAGGGTGCTTTTACCGCAGCCCGAAGGGCCCATCATTGCCGAAAAGTCGCCCGCAAATATTTTTAAATTAATCCCCCGCAAAGCTTTTGTTATAATTTCTCCATGGCCGTAATTTTTTATAACATTTTGTAGTGACACAATTTCTCTTTTTGTATTCATATGGACCTCAATTCATCAGTAATCGAAATACGTGATATTAAATACACTGGTAAAACACTTAACAATTGAACTGCTAGAAAGAAAAAAATGCTTATTTGTAAAATCATAGGAACGGAAAATAGAGGTGTAATAATTGTATCCATTCCAAATCCTCCTACAGTCATGTCTTCTGTTTTACCTCCAACTACATCCATCAAGTCATAGCCCTCCACCCATTTTGCTACACCAACACCCAACAAAGATCCTATTGGACAAGCAATGAGTCCAAATATTATTGTTTCGATAAAAATTTGAAGTTTTAGTTCTATTTGTTGTGTTCCAATTGCCAATAGGGACGCAAATTCTCTTTTGCGTTCAAGAGTAGACATTAGGATAGTGCTAAACATAGTAAATAGCACAATCACAACCAACAAAACCATAATAGATGTAATAGCAGTTCTGTCCATACGAATTGTCGTTGCTATATCAGGCATTATTTGCTGCCAAGATAAAAATACTCCATTTTTTTTTGCTAGTGTTTTCTGCATTTCTCGAAGAAAGCGCTCGTGAGTATCAGGATTTTTTACAATAATACCTAACTGCGAAACATCATTGCTACTTAAACCCGCAACCATTCTAGTAAGTTCGATATCACTTTGTACAAAATGACCATCAATCTCTTTAGATCCAGTTTTAAAAATACCTTTGACACGAAACAATTCCTCAACTAATTCGCCTTTAACATCGTTTGTAGTAAAAACAAATTTTTTTCCAACATTGACATTGAGGTTTTCTGCTAATTTTTTACCCACAATAACCCAACGACCATCTCCTTCTGATAAATATTCTCCTTCAACAATGGTTTTTGGTAAAAAAGAAATTGTAATTTCTTTTGATGGTTCTATCCCCATTAAAGATATTCCAACAGAACTTTTGGCTGTATGAGCTACTCCTTGTAAATTAACTATTTGTTTTGTAAATAAAACTTCAGCATTATTATTTAAAGTTTTATTAATTTTTTGAATATCATCTACCCAAAGATCATTAGAGGGTGAATTACGATAGTCGACATGCTCATATGTTACATGTCCTGACATTAAGCGCGCTACATCGTCAATAAGTCCTGCATAAAATCCCCACGCAATACAGACAAAAAAAGTTGGGATTCCTGTGCCAATTACAATAGAAAACAATGAAATTAAGGTACGTCTTTTGTTGCGCCAAATACTGAGCCACCCAATCTTTATGATCATTAATAATTTAGATTTCATGGTTTATAATGAATAGCCTCCACGGGTTTAATACGAGCTGCAATGCTTGCTGGATATATTGATGCAACAGTACTTACTAATATCATTAACGCAACTGGTAGAAAAACAATCCCTACAGAAACATTTGCTCTCCAAATTGGATCCATAACCACCCCTCCAAAAGACATATTCCCGCTGCCACTAACATCAAATCCATATTTTTGAAAATATAAAGCTACACTCAATCCAACAACTACACCGATGATTGAAGCAAAAATTGTCATCAATATTGCCTCTAGAGATACCTGTTTTAAAATTCGCCAGGGTGTTGTTCCAATTGCTCTAATGATACCAAATTCTCTCATTCGATCATATGTTGACATGATCATTGTGTTCATTACTCCAAGACTTGCGGCAATACCAAATATTAAACTAAACAAGGTCCGCATAAAAACAATCATTTTTTCTGTCATCATGGCAATAGTTGGCATCAGTTGCTGCCAAGTTTCTACATCTACGCCTGTTGTCTTGGCAGATACAAGTTTTTGTATTTCTTCGGACTCAAGTCTTCCCTTTGAATTTAGAGCAATTTCATGAATTAAATTATTGGTAGAAAATAAAATATTAAAATCTTCTCTTAAAATCATAGCAGCTCCTCTATCAATATTATCAGCCATGTTTTTTAAGATGCCCGAAACATAAAAAAGTTCATTACCTAATGAACCATCTGCACCTTGAACAAACACTACCAATTCTGTTCCTATATCCGCTGCTATTGAGCTAGCTAATTTTTTACCTAATACAATCTTTTTTAAAGATGTATTAGTTAAAAAGTTTCCTTTATCAATATGGTTAGCAAAATCAAAATGGTGAAGTTCCGACTCTGGATTAATTCCCCAAAACTGCGTGCCTGCTGATTTTGTTCCTGAAGAAATTAATCCAAACCCATAGCTTCTTTCGACTAAACCTATGTTGTTTTCTTTTGCGACAGAATGTATTTCTTCTATATTTTGTAGTGATTTATATATTGAACGATCATCAAAATAGTCCTCGGCATGAATCTGGACCTCACCAATAATTAAATTTGTCGTGTTAAATTTAGCCTTTTCAATCAATCCCACGATCATAGATTGAAAAATAATTAATATAGCAATGGATATAGCTACAGCTGAAATTGTCACATTGGTCCTTATGGGGTTGCGCCATAAGTTACGCCAACTAACTTTTATTATTTTCATATTCTTTTTCTCATTCCTTATTGTTGTAACTTTCGTAAAGAAAAAAAATCATCACTAATTGCTAAATCAAATTGAATTTTTTTCCATTGAATAGCTGTTGATTCACCTGGTTCATCAACTGGAATCATTGTCATCTGAGTTGGTATCATCTTACCACCCATCATTTGAATATTTGTAAAATCGAGTGTGCGTGAGAGTTGCAAATCTTCATCATAATAGATTATACGTAATGGAATAAAACCATCGCGATAAACAATGACTTCTACTTTACCCCAAACAACCGCAGCATCCTTCTTTGGAAAACATAAAATTTCTACAATATTTTTTCCTTCTCGTTTTCCTTCGTAAGTTATAGAAAAAGTATAATCTTTAACCATACGTGATTGTTTGACCAGATCATCATTGGTAAAGTGTGATCCCATCCAAGAAGATGCCATCATAGACGAAGGAATTTTAACAACACGCTTAACCTTAGGCATATAGTTCCAAACATTATTGTCAACTCGGAGCGTAGTAAGATCTTTTTCTTTTTTTGGCTTTAACACTCTAATCAAGTGTTTATCCTTTCCTTTGGACCATTGCTCTAACGTAAGAGTTCTTTGCCAATTCGTCGTTGTCACTGATAAGGTAAGAATGCCATAGCTTGCATTTGAGCGGTAAATATCATCGACGCTATTAAGAATTTTTTCAGGATTTAAATTTGACGCAAATGCAGAGGAAGAAGACAACAAAACCAAAATCAAGATCCCTAAGAGCTTTTTCATATCTTATGATATACCACAATTAATACGATGCCCCTTATAAAATTAATTAAATGGAATAAAGAAAAATTCATAGTGATTAATGTCGTGGTTCTTGTTACTGTTAAAACATTAAATAAAAAAAAAGGAGAGATAACTATGATAGGTCTTTTAGTATTTGCATGGGTAATAATTTGGTACGCTAACCAGTAATTAATAAATTCAAAAGTTATTATTATTTTTAATAACGCGGTCAGGGGCACCGGACAACAAAACGCCCCATTCAATATATCTTGAATGATAAGTGAATATAAAAAAAATGATATTTCTAAAATTTTAAATATTATTAATGATGCTTCTTTAAGATATAAAGGCGTTATTCCCGATGATTGCTGGCACCAACCATACATGTCAGAACTGGAATTAATTGGTGATTTTAGTGATGGAGTCCGTATGTACGGTTATCATCATAACAATACATTAATCGGAGTGATAGGAATTCAGAAAGTAAAAGACGTTACTCTTATAAGACACGCTTATACTTTAACTTCCTACCAGGGCAAAGGAATGGGAAGTGCGTTGCTTGAATATTTATTGAAAAAAAATCAGAATTCCCGTTTATTGCTCGGCACCTGGAAGAAAGCCAAATGGGCAATTCGATTTTATGAAAAATTTGGTTTTATTCTTCACACAGAAGAGCAATCAACTTTGTTACTTAAAAAATATTGGAAAATACCATCAAAACAAATTAAAAATTCAATAGTTTTAGAAAGATTTTAATTATGCTGGAACAGTTAAATTTCATTTAAAATAATTGTAGGCATTCTTAAATATTTTGTAACCATCAGCATATAATTCATTCCTTTGCAATAATTTATCATTTTTTTTTCTTTTTTGAATAATCCAATCGGGCTTTTGCAATAAATACAGTGCCCTCTCAGGATGGGGCATCATCGCCAATACGTTGCCGTTCAAATTTGTAATAGCAGCAATATCCTCTAATGAACCATTCGGATTGTAAGGAAATTGCTGCTTCGCCAATAAACCACGATTATTTACATATTTGCATACAATTAATCTTTTTCTAATTAATTTATCTATAACTTTTTTATCAGCAATAAATTTTCCTTCTTGATGAGCAACAGGCAAATATAATTGGTTAATTTTCTTTAACCAAGGACTGTTGTCATTAACAATTTTTAATTTTATCCATCTGCATTGATATGTTCCAATATCATTTTCAACTAACGCCAGCTCCCTTTTGTATCCTTTTAAAGATGGAACAATTCCAAGATTAATTAAAATCTGACATCCGTTGCAAATACCGATGATTAATTTATCTTGTTCAATAAATTTAATAATATATTCAAATAAATTATTTTTTATTTTGTGAGCCATTGCATTTCCAGATCCCGTGTGATCTCCGTAAGAAAAACCACCAGGTAAGGCTAATATCTGAAAATTATTTAAGTTTGACGGACTTTCAATTAGATCGTTTACATGAACAATAGCACCTTTGATTCCTGCGGCCTTAAAAGCATTAAGAGTCTCGTCCTCACAATTAATTCCATATCCAGATAAAATTAAAGCTTTCATTGATTAAATAAATCCTGCTTATATTGGTCATTTAAAGAATTGATATCCACCTCAAATTCATACTTGTTAGGTATTGTACAAACAACTATTTTGCTTTTTATGATCTCACCAATAAATGACAATTGATTTTTTTTAAAATAGCTTTCAAACTTTCTTTTATTAGAAGGCTTAACGGAAACGAGTATTCTACTCTGGGACTCGGAAAAAAGGATGTGGTTATTATTTAACTTATTATTGATTGTATTAACATTCTTTAAATTTACTTTCAAACCTTTTTGTGAGGCTATAGCCATCTTTGCTAAAGATATAGCTAAACCGCCAAGACCTATACTAATAGCCGAGTTAATTAATTTATCATTGTTAGCTTTTGAAAAATTGTCATAATTATTTCTTGCATTTTTATTATTCACCTGTGGAACAATGTTATTTTCATCTCCCAAGACTTTTGTAAATTCTGACCCTCCCATCTCATCACCTGTTTTGCCTATGACGTATAAATAATCACCTTCTGTTTGGGGTACTATTGATAATAAATTATGATAACTTTTAATTATACCTATTGAAGATATTAGTAGTGTGGGTGGAATCGAAATTTTAATTTTTTTACTTCTCTTGTCGTATCCATTAAAATCATTATACATGCTATCTTTTCCAGAAATAAAGGGTGTGCCAAAATTTATTGACAAATCATAACAAGCTTTTAATGCCATTTTTAACTGATAAAGTTTTTCAGGATTTTCTGGGCTGCACCAACAAAAATTATCCAATAAAGCAATAGACGATAATTCGCATCCTGTTACCACAAGATTTCTTACTGCAGTATCTATACAAGAAGCCGCCATATTGTATGCATCGAAACTTGTATAGTTCGGATAAATTCCTTGAGATACAGCAACACATTTATTTGAATTAAAGAGAGGTTTTATAACTGTTGAATCGGAAAATACCTTGCCAACTCCTTGGAGAGGTTTAATAATAGAAGTGCCTTGAACTTCGTGATCGTATTGAGAACTTATAAATTCTTTGGAAGTAATATTTGGACTGGCTAATAATTTTAATAAAGCATTTTTATAGTTTTTTATTTTTATGTAGGTCGATTTAGTTTTAACATGTGGAGGCTTCTTGCTTTTAAGAAGTTTTCTTGGATAGCCTTCATGAAGAAAACTCATATCCATATTTAGAATTTCTTTTTTTCTATACCTAACAATTGCTTTTCTTTTTTTGACAAATTTTCCTATTGCAGAAACCTCTACGCCTCTCTTATTTAATAAACGGATTACTTTTTTTTTATTTTTAGTCGAAACCGCCATGGTCATTCGCTCTTGAGACTCTGAAATCCATATTTCCCAAGGCTGCAAACCTTTATATTTTAGCGGAACCAAATCGAGGTCAACAATAAATCCTCCGGCTTCCTTTGCCATTTCTCCAACTGAAGAAGAAAGGCCACCTGCTCCATTATCGGTTATGCTGTTATATAAATTTTTATCTCTGAGTTCTTTTATAATTGCATCTGAAAATTTTTTTTGGGTAATTGGATCGCCTATTTGTACCGCAGTAACAGGACTTCGGGCATCCAATTCTTCTGAAGAAAATGTAGCTCCATGAATACCATCTTTTCCAACTCTACCTCCTATCATAAGAATTTCATCTCCGGGTCTTGCTTTTTTTACGTGTGAAAATTTACCTTTTATTTTTTTTGGAATTATTCCTACAGTTCCGCAAAACACCAAAGGCTTTGCAGAATATTTGTCATCAAAATAAACAAAACCTTGTGGAGTTGGAATTCCTGAACAATTACCCCCAACTTTTACCCCGTTAATCACACCATTTATAATAAATCTTGATGATAATAATTTGTCTTTCTTATTTTTTGATCGATACAAAACGTGCTCTTTGTTTGGGTATGAAAAACAAAATCCATACGTGTTGGCAATAGGTTTTGCTCCTTTTCCGAAACCTATGCAATCTCTATTTACTCCAGTAATTCCAGTAAGAGACCCACCAAATGGATCAAGGGCTGAAGGTGTATTGTGCGTTTCAACCTTGTGACAAACTACCCAATTTTTATTGAAACTAATACCACCTGCATTATCAGAAAATAACGATATACAGAAATTGTCTTTTCTTTTATTTATTATTTCTCTAGTCGCTCCTTTTATATAAGTATCAAATAGTCCCTTTTTTATATTGTCAATTTCTGATGAAAAAATTTTATGTTTACAATGTTCTGACCATGTTTGCGCAAGAGTTTCTATTTCGATATCTCTTGGACTTCTTCCTTTTCTATTAAAGTGTCTTTTTATTACCTTAAGAGACTGAATATCTAAACCGAGAGTGCCTCTGCGTATACCTTTTTCACCCTTTATTCCTTCTTTGCCTATTTTTTTTAATTTTAAATCACTCAGATTAAGATTGACTGACTTTGTAATATATTCATTTTCTAAGTTATCTACTGATTGTTTAAATATTTTGGTTTTATCTTTAAGAAATTGCTTAAAGCTTTTTAAATCAACTCTATTTACCAAAGAATTGGAACATTCTCTGGCTATATCGTTGACAACGGATTTGCTACTTGTAGATAACAAAAATAATTGAGAACTATTAATTTTAAAATTATTGTGATCGAAATCAAGTTTTTCACGTATAATTTCAGCTGCTGTATTGCCAAGATTATCTGTTACACCTGGAAGATATCCTATTTCCAAAATCCATGAAAAATTCCCATATCTTTTTAATATTTTTTTGATGTCTTTTTTTAAAAAAACTTGTTGGGAAATTGGATTTGATAGCAACTCAGACGCGAATAAATAATCATCGTTATTCAAATCACGATTAAATCTATATATGTCACAAATTTTAATGTTTTTAATTAATTTTTTACCAAAAAATGATTGTAAATTTTTTTCACGACCAGTTTTAAATTTATTCAAGATCTGAATTTGTGAGTGCATTTAAATTTTAAAAATAGTACGAAATAGAATCATAAACAAAAATGTGTTATAAAAAAGTATTCAAAGATTCTCTTATAACAAAAAAAATTATTTATGACTGTTTATAAAGAAGCAGGTGTTAACATTCTTTCAACTGATAATCTAATTAAAGAAATTACACCCTTATGTTCAAAAACAAAACGACCAGGCAAAATGGGAAAAATTGGTAATTTTGCTGGCTTGTTTGATTTGAAAATGTGTAGATATAAAGATCCTATTTTGGTTACATCCTCTGATGGAATTGGAACAAAAACTATTCTCGGGGTATCTCAAAATAGATTAGAAGGACTCGGTTTTGATCTAGTTGGAATGTGTCTTAACGACATAGTTTGTCACGGAGCAGAACCTCTATTTTTCTTAGATTATTTTGCCGCAAGTAAAATAGAAAGAAATTCTTTCGTTAAAATAATCAAAAGCATATCAGTAGCTTGTAGAGAAAATAATTGTTTGTTAATTGGAGGTGAAACAGCTGAAATGCCAGGAGTTTATAAAAAAAAAGACCTTGATTTAGCAGGCTTTTGTGTTGGTGCTGTTGAGAGAGAAAAAATACTACCTAAAGTAAACAAAATCTTGCCGAATGATGTAATAATCGGACTCCCTTCTTCAGGTTTTCACTCAAACGGTTATTCATTAATACGGAAAGTTATTGAAGAACAAAATATTTCCCTTATTGATAAACCTCCTTTTAGATCAGAAGATAAAAGTCTAGCTATTACACTCTTAAAACCTACGAAACTATATTACAATCTGATAGCTAAAATTATTAAATTTATAGATGTTAAGGGAATTGCTCACATCACGGGAGGTGGTTTAACAGGAAATTTGCCAAGAATAATTTCAAAAAAATTATCTATTGAACTGAATTCAAAAAATTTACCTGACAACGATCTTTTTTCATGGTTTAAAAATATATCAAGGCTAACCAATCAGGAAATGTTATCAACTTTCAATTGCGGAATCGGAATGGCTCTCATAATTTCAAAGAAAGACTTAAAAAAAGCTAAAAATTTTTTTGATAAAAACAAAGAAGAATTTTTTATAATTGGACGTACAATAAAAAATACCAGAAATGGAGAAAATTGCAAAATAATTTAAAAAAGATCAAGACTGCTATATTCATTTCGGGTAGAGGAAGCAATATGGAATCA
>MPLY02023983.1_pt1 | contig 11488 bp, 9 predicted proteins | sample 1617301 | NCBI WGS metagenome assembly MPLY02 (sample SAMN05944805, study PRJNA350692) | marine metagenome | biome: marine; feature: ODZ; material: water; isolation source: 140 m water sample filtered on 0.2 um supor filter | place: Pacific Ocean | collected 2012-04-08 | depth 140m m
CCAGGGATTACTGGCATCCGCCGTTGCATGGGGAGAAACGGGAAAACAAAATGTGTCAAGCAATCGCCCAAAACCCGAGGGCATGTTCGAGTTGCCTCGAGACGCAGTTGAATCTCACTAATGCCGCGCAGGAACAGGGGCAGTCAGTGGTTTGTTCAATGGGGATGGTTGACATCGCTGTGCCGGTCAAGATGAACGGCCAATGCATTGCATTTCTGCACACCGGGCAGATCCTTCCCCGTAAACCGACGGGAGAGCAGTTTCGAAAGGCGGAAAAAATACTCAACGAATGGCGTCTCGATATTTCCCCGGCGATGGTTAAGGAGAGTTACCTGAGCGCGATGGTGTACTCTGTTAGTCAGCAGAAGGCGGTTATCGAATTGCTTACCCAGTTTGCGGAGCGCCTGTCGTAGCAGGCCAATACCTTGATGATCCGTACTCAACAGATGGAACCGCCGTTAATCTCCAAGGCAAAAGCCTATATGAAATCCAATATTGCGGAAACCGTGCGACTACAGGACATTGCCGCTCACTTAAATGTTAGTCCATTCTATTTTTGCAGGCAGTTCAGGAAATACACCAAGCTTCGATTCACCGATTACCTTAATCGATTGCGAGTGGAGCGAGTCAAACAATTGTTGCAGAATCCGAATCGGCGTATCAGTGAGGTCGCATTCGAGGCTGGTTTTTCGTCCCTCTCACATTTCAACCGCATCTTCAGGCGCTATACAGGAGGTACGCCGTCCATTTGGCGCGAACATTGACGGCGGTTCAGCAGGTTTTGTGAGACTTGCCGAATAAACAATCAAGTTAAGAATAAAATCATTTTTGCTCGTTTTTTTGGCTAGGTGTATGCGCCGAACGGGACTCGATGAATCGGTTGTTTTAATCAAGTTCTGTATTCAGCTAAATGACGGTTTGCAATATCTGCCCCAACTTAAACAACATATGACTAGATGCGCCTGACGAAACATGTTGAATTCAACTGGTTGCACGACGTGCAAGTTGTATAAAAAGAATAATCAAGCCAGGTTTATGAAAAAAAAATCTTATGCTATGAATGAATCAATAGTCGGTATGTTCTGGTTTGCGCTGTACCTGACTGGAGCATTGTTTGCCGTTTCAGCTTATGGTCAAGAGACAGTTGAAACTGAAAAAAAACTGTCCTGGTATGGGGATTTGCGACTCCGGTACGAGGCTGACTTCGACTCGGAGAAGGCCGATGGCGCTGAACGAGATGACCGGCACAGGGGTAGAATAAGGGCACGGGTTGGGCTCAATTATCAAGCCAGCGAATCGTTGAAGTTTGGCGCCCGCCTCCGAACAGGGAACAGTCGCAGTCAGCAGTCTCCACATCTGAGCTTTGTCAACGATCAGGGCGCCAGTGATGACGAACTGGATTTTGTACTGGACAAGCTCTTTGTCGATTACAGTCGTGAGCGTTATCACGCTTGGGCGGGTCGAAACTCGTTTCCATTCTGGAAACAAAACGAATTGTTTTGGGACGACGATGTCACCCCCACCGGCGCCGCGGCAGGGTTCACCTCTGATACGGTGGGCAATCTAACAGCAACGGTTGGTGTCTTTGCCCTACCGGACGGGGGATACGACCTGCACGGGCAAATGGCAGCCGGCCAACTCAAATACAGCGTTGACCTTGCTGAGGACATCCTCTTCACGGGTGCGGCGGGTTTGTTTTGCACGGGAGGTGATGGTGGTGCCACCAACCTTCGCAATGGAAACGGGGATCGCGAATACTCGGTGGGGGCCGCCAACTTTCAGTTGAGATGCCGGCTGGGTGGGGTGCCTATCGCATTCGGATCGGATTTCTATCATAACTTCAAGGACTATGATTCCGACTCATCGGATCCATTCACCGCGAAGCATCATGATCAGGATTACGGCTACGTCCTCTCCGCGGTGGCAGGCAAACTTAAGGAGCCTGGGGATTGGTTGTTGGGCTACTATTACGCAAATATCGAGACCCTGGCAGTGAACGCCTCCTTTGCACAGGATGACTGGTTCAGGTTCGGCGGCAAGAATGGCCAAACCGACTCAAGCGATTTCAGAGGACACGAAATCCGCCTTGCTTATGCGCTTCGCGAGAACCTGAACCTCGTCAGTCGGCTATACATGGTGGATACAATCTCCAGCGGTCAAGATGGGAATCGATTCCGGATGGATCTGAATTGGGCATTTTAAAGTTCTTAGCAAAAGGGTCTTTGTTTTCGCGTCGGAGATAATGGCCGTGCAGACATTTCCGTCCCGTTTAAAAAGGTTAAACACCGTTATCTTGCCTGCAGCACCGCGTCCTCGTTTGCCTTTACGCGCCTCTCTATAATACCTCTCGTCGACTTCGGCTTCACCGGAGAATGCGTAGTCGGGCAGCTTGGTCACTATGAACTTGCGAAGCCTTTTAAGGAAGCTCGAATGGTGTTTTGGTTGACACCTGTGATCTCTGCGATTGCTCTTGCCGTGGTTCCTGCAACAAGTATTTCTATCAACTTTGCTCTAAACTTTCCGTTTAACCGACACTTCCTTTCATGCATGTCCCTGACATGGCTTTTTCTTACCCTTAACTATGCCGCTCCAATGACCCCGTCGAGATAGGGCAGTGAGTCCTCTCTCAAAGATGGCTAGTGCCGTACAAATATTTTGGATGAGATCGGTTCATTGTCTCCGAGGAAGGCCGCAGAAAACAATTCGTGATATTCGGGAATGGACGCCAACGCCTGAGTCACTTTATCTTGGGTAACGTGGCCCATTTCCATTGGGTCGAGCATGGATGTGGCAGCCTGGTGTTCAAGCGACCCGAAAAAACCAGTTAGGATGACCCAAAGTCAACCTGATGACACAATTTTATTGGATGCAATAAAATTATTTCCTGTGTTTTCTGATGATGGCGCCTTTCTGGATCCATTTTATTATGACAAGAATTTCATCATCATTCAGGTGTCCCTTTCCCTCGGGAGGCATGACGTCATCATCATCTTCCGGCAGCAGAATCCCATGTATGAGCTTGCTGGATGCCGGATCTCCCGGGACAATCGCCGTCTCCTCGCTTTCACCCCCGGAAAAGAGAAGTTTCATGTCATCCACACGGTAATCCCCTTTCTGCTTCTCCGGTCCGTGGCACTTCAGGCAATGCTTGCGCATAATCGGTTCCACTTCCTTTGCAAACAAGCCCTGGCTTTGATCTCCACCAGTCAAGTTGAGTGATGCAGAGGAGGAGGTTCCTGCCTTCGAGTCCTCAAGCAACTCCCGGACAAAATCGGGTGCGTTTTTCGTTAAAAATGTGGAACCATGTGTCAGGTTGCCGCCCGAATGTCCCGCTACCAATAGCAACCCAAAATCCAAGAGTAATAACCCGCGAAAACAAAGAGTCCACCAGCGGCGTTTGCCCCGTTTATCCAGCATCAGCGCGCAGATGGCCAGCACGGCAACACATGAGACGGCAAACCCATAGTTCCGATGTGCAACGGTCAATGCCGGGTTGTAATCGCCTTCCCTAGCCAGGAATAATCCGAGAACCGTAACAATAAATAGACAAACCACGCTCAACGGCATCAACCATACCATGACATCTCGCAACACCGGCCGGGGTTTGCGCCAAAATACAAATTCCAACAGGCAGGCTATTGCAATGAAACCAAACGGAAAATGTAAAAGGACGGCATGAAACGGAGCCGCAAAGCTAAGCCAATCAAAAGTTGATTGATCGATGGGTAAGCTCTTGGATTCGGGTACCGTTGCGATCAACGCTGCAGGAGTCACCAGAAATAGCAACAAGGCCAATTTCCGTATTCCGGAAATATGACCGTGCGCCCAAGTATGTAGAGGTGGAAACCTGTGGTTAGCAACTGCCAGTTTACTCATTAACAGGCCTCTGATTCTGGTTGTCCATCAATTACTCTCTCAAGAGAGAGCTATCAGCAGAGTCGAATTCCCGTTAATTACTATTGGGTTATTTTTTCTTCTTGTGTGCTTTGTGGCAGCCTGAGCATGCCTTTGTCAGGCCAGTAAACGCCTTTTTTGCTTCATCGACATTTTTTGCTTCCACAGCTTTCAAGATGGCTGAACTGCAATTGCGCAATGTATCTGAAGCAGACTTGGCCCATGTGCCATCGGGGCACCGCCCGTCGGCCATCAGCGTATAACTTAGTTCATTAATCAACGCGGCATTCAACGCCAGTTTGGCCCATGCCTTGTCGTCTGCTGGGTTGGCGTCAAGTCCGTTCTTCAATTGTGTGCAGTTGGGTTTCATTACCCCTTTCATTAGTTGGGCAGTCTTCAGCGGTCGGCTTTTGCCTTGTTTGACTTGAGCTGTAAGAGTTGCGCACATGAAGAGGACCTCCATTGGCATAACGATTGCAATGTATTTGATGTTGGTTTTCATTTGTCTCGATTAAAGGCACATAACAGAACGAGGAGACTGAGGTTACTTATTGGGCAGATTCCCCATCACTTTGTGCTGTTAGCATTTTGTGCTTTTTGTTGACCTGTGTCAACTTTTTTTGACATCTTTTACTTGGCGTTCTTGATGCTTTCCTTTTTACGGTAGTGTCATATAGGAGGGCCTTAAATCACCCAATCTTCTAGCGCGTACATCATTTACCTCCAGTGCCTTATGGATACATTGAGAAATCGCTTCACCGGAACGTAGCGCGAGAAAAATCCGGACGGATATGCGATATCCAGAAAAGGCGTGCATCCTACATCATAACCCATCCGAGGCCGGGGATGCGGGTGTTTAAGTGTGCCGAATTCTTCAAACCCCGGTCGCGTTCTATCAAGATAGCCCCCCTCAATCGATCTGCCAATGGGCGGCACTTCTGTCCTGCATCAAGAAGCCGTTGTTTGGGGTCATAGGGGCTCCCGAATATTTGACAGGGCATACCGTGCGCTCGGCCAAGCTGGGGGGGTTGCAGTCTTCTGAACAAGGTGGTATATTTCGCCGTACTGTAACGGCGATGCGACATCATGGGCCAAGGCTGAGCGATCACTTTTTTACGCGGCGCGAGTTTCTCTCCCGATGCGGCGTCGGGATGGGCTGCCTGGCGCTTGGATCGATGTTGCCCGGTTCCGCCCGGGCGGCCGTGTCATCGACGCTCTCGGTGAAGCAGCCGCAATTCACTCCCAAGGCCAAGCGGGTCATTCATATTTTTCTCAATGGTGGGCCGTCGCACGTTGATACGTTCGATCCCAAGCCATCGCTGCAAAAGTATGCCGGGAAACTTCTCCCGATGAACAACCTGCGTACGGAACGAAAGACCGGCGCGGCGTTTCCGAGTCCGTACAAATTCAAGCGGCACGGCCAGAGCGGCACGGAAGTCAGTGAGATTTTCCCTCACACAGCGGAATGCGTCGATGACATTGCGGTGATCCGTTCGATGCATGCCGACGTGCCCAATCACGAACCTTCGCTCATGTTGATGAATTGTGGGGAGGCCCGGCTGATCCGGCCCAGCGTGGGCTCGTGGGTGACGTACGGGCTCGGCAGCGAGAACCAGAATCTGCCTGGCTTCATCGTTATGTGCCCCGGTGGCTACCCAATCCAGGAGTCGCAAAACTGGCAGTCCGGTTTTCTTCCCGGCATTTACCAGGGCACACACATCGACACTCGGCACACATCCGTCGAGAAACTCATCCAACACATCAAGAATCGCGGGCTATCACTCTCCGAGCAGCGGCGACAACTCGATTTTATTCAGGCGCTCAATCGTCGGCACGCGGCCAAGCGCCAGAAGGATGCCCAACTGGAGGCGCGTATCCAGTCGTTCGAGTTGGCGTACCGGATGCAGATGCAGGCGAGCGACGCGTTCGATGCCAACCGTGAGCCTAAGCACATTCGCGAGTTGTACGGCGAGGGGACGCAGGCGCGGCAGTTGCTTATAGCGCGGCGTCTGGTTGAGCGCGGTGTCCGGTTTGTGCAGGTGTGGCATGGCTCCGGCCAGCCGTGGGACAATCACGACGACATTGAGGTGAACCACCGCCGCTTGGCCAAGCAGTGCGACCGGGGGATTGGCGCTCTACTCAAGGATCTGAAGCAGCGCGGAATGCTCGATGAGACGTTGGTGCTTTTTGGCGGCGAGTTTGGACGAACGCCGACCGTTGAGTTGCCGACGCCCGGCTCCAACGCCGGCAAAATCAACGGTCGTGATCACAATCACCACGGTTTTAGCATGTGGATGGCCGGTGGTGGCGCCAAGGGTGGAAGCGTTTACGGCGGGACGGATGAGTTTGGATTCCGGGCGGAGGTAAACCGGATGCACGTGCACGACCTGCATGCCACGATGCTGGCGATGCTGGGGTTCGACCACGAGAAATTCACATTCCGCCAGTCTGGCCTGGACTTTCGCTTGACCGGTGTTCAGGGCAAGGTGATTCAAGAGTTGATTGCCTAGCTAATTGCAGGTAGCGACGGCTGTCTCAGCCGTTCGCAATGAACTCGTAACGGCCGGCCTGAAGAGGCAGCCCTGCTTTTTTACTGTGCCTAGCCCCACAACTGGCGGTCGAGCGTCCGGTATTGGAGGGTTTCGGAGAGGTGTTCACTGTTGATGCTGTCGGAGTCGCTCAGGTCGGCGATAGTGCGGCTGACCTTCAATATCCGGTCGTACGCGCGGGCGCTCAGGTTCAGTTCGTTCATCGCCATTTGCAGCAGGTTCTTCGGCTCGTCGGCGAGTTGGCAGTACTGCTTGATGTCGCGGGCCTGCATGCGGGCATTGCAGGTGACACGGGCTCTGCCGTCGAAGCGCTGCTCCTGAAGCTGCCGTGCGGCAATGACGCGGTCGCGGATGCTGGCCGACGGTTCCCCGTCGCGATTGGCCGTGATTTCCTGAAATTTCACCTGTGGAACCTCGACGTGCAGGTCGATCCGATCGAGCAACGGGCCGCTGATCCGGCCGAGGTAATTTTGAATTTCGCGCGGTGAACTGCTCGATTCGCCCGGCATCTTGCCATCCGGCGTGGGGTTCATGGCTGCGACGAGCATGAACGCTGACGGAAACGTCATCGAGCCGGCGGCACGGGAGATGGTCACACTGCCCTCCTCGAGCGGTTGACGCATGGTTTCGAGCACGTTGCGCTTGAACTCTGGCAGCTCATCGAGGAACAACACGCCGTTGTGCGCCAGTGAGATTTCGCCGGGCGTGGGGTTGATGTTGCCGCCGAGCAGTCCGGCGTCGCTGACGGTGTGGTGCGGCTTGCGGAAGGGTCGCTGCGTAACCAGCGCCTCGCCCGGTTCCAGGTGGCCGACGATGCTGTGGACGCGGGTAACCTCCAGTGCCTCCTCGAGCATCAGCGGCGGCAGGATGCCGGGGAGCCGCTTGGCCAACATCGATTTCCCGGTGCCGGGCGGGCCAATCATCAGCACGTTGTGGCCGCCGGCAGCCGCAATCTCGAGCGCGCGCTTGACCGACTCCTGGCCCTTCACTTCGGCGAAGTCCGGGACGTCGATGTCCCGCGCGGCGAACAGTTTCTCGAGATCGACCTGCTTGGGCTCGATCTTCTCACGGCCCTCGAGGAATGCGGCGGCCTCGCGAAGATTCGCGACGGGGTAAACGTTCAGGCCATCGACGACGGCGGCCTCGGCGGCGTTGTCGCTTGGCACCATAATGCCGTCCATGCCAATCGCGCGCGCCTTGAGGGCGATCGGCAGCACGCCTTTCACGCGCCGTACGGCGCCGGTCAGCGCCAACTCGCCGACCATCATGATGTGTTCAAGTTGCCTCGACTCGAGTTGCTCGCTGGCGGCGAGCATGCCGATTCCGATGGAGAGATCGAAGCTTGGCCCCTCCTTGCGGATGTCGGCCGGGGCGAGGTTGATGGTGATGCGGCCCAGCGGCATCTTGAAGCCGGAGTTGGTGAGGGCGGTGGTAACGCGGTCGCGTGACTCGCGCACGGCGGCGTCCGGCAGGCCGACGATGACGACGAGCGTCTCGCCGTAGCCGTCGTTGACCTCGACCTCGACCGCATGGGCGGTGATTCCCTGTAAGGCGGCGCAATGGACCTTGGCTAACATGGCTTGGTTTACTCCGGTTTGGTTTTGCGGGCGACGCGTCCAGCGAATCGGGCCTTGTCGATGACATTTAACTTGTGGAGTCCGCTGGCGGTTTTTTCCTGTTCATCGAATGCCTCGAGCTTGAACAGGAACTGGCTGCCCTCGGAGCGCAACACTTGGGCGCGACAGGTGACCTCTTGGCCAAGCGGCGTGGGGGCGAGGTGCTCGATTTCCACTCGGGTGCCGACGGTGCTCTCGGTTGGCTCTAGGTGGGGGAGCATCGCCCTGCGGGCGGTGTGCTCCATGAACCAGACCAGCCAGGGCGTTGCCAACACTGCCGGCATGCCGTCCGCGGCGAAGTCGATGATGTGTTTGGTCTCAACGACGAACCGGTTTTCAGTGGCTTGACCAGGTCTGGGGCGGGATTTCATGGCGATGGGTACGTGGCCTCTTGACAGGCGCGGCCCTATCTAAGCCTAAAACCGCTCACTTGGCCAAGCGCTTGACACGGAAAATTCTTCTTTTCAAACGGCTGTCCGGCGGGTTGGATTGCTGGTGTCGAGCCGCTTGGCTCCCGGCGCCTGGCCAAGGGCCGTGAAGAAGGTTGATTCCATTTGAAACATTGCAGCCGAGTTCAGGAGGGGCAGCCGCTGGGTTGCATTTCCGTGTGTGGGCGCACCGTTGAACTCGACGCCCCAATGAAAACCGACACCTCATTCCCCAATTCTGGTCTGTGGCTGAGTGCATACTGCGGGCAGTCGATGTGCCACTCAACTCAACGCGAAGGGAGTTGGCGCCGATGAAATTTCTTCCAACCGCATTGTTTGCATTGACCAATGGCAAGTCATCGGGCTGGCGCAATGTCCGCCAGTTGATCGGTTTGGTTTTACTAGTTTTAGTCTTCATCCTGATCTCAAGTGTTGTGTTTCATTGGATCGCAGCACATGAGGGTATGGTGGTTGACAATAATAATAACGATATCAAATGGTACGACGGTTTTTATTGGACCATGGTCACCATGTCCACGCTCGGTTATGGGGATATCACTTTCAGCTCACCATTGGGCAAGTTTTATTCATTGGGAGTGATGCTTTTCGGTATGCTTTCAATGTTCGTTATTCTCCCTTTTGCTTTCATCCGCTTTGCCTACGAGCCATGGATGGAAGCACAAAATGCGGCTCGCACTCCACGGACTCTGCCTGAGGATACCCGCGGGCACGTCATCATTACGAGTTTTGATCCGGTCAGTCGGGGGCTCATTCACAAGCTGGAGCAATATGCAAACCCGTACGTGCTGCTGGTTAGCGATAAGAATGAGGCGCTGCGGCTGCATGACCAAGGCTTTGCAGTGGCGGTGGGGGACTTGGACGATCCGGAGGCCTATCGCAATGTCCGCATCGAGCAGTCGGCGATGGTCGTGGCCACCGGCAAGGACGAGGCCAATGCCAACATCGCCTTCACCGTGCGTGAATTAGTCGACAACCGGGTTCGGGTGGTGACTTTGGCCAAGTCGGAGGCGTCGATCGATATCCTGGAGCTGGCCGGGAGCCGCAACGTGATCCGGCTGGGCGAGATGATGGGGCAGTTTCTTGCGCGCCGCACCATTGGCAACGACGCTCTTGCGCATGTTATCGGACATTTCGACGAGTTGCTCATCGCCGAGGCGATGGTGATGGGTACGCCGCTTGTCGGCAAGACGCTGGCCGAGTGCAACTTCCGCGAGATGACCCACACTAGCGTGGTCGGGGTATGGGATCGCGGCGAATACAAGGGGGCCGGCCCAGACACCGAGATCAGCGATAGCACAGTCCTCGTGCTGGCCGGGTCAAAGGACATGATCCAGAACTACAACCAGGTTTTCTGTATCTATCACGCCGAGGAATCCCACGTGGTCATCATCGGTGGCGGCCGAGTGGGCCGCGCCACCGCGCGAGCCCTGGCCAAGCGTGGTCTCCGGTACACGATCGTTGAGGAAATGCCGGATCGGATTCGCAACGAGAAATATTATGTGGAAGGCAGTGCCGCGCGGATCGAGGTGCTTGAGGAGGCCAAGATCAGGGAAGCCTCAACGGTTATCATCACCACCGGCCAGGACGACACCAACATTTACCTCACCATCTACTGCCGCAAACTCTGCCCGGAAATTCAGGTGATCAGCCGGGCCAATTCTGAGCGCAACGTAGGGACGCTGCACCGCGCCGGGGCTGACTTCGTGGCGTCATACGCCTCAATGGGGGCGAACATCATCTTCAATCTGCTCAAGCACAGCGACATCCTGATGGTGGCTGAGGGATTGAACGTTTTCCGAATCGAGCTGCCACTGAGTCTTGAGAACAAGTCGTTGATCGAATCCGAGATTCGTGGACGCACCGGCTGCAGTGTGATCTCCATTCAGCGCGAAGTTGACGGTCGAGACGTCTACATGGTCCACTTCGAGCCGACTGAGGTGTTGCAGAAGGGTGACGAACTGGTGCTCATTGGAGATATCGAGTCCGAGGAAGCCTTCATCAAGACCTTCGTCAGTTCCTAGGCCGGTTAAACTGGTTCTTTTGAGTGTCACTGTTTCCGGAGTCGAATGCCTTGGGATTTTAGGCGGTCGATAATGACGGCGATCAATATGACGGCGCCGTAAACGACGCTCTGCATGTGCGCTTCCACGCCGGTAAGGTTCATACCGTTGCGGATTACGCCGATGATGAATGCGCCAATCAAGGTTCCCAATATTTTCCCCTGGCCGCCGGCCAGGCTGGTTCCTCCCACAACAACCGCGGCAATGACCTGTAGTTCGACCAGGTTGCCGGCTTTAGGATCTCCTGTAACATGCAGTGAGGCTTCCATCACGCCACCCAGGCCGGCCAGAAGGCCTGTTAGTGTGTACACGAACACCAGTACCCATTTAACGGGCACGCCGGACAGTCGAGCTGCTTCCGGGTTGCCACCAACGGCATAGATGTAGCGGCCAATCGAGGTGCGCGTCATTAGCACATGGGCCGTGGCGAACAGGATCAGCATCAGGATGACCGAGTTGGGTAGGCCGACGATGTCCCGGCCGCGCCCCAGCCAACCGAATGCCCCGTTTTGGACGACAATCGGTTCCGACTCGGCGAAGATAAAAGCCAGGCCGCGGGCGCTGAACATGATGCCTAGCGTGGCTATGAAAGCCGGGATACCAAACAGCGTGACCAGTCCACCGCTGAGAAGGCCTACCAGACCGCAAATCAAAATACCGGACAGACTCCCGATCCAAAGGTGAGTAAGCGTGGGGTCGTCGCCTCCCAGGCCGCGAATCGCCAGGGCCGCGATGACCCCGGAGAAGGCGATGAGGCTGCCGACCGAAAGATCGATGCCGGCGGTGATGATGATCATCGTCATCCCAATTGCGATGATGGCCACTACCGAGATCTGCTTCATGATGTTTAGCAGGTTGTCTTTCTTCAGGAAGTTCGGCCAACGATAAGTTTTCGGTTGATAGACCTTCGCCTTGGCAAG
>MPLY02104661.1_pt1 | contig 11390 bp, 8 predicted proteins | sample 1617301 | NCBI WGS metagenome assembly MPLY02 (sample SAMN05944805, study PRJNA350692) | marine metagenome | biome: marine; feature: ODZ; material: water; isolation source: 140 m water sample filtered on 0.2 um supor filter | place: Pacific Ocean | collected 2012-04-08 | depth 140m m
CCCTTTCCACCTTTTCCGTGTTTCCAACTTTTCCATATTTTCCCTCTTTTCCCACAGATACATCTTTTTTAGGCATTGTCTTGCATTATCACAATTAATCTTTAAAAACTTTGATAAACTTAGTGCAACTATATTTACTCCGTGTACAACACAATATTTAAAAAAAAAAATTTTTCGCATATTTTTCATCAATATGTATCTTGTTATAATCACCTGATATTTTTGCAAATTTTAAGTTATCTTTAATATTTATCCAATTTTTCATTATTTAATTAAGTAATTATTTTTTTTTTTAATTTTTCTCTTGATAATTTTACAAACTGGAGGTTTTGTGTTTGGAGCTATTTCAATTAAATCTAGACCAATATCTTTTGCTCTATTGATTGCATCATTCAAATTTAATATTCCAAGATTTTGTCCATCACTTCCAATAACTTGCACGTCTGATGAAATAATTATATTGTTTGACCTGGGTCCTTTAGGTTTTGTTCTTCTTTGAAAATAGTTTTGTTTGAAGTCTGCCACTTAAATTGAAGGTGCTTTGTTAAAAGCAGAATATTTTTTTAGAAACTCTTTTAATTCCATATTTTCCTGTTTATTAGAATCCAATCTTCTAATAGTTACTGAGTTAGTGTCAACTTCTTTTTTTCCACAAATCAATAGTAAAGGTACTTTTGATAAAGAATGATCTCTTATTTTATAGTTTAAATTATGATTCTTAAGATCTACTTCAGCTGATATTCCTACTTTTTTCAATTGTTGATAAACTTTTTTTGCATATTCGTCAAAGTCATTTGAAACAGGTATTACTACTGATTGTAAGGGGGTTATCCAAAAAGGTAATTTGCCAGAATAGTGTTCGATTATTATTCCAATAAACCTTTCTAATGAACCAAATAAAGCTCTATGAAGCATAACTGGAATTTTTTTACTTCCATCTTTGTCAACATAAGATGCTCCGAGTCTTCCAGGTAAATTTAAATCCACTTGTAAAGTTCCACATTGCCAATCTCTTCCAATTGCATCCATCAAGACAAACTCTATTTTTGGACCGTAAAAGGCACCTTCTCCTTTGTTAATTGAGTATTCTAATTTTGATTCTTTTATTGCTTCTAATAATGCAGCTTCTGCTTTATCCCAAACGCTATCATCTCCAACTCGTAAATCAGGTCGGTCTGAGTATTTTAAGATAACATTTTCAAAACCCAAATCTTTATAAATTTCTAATATTAAATTTGTAACTGATAAACACTCATCGGTTATTTGATCTTCTGTACAAAAAATATGGGCATCGTCTTGTGTAAAAGCTCTAACTCTTAATAAACCATGAAGAGCTCCTGAGGGTTCGTAGCGATGGACTTTTCCAAACTCTGACATTTTTAATGGTAGATCTCTATAACTTTTTAACCCTTGATTGAAAACTTGAACACATCCTGGACAGTTCATGGGTTTAATTGCGAATATTTTTTCATCAGGCGTTTTTGAAGTATACATATTTGATCCAAATTTTTCCCAATGACCAGATTTCTCCCATATAGATCTATCCAATATTTCAGGCGTATTGATTTCTTTATATCCTGCCTGATCCTGTTTCATTCTCATATATGAAACTAATTTTTGAAAAAGATTCCACCCTTTCTCGTGCCAAAATACTGAGCCTGGACTTTCTTCGCGAAAATGAAATAAATTCATTTCTTTACCTAGTTTTCTATGATCTCTTTTTTCCGCTTCTTCAATTCTTTTTAAATAGTCATCTAATTCTTTTTGAGATGGCCAACATGTTCCATAAATTCTTTGTAACATTTCATTTTTTGAATCACCTTTCCAATATGCGCCTGAAACTTTTGTAAGTTTAAAATACTTTCCAATTTTACCTGTTGAAGTTAAATGAGGTCCTCGACATAAATCATACCATTTTCCATGATAATAAACTGAAACCTCCTGATCTTCTGAAATACTATCTACAAGCTGAACTTTATAATCTTCTCCAATTTTTTTGTAATGATCTGTGGCTTTTTTTCTTTCCCAGACTTCTCTACGTGTAAGTTCATCATTCTCAACAATTTCTTTCATCTTTATTTCAATTTTTTCTAAATCTTGTGGTGTAAAAGGTTCTTTTCTCGAAAAATCATAATAAAAACCATCTTTTATTGCTGGACCAATTGCAATTTTTGTCCCCGGAAATAATTCTTGAACTGCCATTGCCATAATATGAGTAGCATCGTGCCTTATAGCATCTAAGCCTTCGCTATCTTTTGAGGTAATTATTTTAACTGAACAATCTTTTTCTATATCAAGGTTTAAATCTTTTAACTCGCCATCAACACTTATTATTAAAGCTTGTTTAGAAAGAGATTTACTAATTTTTTCAGCTATTTGAATTCCATTGATTTTTTCATCAAAAGAAATTTTTTTTCCATCAGGAAGAGTTATATTGGGCATTTAATTAATTAGTTTTTTGTACTCTGAATAAGTAGAAAAACACATTTTTTCAACATTAAATTTATTTATCACGTTTTTTCTTCCTTCAATACCCATTTGATTTAGTGTACTTTCGTCTAAATTTAATAATTCAATAATTTTTTTTGACATTTCATCTGAATTACCTGATTCAAATAAAATTCCAGTTTTATTATCAATAATAGTTTCTTTTGATCCTCCAATATTACTAGCTAAAATTGGTTTCTGCATTGATTGAGCTTCGGCAGATATTCTTCCAAAGGATTCCGGCTCAATAGAAGCTGATACTACAAAATTTGAAATTTTGTATGCTACGGGCATATTTTTGCAGTGTTCTATAAATTTCACTTGATTAGTTAATCTATATTGTTCAACTAGTCTTATAAGTTTTTTTTTATATAATTCTCTACCTTGATCGCTTCCTAATATTACTGCAATAAACGCATCATGACCTAATTGTATGTTGACTTTATTTATTGAGTCTAAAAACATTTCTTGTCCTTTCCAAGAAGTTAATCTGCCTGGAAATAATATAATTTTTTTTCCAACCTTAAGTTCCCAAGATTTAAATAAATTATCCTCATCTTTTTCTAATGTTGTAGAAGGATCAAAATAATCGGTATTAATTCCTCTAAAAATTACTAAAAATTTCTTTTTTGTATTTAAGTAATTAGAATAATTTTCATTTATATGTGAAAAAATAAAATTTGATCCTGCAATAATTAAATTTGATCTTACCATCACAGAATTATAAAACTTTTTTATATTACTATTAAAGTTATAAGTTCCATGAAAAGTTGTAACAAATTTTCTGCCTGTAATTTTTGTTGCTACAAGGCAAGACCAAGCAGGAGCTCTACTTCTTGCATGCACTATATTAATATTGCAAAAAAGAATAATTAAAGAAATTATTATAGCATTAAACAACATAATTATTGGATTTTTTGATTGAACTGGAAGTCTTATTAATTTTACTTTTTTTTTATTTATAAATTTTATTAACTCTCCACCACTAGTAATTATGTATGACTTACAATCATTTTCATTTAAATAATGAGCTATATCATAACAGCCAGTTTCTGCTCCTCCATAACCTAGTTTTGGAATAACTTGTAAAACTTTTAATTTAGTTGGCATTTAATAAAGTAATATATTATCACAATATTGAAATATTTTTTATGAGTAATTTTAAATTTTTAATAATTTCTAAATTTAAAAGGTTGAGATATTTATCTATTAATCAAAATGCAAATTTATATGTAGTTTTTTTACACGGTTTTATGTCTGACATTGAAGGGGATAAACCAATAAATTTTTTAAAATATTGTAAAAAAAGAAAATTAGGATTTTTAGCAATTGAATATTCTGGTCATGGAAAATCTTCGGGTAAATTTACAAAAGGCAATATATCTAAATGGACCGAAGAAGTAAGAATTTCAATAAAAAAATAATAAAAAAAAAAAACTTTATTTTGATTGGCTCAAGTATGGGATCTTGGCTATCTTTAAACCAATTCAAATACTTTAATAATCAAATTAAGGGATTTTTAGGTATTGGATCTGCTCCTGAGTTTTTAGAAAGACTTATGTGGAAAAAATTTTCGAAAAAAATAAAAAAAGAAATTGTTAAAAAAAAAATCTATCAATTAAAACATGGAGAATATGAATATCCGATCACATACCAACTAATAAAAGATGGTAAAAAAAATAAAGTTTTAAGCAAAAAATATAAAACGAAAATACCTGTAACTATGGTACACGGTTCAAAAGATGACGTCGTTCCTGTAATTTATTCAAAAAAATATTAAATAATTTTAATAAAGCTATAAAAAAAATTGTAGTTATTAAAAATGGCAACCATAGTTTGTCTAATAAATTTAATTTAAATAAAATAAATAAAGAATTAGATAAAATCTTATATTATAATTGTTATAAGATTATTTAACTGGCTACACTTAAGGTTTTATTAAGTGTTAATGGATTGTCAAGTTTGTCTATCATTTCTTTTGGGCATACTTGAAAAAAATTTATAATTTCATTTTCAAAATTATTTAGTAATTTATTTGCAAAACTTGAATTAGTTTCTCTTACATGATTTAAAATTAAATCTTTAAGAAATTTTATCCAAAATTCTGTTTCTGGTTTTTGCCATACAACACTTTCTGGATTAACTTTTTTTTCAAAATTATTATTAACATCATAAACAAATGCCATGCCACCAGTCATTCCTGCTGCAAAATTATCTCCGACCTCCCCAAGAATTAGAACACTCCCACCGGTCATATATTCACATCCATTAGAGTCACATCCTTCTATAACTGCAGTTGCTCCAGAATTTCTAACGGCAAATCTTTCTCCTGCTTGTCCAGCAGCATACAAATATCCAGATGTTGCTCCATATAAAACTGTATTTCCAATTATTGTATTTTCATTAGATATTAAATTACTTTCATCTCGCAATTTAACTACTATGGTGCCTCCAGATAATCCTTTTCCAACATAATCATTGGCATCGCCTTTTAAGCTTAACTTTAATCCTTTAACTCCAAAAGCCCCAAAAGATTGTCCAGCCGATCCATTAAATTTTAAAGAAATTGAATTTTCTTTTAACATGTTGTTTCCAAATTTATTATATAGATGATAAGAAATTCTCGTTCCAACTGCTCTATGTGTATTTTTAATCTTAAATTCTTTTTCTATAATTTCATTCTTTTCAATTAATTGTTCAATCTCAGGCCATATTTTTTGATCTAAGGTATCTGGAACACTATTAATAATTACATTTTCACAATATTTTTTGTTTGATCCAGAATCTGCTTGAACAAACAAAGGATTTAAATCTAGATCATCTAAATTAGAAGACCCTTTGCTAACTTGTTTTAATAAATTGGTCCTTCCAATTATCTCGTTTAAATTATTAAATCCTAATTGTGCCAAAATCTCTCTTACTTCTTGAGCAATAAAAGTAAAAAGATTAACAATTTTATCTGGAGTTCCAGTAAATTTTTCTCTTAGTTTTTTATCTTGAGTGCACACTCCTACAGGACATGTATTTGAATGACATTGTCTAACCATAATACAACCCATAGCAACAAGAGCGGTAGTGGCAACACCATACTCTTCTGCTCCCATCATTGCTGCTATTACTACATCTCTGCCAGTTTTAATTCCACCATCTGTTTTTAATGTAACTTGATGACGTAGATTATTTAAAGTTAAAACTTGATTAGCTTCTGTTAGTCCCATCTCCCAAGGAATACCAACATATTTAACACTTGTTTGAGGAGTTGCTCCAGTGCCTCCACAATGTCCTGCAATTAATATTATATCTGCTTTTGCCTTGGCTACACCAGCTGCAATAGTTCCAATTCCTGAAGACGCAACCAATTTTACACCAATTCTTGCTTTAGGATTTATCTGCTTAAGATCGTAAATTAATTGAGCAAGATCTTCTATTGAATAAATATCATGATGAGGGGGAGGAGAAATCAATGTAACACCAGGTGTTGAATGTCTTAGTCTTGCTATTTCATCAGTAACTTTAAAACTAGGAAGTTGCCCTCCTTCTCCTGGTTTTGCGCCTTGAGCAATTTTAATTTCTATTTCATTACAATTATTTAAATAATTTGTTGTTACACCAAATCTAGCTGATGCTATTTGTTTAACTTTTGAATTTGCACTATCTCCATTTTCTTTAACTTTAAATCTTTTTTCATCTTCTCCTCCTTCACCGCTACATGAAGCACCTCTAATTCTATTCATTCCAATTGCTAGAGTTTCGTGTGCCTCTTTTGATAATGCTCCATGAGACATGCTTCCGCTTCCAAATCTTTTCATAATGCTTGGTACGGATTCTACTTCATCAATACTTATTGATTTTTTTACCTTAAAATCTATTAAATCTCTTAGATTAATTGGTTTAAGATTATAAATTCCATCAACATATTTTTTATAGATATCATAAGAATTTTTCGTAACAGCAGTTTGAATTAAATGAATTAATTTACCTTGATATTGATGAGTCTCTCCATTTTTTCTATATTTATAAATTCCACCGATTGGAAGAATTTTGGAAGTAGAATTAAATGCTTCATTGTGAATTTTTCTTATTTTCTTCTCAATTCCATTTAATCCAATTCCAGAAATTTTTGATAAAATTCCTGGAAAATAATCTTTTACTAATGTTCTGCTCAATCCTACAGTTTCAAAGTTACATCCTCCTCTATAAGAGCTTAATACTGAAATACCCATCTTTGACATAATTTTTAATAATCCAAGATTTACTGATTTAATGTATATTGAAATACACTCTTCAAAACTCAGATTCTCAAAAAGCATTTTTGTATATCTTTGGTGTATGCTATCGAAAGCCAAATAAGGATTAACAGTTGTTGCCCCAACACCAATTAAAGTTGCAAAAGAATGGGTGTCTAGAGCATCTCCAGTCTGAACATTAATTGAAACATACCCTCTTAATCCAAGATTAATTAAGTGTGTATTAATGGCACCAATACATAAAAGCATTGGAATTGGTAATTTTTCTTTTGATATATTTTTGTCTGTAAGAATTATTTGATTAATTCCTTCTCTAACTGATTTTTCTACCTCGCCCTTTAAATTATTTAGTGCATTTTCAAGACTATCCTGTTCATCAAAAGTACATTCTAAAATTTTGGAATTACCTCCAAAATAACTAACAAATTTTTTAAACTGAGAATTTGATAGTATAGGACTATTTAAAACATATATGTTTTCTTCGGTTAAATTGCTAAAGTCCAAAATATTACCTAGATTTCCAAATCTAGTTTTAAGACTCATAACTTTATTTTCCCTTAAAGAATCTATAGGTGGATTTGTAACCTGGCTAAAATTTTGTCTAAAAAAATGATAAAGTGGCCGATATTTATCTGATAAAACTGCTAATGGAGTATCGTCACCCATTGATCCTGTCGCTTCTTTTGATTCTTCTACCATAGGATGAAGAATTAACTCTAGGTCTTCAATGCTATAACCAAAACAATGTTGAAGAATTCTTAATTCTTCTCCTGAAAATTCATTTTTTTCATCTTTAATAAGAAATTTTTTATCTAGATCTATAATTTGATTGTTAAAATTTTTATATTCTTTTGCTAAATAGTTTTTGATTTCACTATTTGTAAAAACTTTTCCTCTTTCAATTCTAACTCCTATTATTTCTCCTGGTCCCAATCTACCTTTGCTAACAATTTTTTTTTCATCCAGATCAACCATTCCTGTCTCAGAGCCTGCAAATAATAATTTATCTTTTGTGACCGTATATCTTAATGGTCTCAGACCATTTCTATCTGTTGCGGCTATAACCCAATCATTATCGGTTGCGGCAATAGCAGCAGGACCATCCCAAGGTTCCATGGTGCTATTTAAAAAATTAAATAATTGTAAATGATCTCTTGGAAGTATTTTACTTTTCTTAGACCATGCATCAGGTATTAACATAATCTTAGTTAAAGGTGCTGAGTGCCCAGACATATTTAGTAGTTCAAAAACATTATCCAATGATGCTGAGTCCGAATTTTCTATTGGAATAACTGGTTTTATATTTTCCATATCTTCAAACAGAGAACTAAACATTTCTTCTTCATGGACTTTCATCCAATTAATATTACCCTTTAAAGTATTTATTTCTCCATTATGAGCAATCGCTCTAAATGGTTGTGCAAGATCCCAGCTTGGCGCAGTGTTTGTTGAAAATCTTTGGTGAAATATAGCATACCTTGATGTAAGTCTTTCGTCTTGTAAATCTAAATAAAATTCTGACAAAGATTCAGCCAAAAACATTCCTTTATATATGATTGATTTTGAACTAAACGAACAAATATAAAATTGATTTAAGTGATTTTTTAAGCATTCTTTTTCTATTTTTCTTCTAGTTTCATAAAGTTTTCTTTCTAACGTTTTTCCATTTATTGACTTATTTTTTGGTGTGAATAAAACTTGAGTAATTTCAGGTCTAGTTATTTCAGCTTTTGAACCTAATACACTAGTATTAATTGGAACTTGTCTCCATCTGTAAATATTAAAATTATTTTTTAGAAGTCCGGTTTCGATGTATGTTTTGCATTTTTACTGTGCATTATAATCGTTTCTTGGCAAAAAAATCATTCCAGCGCAGATTACTCCTCCATCATATTTCCGCCCATAATTCTCAATTTTTTCTATAAAGAAATTTGACGGTATTTCTATATGAATACCTGCACCATCTCCTGTTTTTCCATCTGCATCAATTGCTCCTCTATGCCAAACTGCTTTTAATGCTTCTATTCCTTGCTCTACAACTTTTCTTGATTTTAAACCTTCGGTAGATGCTACTAATCCGACACCACATGAATCATGTTCCATTGACTCGTTATAAATTGAATTTTCTTTTAAAATTTTTAAATTCTTTGTTCTTCTATTCATCAGGCTACTTTTTTATTTTTTTTAGATTGCAAATAATTGTCTATTGAGTTTGCAGCATCCCTTCCATCTTTAATTGCCCAAACAACTAATGAAGCTCCTCTCACAATATCACCAGCGGCAAAAACACCAGTTATATTTGTTTCCATTGTATCAAAATCTGTTTTTATTGTTCCCCATTTTGTAATTTGCAATCTGTTTTCATCAAACAATATGGGAAGTTCTTCAGGGTCAAAACCTAGTGCTTTTATAACTATATCAGCTTTAATCTCAAATTCAGAATTTTTTTGAACAATTGGTTTTCTTCTTCCACTTTCATCTGGTTCGCCCAACTTAATCTTGTCAACTATTAAGCTTTCAATTTTATCTTTACCTTTAAATTCTTTTGGGTTGCTTAACCAAATAAATTCAACACCTTCTTCCTCAGCATTTATAACCTCTCTTGAGGAGCCGGGCATATTTTCTTTATCTCGTCTATAAATACATTTTACAGATTTTGCATTTTGTCTTATTGAAGTTCTAACACAATCCATTGCAGTATCTCCACCTCCTACAACTATTATGTCCTTTTCTTTCGCATCTAAAGTTCCATTGTCAAACATTTCAACTTTATCACCTAAACCTTTTCGATTTGATGCGCTTAAAAATTCCATAGCTGGAAAAATATTTTTTAAATGACTTCCGGGTATATTAACTTCTCTGGGTTTATAAACACCTGTGGCTATTAAAATTGCATCATGTTTTTCTCTCAATTCTTTTAAAGATAAATTTTTACCAACCTCATAATTTAAAACAAAATTAATACCTCCGTCTTTTAGAAGTTTAATTCTCCTGTTAACCACATGTTTTTCTAATTTGAAGTTTGGTATACCATAAATTAACAAGCCTCCTGCTCTATCATAACGATCGTATATAGTAATTTGATAACCTTTTTTTCTAAGCTCTTCTCCACACGCTAACCCAGCTGGACCTGCACCAATAATACCAATACTTTGATCAATTTCATTTGTGACCTCTATTGGTTTAACCCAACTATTTGTCCATGCTGCTTCAGTAATAAATTTTTCAATTGAACCTATAGTAACTGTGCCATGTTCTGATTGTTCAATTACACAATTACCTTCGCATAATCTATCTTGAGGACAAATTCTTCCACATATTTCTGGCATGTTATTTGTGGCTTGAGATAATTGATAAGCTTCTTGAAGTCTGCCTTCTGCAGTTAATTTTAACCAATCGGGAATATTATTACTTAACGGGCAATGTATCTGACAAAAAGGCACCCCACACTGCGAACATCTGCTTGACTGTTCATTAGCTTTTTCATTTATAAATTCGTTATATATTTCATTAAAATCACCTTTTCTTATTAATTTTTCTCTTTTTTTAGGATTTTGTTGATCTATATCCACAAATTTCAACATTTTTTCCGTCATTAGACTTGCTATATACCAATATTTCATTCAAATAAACCAACATTAGGTCATAATTTATGACCTATATTAACAAAAAACCATATAATTAAAGGATTTTTTAATATTTACATATTTGTTATGCATCTATGTTATTGCTTTATTTTAACTATATTTTGATTATCAAATGTCAATTTAATGGTTTCAAAATACATAGAAGTATTAATTTTAGGATTTGTTCAGGGTTTTTCAGAATTCATACCTGTAAGCTCCTCAGCTCATTTAATATTAGTTTCTAAAATTTATAATTTCAATATTAGTTCTTTGCAGCTTGATATCAGTCTTCACTTGGGATCTTTATTTGCAATTTTATTTTATTTCAGAAAAGATTTATTAAACATAACAAAAAATAAAAACTTATTTACATTAATAATTTTAGGATCATTACCATTAATAGTTATTGGTTATATATTCTACACATCTGGATTAATAGATTATTTTAGAAATTTAAAAATTATAGCATGGACAACTTTGTTATTTGGTTTGCTTTTATTTTTTGCTGATAGATCTCAAATAAAACAAAAGTTAGATACAAATCTTAATTATAAAATAATTCTGATTGTTGGTTTGCTTCAAGTACTAGCAATTATACCAGGTGTAAGTAGGTCTGGCATAGTTATAACAGCTTCAAGATTTCTTAATTTTGATAGAGTTGATTCTTCAAAAATTGCTTTTTATTTATCTATACCAGCTTTAGGAGGTGCAAGTTTTTTAGGTATTAAAGATATATTTGAAACTAACATCAATTTCAATGTAATATTTTTGTTTTCAATTATATTTTCATTTATTATTTCATATTTAACAATAAAATATTTCTTAATTTACGTAAAAAACTTTGATTTAAAATTCTTTGTATACTACAGAATATTCTTAGCTTTTATTTTATTTATTGTTGTTTATGTTTAGAAAAATTTATCTCTGGTAATAATTGAGATATCAGCACACCTACTAAAATAAAACCACAACCTAAAATATTATTAATATTTAATATTTGACTTAAAATAATCCAAGCTGCAATTGTTGC
>MPLY02051547.1_pt1 | contig 11365 bp, 10 predicted proteins | sample 1617301 | NCBI WGS metagenome assembly MPLY02 (sample SAMN05944805, study PRJNA350692) | marine metagenome | biome: marine; feature: ODZ; material: water; isolation source: 140 m water sample filtered on 0.2 um supor filter | place: Pacific Ocean | collected 2012-04-08 | depth 140m m
AAAAACTCGAGGCCGGGGATGAAGCTGAAGCACTGCGTCTGGCCGAGCGCATTTCCTGGGCCAGCCAAGCCGGCATTACCCAAGCCAAGCAGCAGCAGGACGCCGGGCCCATCTACTGACCACTGAGCTTTCGCTACAAAACCGGGCCCTGGCCCGGTTTTTTGTGCCGACCGGCACATTGCTCAAGTCGGCTCCGCCGTGCACAATCTGTTGGTGGAGCGAATAGTCTACACAGTCAGTCAATTCACACGGGCCGCGCGCGAATTGCTCGAGGAGAACTTTGCAGATATCTGGCTAGAGGGAGAAATATCCAACCTTGCTACTCCCGCTTCCGGTCACAAGTACTTCTCACTTAAGGATGAGAACGCCCAGGTCCGCTGCGCACTCTTTCGTAACCGGCGAATTCAGCCTGCCGGCGCCCTGGCAAATGGCGCTGCGGTACTGGTTCGCGGCACCGTATCGCTCTACGAGCCTCGTGGAGATTTTCAACTCATCATCGAATATCTTGAGCCGGCCGGCGAAGGGGCACTGCGCCAGCGCCTCGAAGCGCTCAAACAACGCCTCGATAAAGACGGCTTATTCGATCCTGCCAGCAAACGACCGCTACCGCCCATGCCACGGCGAATTGCGGTAGTTACCTCGGCCACTGGCGCCGCAATACGCGACATCATGGCCACCCTGGCGCGCCGCTTCCCTTTGGTGGAGGTAGACCTGTACGCGGTAGCCGTCCAGGGCCCATGTGCCGGCCCGGAAATCGCCGCCGCGCTCACCGCGGTAGGACACACCCGCACCGCCGAAGTTGTGATCCTGGCCCGCGGCGGCGGCTCACTAGAAGACTTATGGGCCTTCAATGAAGAGATTGTGGTTCGCGCCGTGCGCTCGTGCCGACTGCCTGTAGTCTCTGGGGTCGGCCATCAAACTGACTTTACCCTGGTGGATTTCGCAGCTGACCTGCGGGCTGCCACGCCAACCGCTGCGGCCGAAGCAACAACGCCGGATCGTGAAGAATTGACGCAGGAACTGCGGCTGACCACAGCAAGATTGCGGCAAGCACTACAGCACCGGCTGCGTGATAAAGCCCAGCAACTAGACGTTGCCGTCGGCCAGTTGCACCATCCCCTGGAACGATTGCAACACCAGTCACAGGTCACCGACAATCTCGAGCGCCGCCTGAGTGCAGCCTGTAAGAACGCTCTGGCCGGTCCGCACTTCAAGGTGACAGCATATGCGCACCGTCTCAACGCTTGTTCTCCGCGAAGGCGCCTGCCCTACCTGCAAGCTGTGCATGGCGCACTACATCAACGTCTTGCCGACCGCGCCCAGGTGCTACTCACCAGTCAACGGCAGCGCCTGGTCGTCGCCCAAGCGCAACTCGATGCATTGAGTCCCAGGGGCACGCTGGCCCGAGGCTATGCCATCGTACACAACCTGACCAGCGGCACCCTCGTTCGCTCTGCCGACGATGCCCCGGTCGGAGCTCGAGTGCAGGCCGAACTCGCCGCCGGCTGGTTCAAGGGTCAGGTGGAGGAGACCGGCACCACGCCCGTGGCATCGCCTGTTGCGCGCCCCGGTCGTTTTAAATCCAAACGTTGAGGTAATACCAGTAGCGTCAACGACGACTGCGGGCGCCCCGCACGTATGGATTGCTACCCTTTTTCAGTTCAAATCGGACCTTGGTTCCTACTAATTTGAATTCACGTGAAAAACTATTGGCCAGGTAACGGATGTAACTGGCAGGCAACTTCTCCAGCAGGTTGCCGTGCAGCACGACCGTTGGCGGGTTGCGCCCGCCCTGGTGTGCATACTTGGGTTTAACCTGCCGATTGTTGTGTAGTGGCGGCGAATGACGCTCCAAGGCTCTCGCTAAAGCCGCATTCAACGCTGCAGTGGGTAATTCTCGCATCGCTGACTCCAGCGCCCGCTCGGTCGCGTCAAGCACTTCCCCCACTCCCGAGCCATGCAGTGCCGAAACGAACACAGTCTCGTGCACTGGCAGGAAATCCAACTTCCGCGCAAGCTCACGTCGCACCCTGTTCCTATCCCGCCGCTCCAGCCCATCCCATTTATTAACGGCTACCACAATGGAGCGGCCGCTGTCCAAGATCAGTCCCGCAATCGTCGCATCCTGGTCGGTCAGCCCATCTTGGGCGTCCAGTAATAGTACCGCCGCATGGCTGCCTTCAAGCGCTTGCAGTGTTTTGACGATCGAAAACTTTTCGATAGTGCCCTTTACTCGGGATCGGCGACGTACCCCGGCCGTGTCTATCAACTGTAGTCGATGGCCAGCACGATCAAGTTGCACTTCAACACTGTCGCGCGTGGTGCCTGGCAGGTCGGCTACGATCAAACGTGGCTCACCAAGCAGGGCATTAACCAAGGTTGACTTACCAACATTGGGCCGACCCACAACTGCTACCCGCTGCTGTGTCGGAGCAGCTCTCATGGGAACGGCTGGCGGCAACACTTGCAGTACCCGGACAAGCAAGGATTCCACCCCCTGGCCGGTGCGCGCAGATATAGCGGCCGGCTCACTCAGCGCCAATTCGTGAAATTCCCCCACAACCGTGTGCTGGTCCAGTCCTTCAGCCTTATTGACAGCGACGAAAACCGGCGCTCTACCCCGGCGTAGTCGCTGCCCGATGTCGCTGTCCTGAAGGCCAAGGCCATCCCTGGCATCAACGATAAAGACTACGGCGTCGGCCTCGTCCAGGGCCAACTCAACCTGCTGGCGGACGAGTGAACTTAAATCACCATCCTCTGCTGACAATCCGCCAGTATCAACTACGAGAAAGCTCTGCTCGGGCCGATGAACTACGCTATAGAGTCGATCCCGCGTTACCCCTGGCTGGTCATCCACCAGCGCTCGCCGGCTTCGGGTCAAGCGATTGAATAAGGTCGATTTACCCACGTTGGGTCGACCGACTAAGACAATGACGGGTAACATGGCAAGATTTAGGTGGTGGCCAGCGCATCACCGGCCACATATTGGCAAACGCTCAGTCTGCCGGAATCCAGGAGGTCAGAGTACCGTTTTCGGACAGGGTCAAGAATGCATCCCCGCTGCTGGCCAGTACCGCGAGCACGGCGCCACCCGGCGCGCGAGTCCTGCTTGTCACTTTGCCGGCGACAGTATCCAGCAGGTACACGAAGCCTTGGTAGTCGCCCACTACCGCCCGTTCAGCACCCTCCAGGCCCAATGGCCCGGTCACCCCCCGCCCGCGAAGGGCGGTCTGTGTCCACAAGGTGGCACCACTGCTTTGGTCGATCCCAATGATCGTGCCGTCATCGGCCGTAACCAGTAGCACACGAGCGCGCGAACCCATGGGTTTCAGAGTGGAAATATCCGAGCGCCAGAGCATACTCTGGTTGTCCAACGACAAGGCACTGATCCGGCCTTGGTAAGCTGCCACAAACAACAGGTTGCCTACCCGGTACGGATCCGCATCAATATCGGTGAGTCTTGTTATCTCGTTGCTGCCACGCGGGCGGGCGATGAGCACATTCCACAACTCTTGACCGCTGTGGACGTCGATGCCTGCCAGCCGACCGTTGGCGAATCCGACCACCAGCACACCTTCAACTATCGCCGGGGTGGACAAGCCCCGAACGCTAAGTGATGGCACTGCACGGCGCACCCGCCAGCCGACGACCCCGGTTTGCGCATTAAGTCCGATGACCTGGCCATCGCCGCTGCGCACCAATACCTTGCCCTCGGTAACGACCGGCCGTGCTAACACCTCACTGCCAATGGCGGTCCGCCAAAGTACAGCACCGTTATCTCGACCAAGGGCGACCACCGTGCCTTCACCGGTAGCGACTACCAGTATGCTGTTATCGCCACCAATACCTGCCGCCAACGGCTCTTCCAAGTCCACCTGCCACAACGGCTTGCCGCTGGCGCTGTCCAGGGCCTGGATTAGGCCGGCGGGCTCAGCAACGAATATCCGGTCGGCGGCGGCCATAGGCAACAACAAGGTACTGCTGTCAGCGTAACCGGCCCCGGTATCGCGCTTCCAGCGCCGGGTTACCTCGGCCGAGGTACGCAGTTTCGGCGAGTCAGCGGCTTGGGGTCCCTCGCGGGCAAAGTGCACCGGCCCAGTGCCACACCCGGCCAGCGCCAGCGCAAGTACCAGCAGCGAGGCACAGCCTGTATTCATTGCACTCGGGCACTATTGCGGGTCATGTTCCGCTTAGCCGTCAACAGTCTAGTGCTAAGTGAATTACCCGGTAGTTCGGCAAGCGCCCGGTCATAGGCCGCCTCCGCTTCGTCCCATCGTTCTTTGGATGCATAACTGTCGCCAAGCAGTTCCTGGTACTGCGAAACGAAAGCACTCGCGGAATCTGCTGCTGCCAGTTGTTCTATTGCTGCCAGGTCACCGGTCTCCAAGGCGAGCAAACCCAAGCGTAAACGAGCGGTGTGTCGCAACGCCGGATCTTTTGAGTCACCCACAATCCGGCGCAAGTAATCCTGTGCCTCACTGGTATTGCCGCGCTCGACAGCAAGCCGCGACAACATCAGTAACGCGATGTCGGCATAACCACTGCTACCATGCTTATCCAGCAGTTCAGTCGCCGTCGTCATTGCCGCTGTACTTTGATTCGCTTGTGCCGCACCCATCATTTGCCGGTACAGGGCCGATGCTTCTTCAGCCTGGTGCTCGCTGTAAACACGCCAACCGTTGATGCCAGCCACAGCCGTAACTCCAATCACGAGCCCGGCGATGATTCCTGTCCCGTTGCGCTTCCACCAGTGCTTAAGTTTCTCGATATCCTCATCTTCGGCAAAATGTATCTGTGCCGGAATGTCCTTGTCAGCCATCAGCTTGTTCCTATCCTTATTGTTCCATGTCAAAGTGTTGCTTAAGGTGTGCCAGCAATTCGCCGTCGGCTACGCTTACTTGGGGTGCATTGGTCCGCAACGGCTTGACGCTGACACACTGTGTGCGCAGTTCCTCCGTGCCAACAACCAGCGCCACCAGTGCACCGCTGCCGTCGGCCCGGCGCATTTGCTTCTTGAGCCCGCCACCGCCGCAATTAGCTACTACTTTGTAGCCGGCATCGCGCAATTTTTCACTGTAACCGAAACCGGATGCTATTGCCGCCTGATCAACGATTGCAACCCAAATATCAGGGGGCACAGGCGGTGCCAAGTGGCCGCCCAGGCGGGTTAGTTCAATGAGTCGTTCCAATCCGCAGGCGAACCCGGCCGCTGGTACCGATCGGCCACCGAGTTGCTCCACCAATCCATCATAACGGCCACCAGCACAGATTGCGTTCTGTGCACCCAGTTGATCGGTAGTCCATTCGAAGACGATACCGGTGTAATAATCGAGCCCTCGTACAAGGCGGCTGTTGACCTGGAATTCGACGCCAGCCGCGCGCAGCAAACCCTGCAGGATTTCGAAACTGCTGCAGTCTTCATCGTCGATAAAATCCAGCAGGTCGGGGGCGTCGGCCAGAATCTCCTGAGTACGTGCAACCTTGCTGTCGAGAATTCGCAGCGGGTTTTGCTGCAACCGGCGCCGACTATCGGTATCAAGTTCATCTATCCGAGATGCCAGGTATTCACTGAGCGCGCTGCGAAACCGCCCGCGGGCCTGGGCCGAACCCAGTGTGTTGATCTCAAGCACGATGTCATTCAGCCCAAGTTGCCGCCATAGGCGGCTGCCGAGGTATAGAATCTCGGCATCGACATCCGGCCCGGGCCAGCCGAGCGCTTCGATACCAAACTGGTGAAACTGGCGATAACGGCCTTTTTGTGGCCGCTCGTGCCGGAACATCGGCCCCAGATACCACAATCGCTGCGACTGATTGTGCAGCAGTCCGTGTTCGATACCAGCCCGAACGCAACTTGCTGTCGCCTCTGGCCGCAACGTCAAGCTATCGCCGTTGTTGTCGTTGAAGGTATACATCTCCTTCTCAACAATGTCAGTCCCCTCACCGATCGATCGTTGGAAAAGTTCGGTTTGCTCGATAACTGGCGTGCGGATCTCCTGGTAACCGTAATGGCTAACGACTGAGCGGATCGTATCTTCGACCGCCTGCCAGGCCGGTATGTCAGCCGGTAGCAGATCGTTCATTCCACGAATGGAGCGGATACTGTTGCCCCCGACCATGGCAATCAGCGCCCGACAATCACTTTCGCGTTGCGGCCCGACTTGGACGCCGGTATCGCCATTTCCTTACCCCCGTAGATCACCCGCACACCCTGCGGATAACTCAACACCAGGGTAAAGGGCGGCAAGCCGCTCACCGTCACCACCTTGCCAGACTCAAAGTACTTTCGAACCAGCATCTGATTGTTGTGATCCCGCACCATCACGTGGCTGCTATCTGTTACCCGCAGGGTAAGCTGGCGCACACCGCTAGCCGCCGGTCGTGCCGACGGCGCCGTAGCCGCTGTCATCTGCACGGCAAACCGAGTTTCAACGAAACGGTTGGCCACCGTGGGATTAAGGCTTGAGCTGGTCTGCGTCGTTGCCAATGAGGTCGCCTTCTTTTTTGCCACTTTATTAGTTGATTTTGGTGCAGGTGTTTTCTTCTTTACTACCTTTTTGGTTGGCTCAGGCGTTTTCTTCTTTACGGCTTTTTTCGCTGGCTCAGGCGTTTTCTTCTTGACGGCTTTTTTACTTGGCTCAGGCGTAGATGCGGTCTTGGTCGTCGCTTGAGGCGCCACAGCCAACTGCGCTTGCTCGGCTTGCACTTTTTTCACTGGCTCAACCGCAGGTATAACAGTCCCGTCAGTGGCTCCGCTGGCTGCCTCATTACCGCCACTGGCCGCACCGCCCGCGCTTGCGTCCCCGGTACTGTCGGCGGAGGTATCACCGGCTGCTGGCACTTTGCTGGTAATAGTTGGTTGCGTACCTGCCTGTTTATCAAGGGCCAATGGTTCCTTGTTTAATTCCACCGCGGCCTGGCTGCGGGTGGCGCTGGCCAAATTTGTCCTTTCAACGTCGGTTGAGCGGTTGACGTAGGCGGCGTAAAGCCCGGCCAACACCAGCCCCAGAACCACCGCGGTAACCACCCAACGAGAATGGATGGCAATTGGCTCCCGCCGCTTGTGTGCCGCTTCGGTCATGGTGCCCGGCCCATCTTTCCGTGGCGGCATCTGCTGTTCATGCCGGGCGATCGCATCTTCTATGTTGATACCGACTAATCGCGCATAATTGCGTAGGTAACCAACAACATAGGTCCACCCGGCCATCTGCTTGTAATCATCTGCCTCCAGCGCCTTTACAACGTGCGGCAAAAGGTTCAACTCCGCCGCCACGTCCTCGATGTGCCAACCGTACAGTTCCCGGGCACCGCGTAACATCTGCCCTGGCGTAGTGACTACGGGCGTTGTCTCAGTCATTAGCTCCCCCCTCTCAGTACAGCATCGAGTTGCGCTGCTTGTGTGCTACTGGGGTAGCCTTTGCGCAGGCGTGTGGCGTACTGCCCAACCAAGTCGACCGCACCGAGTTTCTGTTCGTTACGGGTAGCAAGCAGCAGGCTTTCCGGCGAGGTCAACCCGAGGCCAAAAAATCGCTCCAAAAAGCCTCGTGCCGAAAGATGGTTGCCGAGCCCATAGCCAACCACTGCTGATTGATACAGAATCGGCCCGCTCTCGGGCTGCGCCGCCAGCGCCCGTCCCAGGTACTCCCGTGCCGATTTCAGTTCACCGGTACGGGTCAGACAAACCGCAAGACCATACTGGCTCAGATATGGGCGGGTATTGAACGGGTCTTTGAGCGCCTGTCGAAATTGCGCGATACCCTCCCTGGCAGCCCCTTTTTCACACAGGTAACTGCCGAAATCATTTCGGGCCGCCACATTGCCGTGCTCTGCTATCAAGGCTGTCTCGAAATGCGATCGAGCCGCATTCGAATCGCCGAGGCGCAGTTGCAACAGAGCCATCGCATGGTTGGCAGTCGAATCGTCTGACGCCAGTGACAGCGCATACTGCAGCGACTCAAGTGCGGCGGCCAATCGATCTTGCTCCATATAACCTAGCCCGAGTCGAGTGTGCAGATCGACCCGTTGCGTGAGATCCCAACCGGAAGATTGCTCCACCAACGGAGTACAACCGTAAAGTAGAAGTAGCAGATACAGCAAAGGCAGTGGTTGTTTCATCACGCGTTCACGGCGAGCTGCGTCTTGTGTCGCCTGCGCTGCTTCACTACACCGGCCAGTTGCCCGCAAGCGGCAGCAATATCGCCACCCCGGGTACGGCGGGTGATGGTCATCAATCCCTGAGTCAAGAGTTGATCACGGAATCGGTCGATGACTTCCGTGCTGGAACTCCGGTAGCCGATGCCGGGCACCGGATTGAACGGGATGAGGTTAACCTTCGCTGGAAGGCCGCTAAGCAACTGGCCGAGTTCCTTGGCCTCGGCGATCGAATCATTCACCCCAGCCAACATGACGTATTCGAATGTTACTTGCCGGCGACTGTCCTTCACCGCGTAACGCCGGCAAGCGCTTAGCAATTGTTTGATGGGATATTTTCGATTCAACGGCACCAGTTGATCGCGCAACGCATCACGAGCCGCATGCAGTGATACTGCCAGGCTGATTGGACATTCCTTGGCAAGGCGGTCAATGGCCGGAACTACCCCGGCGGTACTCAAAGTGATGCGCCTGCGCGACAAGCCATACGATAAGTCGTCCAGCATCAAGTTTATTACCGGCACTACTGCTTCATAGTTGAGCAACGGCTCGCCCATACCCATCAATACAATGTTGGTGATAGCGCGCTCGGTGTACCCGGAATCGTGCAACAGATACTGCGCCAGCCAGACCTGGCTGATGATTTCACTGGCTTCGAGGTTACGGCTGTAGCCCTGTCGTGCAGTCGCGCAAAATGAACAATTGAGTGCGCAGCCCACCTGAGAAGAAACGCACAATGTCCCGCGATCGTCTTCTGGGATGAACACGGTCTCTATATGATTGCCGTCAGCCAGTTGCAGCAGCCACTTGCGCGTGCCATCACTCGATAACTGCTCACTCGCGACCCTAGGCATCTCCAGGGTTGCCTCACTCAGAAGACGGGCACGCAAGGCCTTACTCAGATTAGTCATCTGCACGAATTCGGTGATGCCTCGCTGGTACACCCATTGCAAGAACTGCCGGGCATGGAACTCCCTGGCTCCCAAAGAGACGAAGTACCTCTGCATGGCCTCACGGTCCATGCCCAATAGGTTGGTGCGTTCGAGCGGCATGTCCAACGATCAGCTATCCCTCGACAGGATCTCGCCCACATCAAAGAAAAAGGAGATCTCCGTGCAAGCGGTTTCGGGCGCATCAGACCCGTGCACTGCATTCGATTCTACAGACTCGGCAAAATCGGCGCGGATAGTGCCAGGTGCCGCGTCGGCCGGGTTGGTGGCACCCATCACCTCACGGTTTCTGGCGATTGCGTTATCACCTTCCAGTACCTGCACCACTACCGGTCCTGAGATCATGTACTCAACCAAGTCACTATAAAAAGGTCGCTCCTTGTGCACCACATAAAATTCCTGCGCTTGTTGCCGCGTCAACCGCATCATTCGAGAGGCGACAATTTGTAGGCCCGCAGTTTCAAGCCGGTCGTAGATCTTGCCTATAAGGTTCTTTGCGACCGCGTCAGGCTTGATGATTGAAAGAGTACGTTCAACGCTCATGCAATGCTCCAAGTGGTTAGAAAACAGGCGGCTTGCGGGCGCTTCAGTCCACTACCAAATGCCCGTTGCGGTGATCGAGGCTGATAATTTAGGCTGGCAGCCCGAGCTGGCCGGCTAACGGAGATTTTATTCGCGCCCAAGCGCGCGAGCAACGAGAGTATCACCTTGGCGACCCACTATCTGTGCCGCCTGGAAGCACCCCGCGCCCGCCGGCGGGGTGCTAAGCCACACCGGCATATAATTGGCGAGACGTCCGTGGTAGGCCGCACTGCCGCCCGGATTAACCTGCTCAACCAGCATTTCGGCCTCTTGCCAGAGTTGCGAATCCAGCGCCCGAGTACGCAGCTGCTGGCCTGCCTGGCGCAAAACTGCTGCCCGCTCACGACGCACGTTCTTTGGTACTTGCCTGGAAATCCGCGCGGCCGGTGTTCCCGGTCGGGCCGAGTAGGTAAACACGTGTGGATAGATGATATTTAGATCATCGATCAATCGCAGAGTTTGGGCAAAATCTTCAGCCGACTCGGTTGGAAAACCCACCATGATGTCCCCACCCAGGATCAGGCCCGGAATACGCCCGCGGGCTTGTACTACACGTTCGCGCACCAGCGCCGCATCGTAGCGTCGGCCCATGCGCTTTAAAATCAGGGTACTGCCGCATTGAATTGACAGGTGCAGGTAGGGGCAAAAACGGGGACTGCTCGCCAACACCTCAAGCAACTGGTCGTCGAGGTGAACCGGGTCAAGCGAGCTCAAACGGATTCGAAAATCCCCCGGCAGATTGGCGATATAGGCCAGCAGCGCGGCCAGACTGACTGCCGGCCCGCCCCGTTCCTGGCCGTAACTGCCCAGGTCTATCCCACAAACAACGATCTCGCGGTATCCCTGGGCAATGAACCGTCGCACCTGGCGTACCACCGCGTCTACCGCAAGCGAGCGGCTTGCTCCCCGAGCCCGGTGGATCACGCAGAAAGTGCAAGATTGGTCACAGCCTTGCTGGACCTGCACCAATGCTCTGGTGCGGTCGTGGTAACCGTTGAGTAACTGTATCGGTACATCAACCGACTGCCCCATGCGCACTGGCGCCGGCCGTCCAGACTGCACCGGAAGATCACAGATTAGCCCGGGGATCGACAGCTTTTGCTCATTGCCGACCACCAACGAGACCCCGGGAATATCTGCGCAGGCCTGTGGGTCATTCTGTGCATAGCAACCGGTAACCACTACCCGGGCGGCAGGATTGAGCCGTAGCGCCCGCCTTACTGCTTGGCGGGTCTGGCGATCAGCTTCGGCTGTTACGGTACACGAGTTGATCACGTAAAGATCGGCACACTCGCGCTCACCTACCATGGTCCAGTGATCAGCATCTAGGCGCTGGGCAATAATGGCCGATTCGTAAGCATTGACCTTGCAACCCAGGGTGGTTAGTGCCACCCGCGAACCGTTGGCCAGCGCGCTGCGCTGCGCTTTCATCGGACTGCCGTTGGCAGGGTTTGTATGGCTGGAGCGCAAATACCGCTGGTCTGACCGATGTTCGGCATCCGCAACTCGTTCAGGTCTCGTTTACCGTAAAACTCTCACCACAACCACATTCGTCGATGACATTAGGGTTGTTGAATTTGAACGCCGCCGCCAAGCCATCAGCGGAAAAGTCAATTTCGGTGCCGTCCAAGAAAGGCAGGCTTTCGGCGTCAACCACAACCTTCACGCCATGGCTGGTATAAACC
>MPLY02104229.1_pt1 | contig 11357 bp, 15 predicted proteins | sample 1617301 | NCBI WGS metagenome assembly MPLY02 (sample SAMN05944805, study PRJNA350692) | marine metagenome | biome: marine; feature: ODZ; material: water; isolation source: 140 m water sample filtered on 0.2 um supor filter | place: Pacific Ocean | collected 2012-04-08 | depth 140m m
AATGGGATCGGGCGTTACGCGCATGAAAAACACCCCCGATGTTACATGGCTGTGGGTATTACTGTCCGTCCGAAAATTCTTGAGTATGCGCCCGCACCACAGGTGATAGAGCACCAACATGATGACGAGTATCAGCTTGGCCGCGAGCCAGCCGCTGCCGGCACCAATGCCGTAACCAAGCCACAACCACGCCCCGAATAGAATCGTCAGGATGCCGCCCGGTGTTGCAATGCCAAAATAAAGTTTGCGTTCCATTGTTTCAAACTGAGCGGACGTTGCTGCGTCCTGCGTCATCGCGTGATAGACGAAAAGGCGTGGCAGGTAAAAAAGTCCCGCGAACCAGGTCACCATGAAGATGATATGAAAAGCTTTCACCCAGAGCATGACAAATACCGTTATGGGCTTGAGAGATTACCTAAATTGCCCTATCCGAGCACGTTTTGACGATCGACTGTAGTCGTTGTTGTGCGAGCATCATATCACGCAGTCACCGTCAATCCGTCTCGGGCAGAAAAAGTGCGATGACATCATCGAGGAAACGATAGCCCAGGTCCGTTGTCCTGACTCGGTTGTCGCTGATGTTCAACAGACCCCGTTTTGCCGCGTTTTTTACGGTGCCGAGAAGGCACTCCGCGGAGAGCCCCGTGCGCTGTGAAAAGTCTATCAGCCTGAAACCGTTCTTAAGCCTTAATGCGTTCAGTACAAACTCAAAAGCGATTTCTTCGGCGCTCGCTAACTTCAAGTTCTTGCCGGACTGACTGGCTGTTACCATTGCCATGTAACGTCGGGGGGGTTTTTCATGCGCGTAACGCCCGATCCCATTGGGACTGGTCACCTTGCCATGTGCACCGGCACCAATCCCCAGATAATCGCCGAAGGACCAGTAGTTCAAGTTGTGCGAGCAATGACTGTCTGGGCGCGCAAACGCCGACACTTCGTACTGTTCATAACCTGCAGAGATCGCAGTTTCCTCGAACAGACTGCGGATCTGCCAGCAGGTTGCTTCGTCAGGCAGCGTCGGTGGTTGGGCTGCGAACCGTGTGTTCGGTTCGAGCGTCAGCTGGTACAGAGAGAGGTGGTTCGGCTCCAAGGCAATCGCGGTGTCGATGTCCTGAGCCGCAAGATCAACGGTCTGTTCCGGCAGGCCGTGCATGAGGTCGATGTTCACATGGGCAAACCCAGCCTGCGCTGCCATGTCTACGGCCTGCAGTGCCTGCAGGCCGTTGTGTATCCTGCCCAAGGTGAGGAGCTGTGTATCGCTGAAACTCTGCACACCCAGCGAGAGTCGAGTCACACCGGCGCTGTGGTAGTCACTGAAGCGGGTGACATCTGCCGAACCCGGGTTGGCCTCTAGGGTGATCTCGACATTTGCTTGAAGGCCGATCTGTTTATCCGCTTGCTCCAGCACCTGCGCGATGATACTGGCTGAAAACAAACTGGGGGTACCGCCCCCAAAGAAAACAGACGCCAGCTGCCGGCCCTGCGCATAGTGCGATATAGCCCCTAGGTCATGGAGCAATACGTGGCAGTAATCTTCTTCGGGCAGGGTCTCGCGCAAAGCGTGTGAATTGAAATCACAGTATGGGCACTTGCTTTCACACCAAGGGAAATGCACATACAGTGACAGCGGGGGCAACGCCAGTGTTTTATCCAGGGCGTTCACAAGGACTCATCCTTGTGGAACACGCAGCCGGCTCAGCTGGCGGCGTTCACGCTTGCTGGGGCGACCCTTCGCCGGATGCGAGCCTGAGCGCTGGAGTTTAAGCTGTGTTCTGAGGGTTTCTCTGGCTTCGACGCTCTGTTCACTTTCGTCATACAGGGTGACAGCGTGACCCGCACCCACCCGCGTTTCGCTCAGGGCAGTGACCTGGACGGCATAACGAAAAGCGGCCTTTCGGATTCGGACCTGATCACCGATGCGAACAGACTTGGCGGGTTTAGTGCGTTTGTTGTTCAACAGCACACGACCCGAACGAACAGCGTCTGCCGCCATCTGCCGTGTCTTAAAAAAACGGGCAGACCACAGCCACCGGTCGAGTCGGACCCCATCCGTGTTGTCCATGCATTAGAGTCCTGTCGCTAGGCTTGATCGAGATGCTTCAAACCAGGTTCAGAGTGCAGCAGTGCTAGAATCTGTTCGGATGTCTCTGCCCACGAACCCATGATCCGATCGTCGTTAGTACTGCTGTCTTTGATCGGTCTGATCATAGCAGGACCCAAGAGCCAGGCGCTTGATAATTTTGAAATTGAAGCAGGCGGTTTCTGGTCGTTGGTCGATACGGTAGACCTGCTGGACCCACGTATCGACACGAATTCGCTCGGTGCTTATGGTGCCCTGTGGTGGAATCGAACGTGGGGTTTGCGTGGTGCGTTGCATCGAGTCCCAGTAGATCACGTAGATAAGGCACCGAATGATCAGCTCCAAGTGGATTTTCAGCACAGGTTGCAGTCGCCAGTTAGTAATTCATATCTATCGGCAGGCCTGGGTTGGGAGAAAAACCGTTTCGGTTCACAAGGCAGTTTGTCGGGATTGCGTCTGTCAGCCGGTGGTAGGGCACATCTGGCCGGTGTCGTATCAGTGTACGGTAATGCCGGCTGGGCTCCGAATCTGAAGCACCTGGGTACGCGCCAGGATGTATCGACAATCTCAGTCGAAACCGGTCTTGTGATAGAGCCAATGCCATTTATATCGTTACGTGCAGCCTACCGCTATCACCTGACGGACTACACCGACTCAGTGACAGGCCATGACCGGCGTGAAGTGACCGACGGGTTTCTTTTCGGGGGCGGAATTCGGTGGTGATTTCCACGCAGACAATCACCCAGCAGTTGGCGCAGCACCAGCCGGTATTGTCTAACACGGGCAATAGCCACGCCGCCGTTGCTTTGATATTAGATAGCGCGGCTTCCACGGACGATCCGGAAATTATTTTCATCGAACGTGCCCGAGTACCGAATGATCCGTGGTCGGGGCACATTGCATTTCCCGGTGGACGACGTGAACCGGGCGATCAGCTGTCGCTGGATACAGCTGTACGGGAAACTGAAGAAGAAATTGGTGTTGATCTATCTGCAGGCCAACTTCTTGGCCAGCTTGACGATTTGACGGGCCGTCGTTCACATCACCTGGTGGTGTCCTGTTTCGTCTTTATGATGAGCAGTGTTGGACCATTCCGTCAGAATCACGAAGTAGCTGATGTCTTCACCCTGCCGATATCTCGGTTGCTAGAGACAAAACGCCAGACCGAGGTGCAATACGAAGCTTGGCAGGGGCAAGTGTTTCCCGCTATTCGGCTGAGTGATCATGAGGAGCCGATTGTCTGGGGCTTGACCTACCGGTTCTTGGAGAACTTTTTTACGTTACTTGGCCATCAATTGCCGCCATCTTAAGCGGATCAGAGTCCTATTTAAGTATTGATAGGACCCCAAAGAAACGGCTATGGTCAGCCGCTAGGCTGTTAACATCAGTTATTACGAACGTGTTACCGAGTAAGATAAACCCATGAACAGAGCGAACCGACGAACAGCGGACCAGATGCGGCCAGTCTGTTTCGACCGCGGCTTCACACGACATGCAGAGGGCTCTGTACTGATTGCATTTGGTGATACGCGGGTGTTGTGTACCGCCAGCGTGGACAGCACCGTACCCCCGTTTTTACGCGGCCGCGGCCGTGGCTGGGTGACAGCAGAATATGGCATGTTGCCCCGCTCGACTCACACTCGGATGCTACGCGAAGCGACTCGTGGTCGGCAGAGCGGCCGGACCCTTGAAATACAGCGGCTGATCGGTCGAGCTCTGCGCCAGGCAGTGGACCTCGATGCGCTGGGCGAACGAACCATTACCGTCGACTGCGACGTGTTACAGGCTGACGGAGGCACACGTACCGCGTCGATTACAGGCGGCTGGGTGGCACTGGCCGATGCCCTCGACGGGCTGGTAAGAGCTGGCGCCCTGTCTGAAACGCCGCTCGTTGCCCAAGTGGCCGCAGTATCTACAGGTATCGTTGATGGGCAGGTGTTGCTGGACCTCGATTACAGCGAGGACAGTCGAGCAGACACCGATATGAACTTTGTTATGGATAACGAAGGTCGTTTTATTGAGGTCCAGGGGACCGCCGAGGCAGCTCCCTTTACGGAAGACGAACTTCGGCAACTGACTGCAGTTGCGGCAAATGGGATCAGCCAACTTACCGACCTGCAGAACACAGCACGACAATCAGAACAGATGTGAACATGGAGATCGTGCTGGCATCGAACAATCGCGGCAAGCTTGAAGAGCTTCGTGCCCTGTTGAACGGAACGGCGATCGATTGTATCCCTCAAAGTGATCGTGGTGTGCCAGAAGTGGCGGAGACCGGACTCTCGTTTGTTGAGAATGCGATCATAAAGGCGCGCCATGCCAGCCACTTTACCGGCTTACCGGCAATCGCCGATGATTCCGGGATCGAGGTGGACGAGCTGAATGGTGCGCCGGGCATTCGTTCTGCCCGTTATGCCGGTGATAGCGCCTCTGATGCTGACAATACTGCCAAACTACTGCTCGGACTTTCCACTACCGAGACCGACAACCGACAGGCTCGTTTTCGTTGCGAGGTTGTGTTCGTGCGTCATGAATTGGACGCCTCGCCTGTGATCTGCAGCGGAACCTGGGTAGGTCGGATCGCTGAGACGCCACGTGGTGAAAATGGCTTTGGCTATGACCCGGTATTTCTGGTGGGTAACGGACAGAAATCGGCGGCGGAACTTTCTGCTGAAGAAAAAAACCGCATCAGCCATCGAGGCCAGGCTCTGGCCCAGTTGGTAGTGCGTCTGAAAGAGCTGGGAATAGGCTCGAGCCTGGGTGCTTTGCAATTCGGTAGGAAGAAAATATGAAGACACTGGTACTGGTTCGCCATGGTCAGAGTACTTGGAATCTGGACAATCGCTTCACAGGGTGGGTTGATGTAGACCTATCAGAACGCGGTATCGAAGAAGCCAGGACAGCCGGCAATACATTGCGTGATGCTGGTTTTCGGTTCGACATTGCCATGACGTCGTATCTAAAACGCTCCATCCGAACACTGTGGCTTATTCAGGAGATGCTAGATCAGATGTATCTGCCCATCCGGACAGATTGGCGACTCAACGAACGCCACTACGGCGCACTGCAGGGACTCAACAAGAAAGAAACCGCCGAGCAACATGGTGACGAACAGGTGCTTGCCTGGAGACGGGGCTATGCGGTACGTCCGCCGGCACTGGCGGCAGACGATACTAGCCGCCCGGACGCTGATCCACGCTATGCCGGCATCAACGGTCTACCCGATACGGAATCTCTGGCAGATACGCTGCTGCGGGTCACCGAATGGTGGGACGAGATACTGGTCCCGTTATTAAGGAGCGACAGCCGACTGCTGATCGTCGCGCATGGCAACAGTCTACGCGCGATGGTGAAATTTCTCGATCAGATGAGTGAAGACGAAATATTGGAATTCAACATCCCAACCGGGATTCCAATGGTCTACGAGTTCAAAGACAACCTGAGTGTGATTCGTCGCTACTATCTCGCCGACGATGACAAACTGCAATCAGCCGTTGACGAAGTGCGCAATCAAGCCTCAACGAAGGCGAGCTAAAGCGATGACTGCCGGCGGCCGGGTCAGTATTTACCGGGGCCGACTGATTGAGCTCGGACTGGAAACAGCGGTGCTTCCCAATGGCGCCACAATCGAGCTGGAAATCGTTCGACATCCCGGCGGTGCAGTCGTTCTAGCGCTGGATGAGGCAGACAGGGTGTGTTTGCTGCGGCAGTATCGTCACGTCGTCGGAGACTGGATCTGGGAACTACCAGCGGGTGTGATCGAGGCAGGTGAAGACCCGCTTGAAACCGCCCAGCGGGAGTTGCGTGAGGAGGCCGGGCTGATCGCGGCACAGTGGCGCGAACTAGGAACAATGTTGTCTTCACCGGGTTTTTGTAGTGAAGAACTTTGTGTTTATCAGGCAGGTAATCTCTCTCATGTTGGTGCGGATATTCAACCGGATGAGCAGATCGAGGTCCACTGGCATACGCTGGAACAGGTGAGGGCGATGGCAGTTGATGGCCGGATTCGTGATGCCAAGACGCTGGTTGCGTTATACCGATTCGGCTGAATCCGGCGGGTAGTTACAACTCGGCACAGAGGTCGTGACTAGGTCGGAAAATAGTCAGGCTCCTGGCCGCTTTTCCATTTGATGTTGCAACCTAGACTGGGAACCTGTTCAGTTGTCACGGGTTGGCCACTCAGGGCCGCATCGACTGCGCTTTGTAGTGCGCTGCCGTCGACGGGCATATCGTTATTGGGCCGGCTGGCATCAAACTGACCCCGATAGACCAGTTTCCGCTGGCTGTCATACAAAAAGAAATCGGGCGTACAAGCCGCACGATAAGCTTTTGCCGTGTTCTGGGTTTCGTCATATAGATATGGGTAACTGAAATTGTGTGCCAGAGCTTCAGCGGCCATTTTTTGTGGTCCATCGCCAGGGTGGGTACTGATATCGTTAGCTGAGATCGCAACGATGCCAAGCCCCTGATCGGCGTAGCTACGCGCAAAATTACTGAAGCAGTCGCGGATGTGGATCACGTAGGGACAATGGTTGCAGACAAAGGCAACCAGCAGTGCCGGCATGGCAGAAAAGTCACCGAGGGAAACTACCTTGGGCCCGGCGTTGGGATTGGTGTTGGGCAGTTGGAAATCAGGTGCGGGCGATCCCAGTTCTTCCATGATCGATGCAAAGGCCACGAGTATTTCCTCATAAAATTAGCTGATAAATCAACCACATTTTAGCATGCCTCCTCGATATGGCGACCGGGGTAACGGCCTTATCAGCGTGAAAATGGCTACAATATCCGATCTCAGGCAGGAGAGCGAAAAAATGGTGGCTCAAGGACAAAAACTGACCCATCTCAATGAACGCGGTGAAGCGAACATGGTCGATGTCGGTAGCAAAGAAATTACCGAGCGGCGTGCCGTTGCTGCTGGAGAAATTTCGATGCAAGCTTCGACCCTGGCACAGGTGGTTGACGGGACCAATGCCAAGGGTGATGTGCTGGCAGTAGCCCGGGTCGCAGGAATTATGGCGGCTAAACGGACGTCGGAACTGGTACCGTTGTGTCATCCGCTCAGCCTGACCCGGGCGGAAGTGTCCTTTGAGCCTGACCCGAAGAACAGCGTGATTGTCTGTCGTGCTGTCGCTGAGACCCGGGAACGCACGGGTGTTGAAATGGAGGCTTTGACTGCAGTCCAGGTGGGTTTGTTGACCATCTATGACATGTGCAAAGCAGTGGATCGTGAAATGATAATCGGTGCTGTGCGGTTGCTTGAGAAGTCTGGTGGCCGCTCAGGAAACTGGAAACGAGACAGTGAACAAACAGACTGAAGTAATCGTGCAACCAAGTTGTGAGGATGAATACGATCCAGTGTTGCTGCCAGTTGATGTTGCCCTGGCCCGAATCGCTGAAGCGATCACGCCAATCAGTGATATCGAGTGGGTACCTGTTCGAGGTGCCCTGAGCCGGATCTTGGCTGAAGATGTAATCTCGCCAGTTGATGTGCCCAACCACACCAATTCTGCTATGGATGGGTATGCTCTGGCAGCATCTGATCTTTTAGCTGCAGATCTTAAGGTTATCGGTACAGCCTGGGCAGGCAGTGCATACGCAGGACCGGTTAGTCCCGGTGAATGCGTACGCATTATGACCGGCGCAGTGATTCCGGATAGGTGTGACACCGTAGTAATGCAGGAACAAGCCGAGCGCATTGACGATCGTGTCCGATTGGCGCCAGGACAGAAACCAGGCCAGCACGTGCGGCGGGCGGGTGAAGATCTCGCTGCCGGCGAGATCGCCCTGGTGCATGGGCGCTATTTGCTGCCCTCGGACTTGGGAATGGTCGCATCGTTGGGGATCGGGGAACTGGCGGTATTGCGTAAACCCAGGATAGCTTTCTTCTCCAACGGTGACGAGCTGCGGTCAATTGGTGAAACTCTAGCATTGGGCGATGTTTATGATTCAAACCGTTACACCCTGCATGGGATGCTCACCCGCCTGGGCGTCGAATTTATAGACTTGGGCGTAATTCCAGATGACCGTGATCGCATCCGCGAGACCTTTCACCGAGCTGCAGCAATTGCCGATGTGGTAATCACTTCAGCAGGAGCCTCGGTGGGTGACGCCGACTATGTCAAAGAGGTGCTTGATGAAATCGGTGAGGTGAAATTTTGGAAACTAGCGATGAAACCGGGTCGACCATTATCGTTTGGTAAAATCGATCATGCCCATTTTTTCGGCCTGCCGGGCAACCCGGTTTCAGTTATGGTCACTTTCTACCAGTTTGTATTACCGGCGCTGCGGCAGTTAATGGGTGAGGAGAATTGGGCGCCTCTGCGGTTACCAGCGAGGACGCTTAACCGGCTGAAGAAAAGGCCCGGTCGAACTGAGTATCAGCGCGGTTATCTGGTGCAGGATGAGGGCGGTGATCTCACGGTGCACAGTACCGGAGACCAGGGTTCAGGCATCCTGAGTTCGATGAGTCAGGCCAATTGTTTTATTGTGCTGGACATTGACAGCGACGGTGCACAAGTCGGTGACGTGGTGACAGTGGAACCCTTTGCTGGCTTGGTCTGATCATCAACGATCAGATATTCGTCGATGCGTGAGGACGTTGAGCGCTGGGAAGCAAAGTACCAGGCTGCTAACCCAGATCCACAGCTCAGGACTGATCCCCTGTTAAGCTGTCACTTGGCAGACCTGCACTCAGTGGGGTCAGCACTCGACCTGGCCAGTGGGTCCTGCCACAGCGCGGTATTTCTAGCGCAACAAGGATACGATGTTCTGGCGGTTGACTGTAGTGCCACAGGTCTTGCAATTGGCCGGCGACTGGCACAGCGTGAACAGACAACAATTAAAACACTGGCAGCAGATCTCGATGAGATTACGCTGGATAAGGAAGTTTATGACCTTGTGGTTTGTTTCCGATACTTAAACCGAGCACTTTTTTCCAGCATGAAAACCGTACTCAAACCTGGCGGCCTGCTGTTCTTCAAAACGTTTAACGCGCATCATCTGGTGTCATCCCCGAAATTCAATCCGGCATACGTACTCCAACTGGGGGAGTTGTCCCAGTCATTCAGCGATATGGAGATGATTGATCTGAACGACGGTGAGGATCCAAAAATTACTCAATCCTGGATAGTTGCCCGGCGTTGGTAATAGTTATCGGCTGCGGCTGAACGAAGTATCCAGGATTTGGCCTTCGAGACAGTGTTCTGTGCGATCATAGCAATTGTGTACAGATCGACGAAGTCGACTTGCAACCGGTTGCCAGAATCGTCGCAGGTACTCCCCACTGGGTGTGCCGTGATCGACATGGGTCAGTTCGTTATCTTCACGTGCTTGAGATTGATGGACATATCCCTGGAAGCCAGCGGGTCGTTCAGTTGGTTGGTTCATGGCGGATGTTACGTCGATCATCGTCTCGATTCGGTCAAGAATCGGGTGTATTGCGATGGACCCAGCGTTCGCTGTTCTGATCGTCGAGTGTTTCTTTTTTCCAAAAGGGGGCTGTGGATTTCAGCGCTTCCATGATTTCCCGACAGGCGTCAAAAGATGCCTTGCGATGCGCAGACCATACTGCAACCAGAACGATATCTTCGCCTGGGTTGACTGAACCAACGCGATGAACAACCAGTGCTTCGATCAGGTTGTTGGTTTCACATGAAGCGTTAACCAGCGATTCAAGCTGCTTCTCGGTCATTCCGGGGTAATGTTCAAGATACATCGAATGCACCCGGTCGCCATCGTTGTAATCACGCATGGTCCCAACGAACACTGCACAAGCACCGTACTGACCGGCTGATAACATACGATCACGAAAAACTGTGATCTCGGTCCACGGGTCAAAACACTGATCGCGTAGTTCGATGTGCATGAACTTATCTCTTAGCCACCAGTCACGGGTGGAAAAAATGCCACCTCATCGCCGTCTGCAACAGTGTTGTCCAGGCTTGCGTAATTGCGGTTAATTGCAACGAGCATTTCCTCATCGAGTGGCTGATGGCTGACCGCCAGCCAGACGTCTCGGACATCATTGACCGAGTCAGCTTGAATTTCGGTCTGCGCAACACCAATGCGTTCACGCAGGCTGGCAAAAAACCGAACATTGATCGTCATGCTATGCCGATACTCCCTGCATACGGTGTTCTGGAAAGACAAACTATAATAGGCTGTCAACGACAAGGCCACAACAGGTATCGGGAGCAATGACGGCGATCCAACGTGAGTTCATACCGGTAAACATTGCTGTATTGACAGTCTCGGATTCAAGGACCGAAGCCGACGATAAGTCCGGCAAGCTTTTGGTGTCGCGTCTCAATGACGCGGGTCATCAATTGTTCGAGAAGACGATTGTCAAAGACGACATCTTTGCGGTGCGGGCAGTGATCTCAAACTGGATTGCCGAACCTGACGCTCAGGTTGTCGTCACTACAGGCGGTACGGGTGTGACCGGATTTGATGGCACCCCGGAAGCCGTGCGTCCACTGCTCGAAAAAACGCTGGATGGATTCGGCGAAGTCTTTCGCATGATTTCCTACGAGGAGATCGGCACATCAACGCTACAGTCCCGGGCCATAGCCGGGGTCGCTAATGGCACCTATGTTTTCTGTTTGCCCGGGTCCTCCGGCGCCTGTGCTACGGCGTGGGACAAGCTATTGGTACATCAGCTGGATTACCGAACTAGGCCATGCAATCTGGTTGAACTGATGCCTAGATTGCTGGAACACCGCTGATTCTGCTATTCATTTCTCCGCGTCACGAGACTATAAGATACTGTAATCACGCTTTAAATTCTACTGCGTTATTGCGATGCGGTTATTGTCGCTACAGTTTGTTTGATGATATTGCTCTACTTCGTTTGATGTTGATTCGTTTTCTCCCCTACCCCTTGATGACCTAATTTGTCTGAATGTCTGAATGTATTTGCGTACTATATTCAGACACGCTATATGGTCGAACAGCGTCAACAGGGCAGACCCCCCTACCCGACCCCCTTTTAATTTGCTTGCGTAATATTATGTTGTACCCACTCACCATCGGAAGATTTTGAACATTCCAAATTTTGGGGGAGCAAAAAATTAAAGATGGTGGGCGATGATCTGATATGAGTCATCGTATGGGTGAGTAATATTGGTTGGTCACCAGCATCGTGAGGGGTCACGGTGAGCAGAGTAGCTAATGCTCTGTAAGTCTTGGGTAAAACCGTAAAGGACTATTACTCCCCATCCCCACCATCGTCTACTCCCAACATCCCACTAAAACTGTAAACCTTTCTGCCTTTTCAGCA
>MPLY02002581.1_pt1 | contig 11338 bp, 10 predicted proteins | sample 1617301 | NCBI WGS metagenome assembly MPLY02 (sample SAMN05944805, study PRJNA350692) | marine metagenome | biome: marine; feature: ODZ; material: water; isolation source: 140 m water sample filtered on 0.2 um supor filter | place: Pacific Ocean | collected 2012-04-08 | depth 140m m
CAGGCTCTTGGCCAGCGAACTGGAGCAGTTGCGCGCCCAGGCCGCCACCGTGGCCGCGACCGAAGACGAAATCCCGGCCGCCAGCCAGGCGCCGCCCGAGGCGCCCGAGGCTATCGCCGACAAACGACAACCGCTCTAACGCCGCCGCGCCGGCGCCTCCTCGGGCAACGACCAGGCCACTTCATCGGTCAGGGCCGGGGTCGGGGTGGCCGCCCGGGCCACCGCACCGGCCCCGGGGGGCGAGCCGGGCAGCGACCAGTCGACGCCCTCGGAATCGGGCTCGCCGGGCCCATCGTCCGGCGCCTCCGCCTCTGCCTCCGACCAATCGACCCCCGGGGGCGGCGGTGGCGGTGCCTGCAGCACGGGTGGCGGTGGCGGCGGCTCGGGCCGAGGTATTTCGGGCGGCGGCGTCTGCTCGCCCGGCAAGGCCCAGTAATAGCCCTCGGGATCGAGTTGCGGCGGCTGGCGATCAGGCAGCGACCAATCCAGGCCCTCGGCATCGATTTCGGGCTCGCTTGACGTCGTGGCCGCGGCCGCCGCTGGGGGTGACGCCTGCGGCGCTTGCGCCCGTGGCGCTTGCGCCCGTGGCGCCTCTGTTTGGGACCAGGAGACGGCGTCGCCGGTGGGACTTGGGGCGAGGGTGGCGGCCGGCTCGTCAGGCAACGACCAGTCGATATCGTCGTGCGGCGACCAATCGATCTCGTCGGCCAGATCGGCAGCCGTCATATCGGGCAACGACCAGTCGATGGTGTCGGGGGATGGCGCCGCTGGTGGCACAGGCGGAACCTCTTCGACCGCCTCCGCTGCCACTGGCGGCGGAACCTCTTCGACCACTTCCGCCGCCGCCGGCTCCGGCTCGGCCGGAACGAGCGGCGGCGTTTCGGCGCTCTCCTCCGTTTCGGCGTCCTCGTCCGCTTTGGCGGGCGTTGGCGTCGGCATCTTGGGCACCGCCGGCAGCGTCGGCAGCGTCGGGGACGGCAAAGGGGACTGCGGCCGGGCGCCGGGCACGGTGGGATCGATGGGCTGGTAGAGGAAGGCGAAGTTGACGGGATCGATGAAAAAGGGCGTGAGGCCGGCGCCGGCCATGACGTCGGACAGCACCCGGCGGGCCTCGGGAAAAAGCACCTGGGCGCAATCGACGTGACAGGCCAAGTCGATGCGGGCCGGGGGGAAATTTTGCAATTCGAAGAGACCGTAATAATCGAGCGCCAGCTGGAACAGCGGTATCTTGTCGCGCCTCGATTCCAGTTTGATGCGCAGCACCACCTCGTAGGCGGCACCGTCGAGCGGCTCGACCAGCACCTCGATGTCGAGATTGGTGAGCGGCCGGATGAGCGAATGCGCGAGACTCACCGGCGCCGCCGGGTTGCGCAAGGCGGCCCGCCTGATGCCGTGCTCCAGGAAAGCCGCTTGCGGCCTCGCTGCTTGCGGCCTCGTTGCTTGCGGCCCCGCTGCCGCGCTGGTCTGGACGTCGCTCATGCCGCTCCCGCCATAGCCGTCCCGATTCTAACGCATTTCGAGAGGGAGGGGGAGCGGCAGGCCGGGATCAACAGAGAGAGCGGGCGTTATGCTATAACGCCCGCCATGGCTCTCACGAGCAAGATCTGCGGCATCAACTCGGCCGCCGCCCTGGCCGCCGCTGCGGCCGGCGGCGCCGATTTCGTGGGCTTTGTCTTCTATCCCCCCTCGCCCCGCGCCGTGACCCCGGCCCAGGCCGCGGCGCTGGCCGCCCGGGCCCCGGCGGGGCTGGGCCGGGTCGGCCTGTTCGTCGACGCCGACGACCGCACCATCGCCGACACCCTGGAGGTGGTGCCCTTGGATCTTGTGCAATTGCACGGCGACGAGACGCCCCAGCGCCTGGCCGAAATCCGCAGGCTTTCAGGGCGGCCGCTGATCAAGGCGCTGAAGATCGCCGACCCGGCCGACCTCGACGGCGTGGCCCGCCATGCCGCCGTCGCGGACTGGTTGCTGTTCGACGCCAAAGCGCCTAAAAGCAAGCCGTCGCTGCCTGGCGGCAACGCGCTGAGCTTCGACTGGCGGCTGTTGGCGGATTGCCGGATGGACCGGCCCTGGTTTCTCTCCGGCGGCCTCGACGTTGGCAATCTGGCCCAGGCGGTGGCGCTTTCCGGCGCCCGAGCGGTCGACGTCTCGTCGGGGGTGGAAAGCCGGCGCGGGCTGAAAAGCCCGGCCCGCATCGAAGAATTCCTGGCCCGCGCGGCGGAGCTTTGAGGAGACCATGGCGGCCAAGACTTTGAACAGCTATCGCAGCGGGCCCGACGAGGCCGGGCGCTTCGGCGCCTACGGCGGCCGGTTCGTGGCCGAAACGTTGATGCCGCTGGTGCTCGAGTTGGAGACGGCCTACGCCACCGCCCGCCAGGACCCGGCCTTCGCCGCCGAGATGGCTGATTTTCTCGAACACTACGTCGGCCGGCCCAGCCCGCTCTATCATGCCGAGGCGCTGAGCCAGCGCCTGGGGGGCGCACGCATATACTTCAAACGCGACGAGCTCAACCACACCGGCGCCCACAAGATCAACAACTGCCTGGGCCAGGTGCTGCTGGCGCGCCGTATGCGGAAAAGCCGCATCATCGCCGAAACCGGCGCCGGCCAGCACGGCGTCGCCACGGCCACGGTGGCGGCCCGCTTCGGCCTGCCCTGCACCGTCTACATGGGCGAGGTCGACATCGAACGGCAAAAGCCCAACGTCTTCCGCATGAAGCTGCTGGGAGCCGAGGTGGTGCCGGTGTCATCGGGCTCGCGCACCCTCAAGGACGCCATGAACGAGGCGCTGCGCGACTGGGTGAGCAACGTCGACGACACCTTCTACATCATCGGCACGGTGGCCGGGCCGCACCCCTATCCGCTGATGGTGAGGGATTTCCAATCGGTCATCGGCGTTGAGGCCAAAGAGCAGATGCTGGCGGCCGAGGGGCGTTTGCCGGACACCCTGGTGGCCTGCATCGGCGGCGGCTCGAATGCCATGGGCCTCTTTCACCCCTTCCTCGACGACGAGCTTGAGATCATCGGCGTCGAGGCCGCCGGCCATGGCATCGAGACGGGCCAGCATGCCGCCAGCTTGTCCGCCGGCCGGCCCGGCGTGCTGCACGGCAACCGCACCTACCTGTTGCAAGACGCCGATGGCCAGATCACCGAGGCCCATTCGATCTCGGCCGGGCTCGACTACCCCGGCGTCGGCCCCGAGCATTCCTGGCTGCACGATGCGGGCCGCGTTGCTTACGTCGCGGTGAGCGACGCCGAGGCGCTGGAGGCTTTTCAGCTCTGCTGCCGGATCGAGGGCATCATCCCGGCCCTGGAGCCGGCCCATGCCCTGGCCCACGTCGTGCGCATCGCCCCCGAACGCGCCGCCGACAACCTGATTCTGATGAACATGTGCGGCCGCGGCGACAAGGACGTCTTCACGGTGGCCGAGGCGCTGGGGGTGGAATTGTGACGGGGAGGAAACCATGAGCGCGGCGGAGGGCCGCCTGGAGCGCCGTTTTCGGGCCCTGGCCGCGGCCGGCCGCGCCGGCCTGGTAACCTTCCTCACGGCCGGCGATCCCGATGCCCGGACGGCGCTCGAGATCGTCCGCGGCCTGCCCGCCGCCGGCGCCGACGTGATCGAGCTGGGCATGCCTTTCAGCGACCCCGTGGCCGATGGCCCGGCCATCCAGGCGGCCGGCCAGCGCGCCCTGGCGGCCGGCGCCGACATGCCGGCGACGTTGGAATTGGTGCGCGCTTTCCGCGGCAGCGACGACGACACGCCGGTGGTGCTGATGGGCTACTACAATCCCATCCACGCCATGGGCTGCGAGGCCTTCGCCGCGGCGGCGGCAACGGCCGGCGTCGATGGCCTGATCGTCGTCGATCTGCCGCCCGAGGAGGACGCGGCGCTACGCAACCCCGCAGCCGCGGTCGGGCTGAGATTGATCCGCCTGACGACGCCGACCACCGACCAGGCGCGGCTGGGCCGCATCCTCGAACACGCCGCCGGTTTCGTCTACTACGCCGCGGTCACCGGCACTACCGGCGCCGCCTCGGCCCAGGACGCCGACGTGGAAAAGGCCCTGGCCCGCCTGCGCCGCCACACGCAGTTGCCGCTGGCCGTCGGCTTCGGCATCAAGACCCCCGAACAGGTTGCCGCCGTGGCCCGGGTGGCCGACGCCGCGGTGGTCGGTTCGGCCATCGTCGAGTGCCTGGCGGCGACGCTGGAGGCGGGCCGGGCCAGCGGCACCACGGTGGCGGCCGTGCTCGGCTTCGTGGCGCGGTTGGCGGCCCCGCTCGAGTCGCTGCGGGCCCCTGGGGGCGCCTCGTGAACTGGCTCACCAACTTCGTGCGGCCCAAGCTTCAGGCCCTGGTGCGCAAGCGCAACGGGGCCGAGAATCTGTGGCAGAAGTGTCCCAGCTGCGGCCAGATGATCTTCCATCGCGAGCTCGAGCAGAACCAGCGCGTCTGCGGCGCCTGCGACCACCACATGCAACTGCCGCCGGACGAGCGCCTGGCCGGGCTCTTTGGCGAGGCCGCCTTCGAGCGCCTCGAGCTGCCGCCGGTGGAAGTCGACCCGCTCAAGTTCCGCGACGAGAAACGCTACACCGAGCGGCTGCGCGAAAGCCGCAGCAAGACCGGCGAAGAGGAAGCGGTGGTGGTGGCCACGGGCCGGCTGGGCGGCAACCTGGCCGTGGTGGTGGTGCAGAACTTCGCCTTCATGGGCGGCTCCATGGGCCTGGCGGTGGGCGAAGCCATGATGGTGGCGGCCCAGGCAGCCATCGAACGCCGGGCACCGCTGATCGTCTTCAGCGCCGCCGGCGGCGCCCGCATGCAGGAGGGCATTCTCTCGCTCATGCAAATGCCCCGCACCACCATCGCCGTAAGCCAGGTGCGCGATGCCGGGCTGCCCTACATCGTCGTGCTGACCGACCCCACCACCGGCGGCGTCACTGCCTCCTATGCCATGCTGGGCGACGTGGCCCTGGCGGAGCCCAGCGCCCTGATCGGTTTCGCCGGCCCGCGGGTGATCGAGAACACCATCCGCGAGACCCTGCCCGAGGGTTTCCAGCGCTCCGAATTCCTGCTCGACCACGGTATGCTCGACATGGTGGTTCACCGCCACGAGATGCGCGACACCCTGGTCCGTATCGTCGACCTCCTAGGCAACCGCGACCGGCGCGGAACGGCTCTGCTGCCGGCGACCAAGGTGGCGGAGGCCACAAAGGCTGCGGAGGTTGCGGAGGTTGCGGAGGCCACGGATAACACGGGGAGCACAGGGATAACGGTGAGCACGGAGACTGAATCCGGCGCTGATAAACCCGCCGCTGCTGCAGGAGACAAGGGCGCTGGCGAGTGACGCCATCCTGGAGCGCCTGAGCCGCCTCCACCCCAAGCGCATCGATCTCTCGCTGGGCCGGCTGTGGCGCCTGCTCGAACGTCTCGACCATCCCGAACGCCGCCTGCCGCCGGTCATCCATGTCGCCGGCAGCAATGGCAAGGGCTCGGTGGTGGCGCTGCTGGACGCCATGCTGAGGGCTGGCGGCTATGGTCTGCACCGCTACACCTCGCCGCATCTGGTGCGCTTCGCCGAGCGCATCCGCCTGGCCGACGGTAACGATATTGCCGAGGACGAGTTGGCGGCGCTCTTGGAGGAGTGCGAGAGCGCCAACGCCGGCGCCGCCATCACCTTTTTCGAAATCACCACGGCGGCGGCGCTGTTGGCCTTCGCCCGCCGGCCGGCCGAGGGCTTGTTGCTCGAGGTTGGACTGGGCGGCCGCCTCGATGCCACCAACGTGGTGGCCCAGCCACGGCTCTCGCTGATCACGCCGGTGAGCATCGACCACACCGGCTTTTTGGGCGAGACATTGGCCGCCATCGCCGGCGAAAAGGCGGGAATTCTCAAGCCCGGGGTGACGGCGCTGCTGGGCCGCCAGGAGGCCGTAGCGGAAAAGGTGATCGGCGCGCTGGCGGCCGAGCTTGGCACGCCTTTGCTACGCCACGGCCGCGATTGGTGGGTCAGGGCGGAAGCTTCCGGGATGCGGGTAGGCACGCCCCGCGGCGAACGTCTGCTGCCGCGCCCGGCGCTGGCCGGAGAACACCAGCTCGAGAACGCCGGCCTGGCCGTGGCGGCGCTCGATCAGCTCGATGAATTCGCCCTCGACGACGCGGCCATTGCCGCCGGCCTGAAGGGCGTGCGCTGGCCGGCCCGCTTGCAGCACTTGGAGGCAGGACCGTTGCCGGCGCTGCTGCCCGAGGGCAGCGAGCTCTGGCTCGACGGCGGCCACAACGCCGCCGCCGCCCAGGCCCTGGCGGCCGTACTGGCGGGCTGGGCCAGGGAGGCGCCGGTCGAGCTCATCGTCGGTATGTTGGGCAGCAAGGACCCGAAAGCCTTCCTCGCCCCCCTGGTGCCCTATGCGGCGGGCCTGCAAGCCGTCCCCGTGCCCGGCGAAAGCGCCAGCCTGACGGCCAGCGAGCTGGCCGGCCTGGCCGCCAGGCTGGGCCTGAGGGCCACCGCCGCGGCCGACGTCGCCAGCGCCCTCGCCGCCATCACCCGGCCGGCCCGGGTGCTGATCTGCGGTTCCCTCTACCTGGCCGGCACGGTGCTGGCGGCGCAGGAAGAGTGAGGACGGGGCCGCCTATTCCTCGTCGGCGAAGGCCGGTGGGTTGTTCAACAGGCCGATGATGCTCTGGCCGTCGGAGTTGGCGATGGCAGTGCTGAACTTGCCCAGCTCCTGGGAAATATGCTGGGCCCGGAGCTTGGCGCCCTCGACGCCGAGGTCGGGTTCGATCTGGCCGCTGAAATCGTCGACCAGGGCCTCGACCACCAGGCTGGCGTCCTCGACCTCGGTCTTGAGCGCCTCCTGGCTATCCTTGAGGTCGGCCTCGCGGGCCTCGAGGGTGCGGATGGCGGTATTCAGCCTGCCCTCGGCAACCTCCGCCTTGGCCTCCGTGTCGACGGCGATATCGTCGATCTCGAGGCCCTGGGCCGTGAGATCCTGGGCCCGCACGGTCAGCGTCGTCTCGTCCTCGGTCAGCTCGGTCTTGAGGTCGGCGGCCTTCTCCTGCACCGGCGCCGCGCCCTTCAGGGCCACGGCCTGAATGAAACCGGTTGTGCTCTCCTGCACGATCTCGCCGAAGCCCGGATCGACACGGTTTTGGGCAAAGCGGTCGATGGCGCTCTCGCGCTGGCGCTCGGTCAGGCCGCGGCCGCTCCGGGCCGTCTCCAGTTTGACGTCGGCGGCATCCCGGGCGAGCAAATTGGTGCCGTTGACCGCGGCCGCGCCGACGTGGTCGTCGACCACGGCGGCGAGTTCGTCGAAGCGTGCCTCCAGCTTGTCGCAGCTTGATTGGTCGAGGCTCGACTCCTTGGCCTGGATGGCTATCGCGCGCATTTCGAAGAGCACGTCCTTAATCTGGCCCGCGGCCTCGACCGCGGCGGCCGCGGCGGCTTCGGTATTGCCCAGCGCCTCGCGGGCGCTGCGCACCCCGGAGGTGTCGGAGAGCCGTGCCCGCACGGTGTCGGTGCGGCTGTTGGTTTCACCCCGCTCGGCGCTCTCCCTGGTGTTCGGCACCAGGTTGTTGACCTGGTTCAGGGCGTTTAGCGCTGTCAGCGCATTGAACGCCAATGGGTCGATGGAATCCACCATGGTCCGTACCCCGGAATTGAAGCGGCGGCGATGATCGCCCCGCTATTCCGACGCCGAACGCAAGCGCGCGTCACGGCGGCGGTTACCCGTGCACGGCTTTCTGCCTGAATTTTTTGGTTTCAGCGTACTGCTGTGAGCCGATTATAGCCCAAATCGATGTAATTTGCACGCCTTTCGTTGCTCGGCCGGCTCAATCCGGCTGGCTGGCCGGCAGGCCGAGCTGGGCCCGACGCCTGAGCCAGGAACTGGGGCGGTAGCGGTCGTCGCCCGTGAGGTCCTGCAGTCGGCCGAGGATGGTCATTACGCTGTCCGGGCCCATGGCATCGGCCAGGGCCAGCGGGCCTTGGGGATAGTTAAGGCCCAGCGTCATGGCGGTGTCGATGTCGGCCGGCGAGGCGATGCCGATCTGGGCCATCTCGCAGCCCAGGTTGGCCACCATGGCGCGGATGCGCTGGGCGATGAAGCCGGGCGAATCCTTGATCAGCGTCAGCTTGGCACCGCTTAACGCCAACCGCGCCAGCAGCGCCGCCGTCAGCCCCGGATCGCCGCCCGGCGGTGCCATGATGGTAATCCGCTTGTCGGCCGGCACGCTGGTGTCGACGGCCAGCAGACGGCGATGGTCGGCGCCGGTGCGGGCGGCAAAGGCCGAAGCGTCCTCGCCCAGCGGAGCCGCGAGCAGCGGAATTTCGCCGTCGTCGGGGCGGATTTCCGCCCCCGAGGCGGCCAGCAACTCGGCCAGCGCGCCCTCTCGATCATCGCCCAGCAAGGCCACGAATGGGGCCGGCGCGGCCTGGGATGCAGCATCCGGGCTGGGGCCCTCGAGCGCCTTGCCGTCGGCACCGTAGTCGTACCACCCGGCGCCGCTCTTGCGGCCATAGCGGCCGGCCTCGAAGAGCGCCTGATGGGGCGGCGAGGTGGCCAGTCGGCGCTCATGGAAAAAGCCCTCGAAGACGATCTGGCTGACCGGAAAGTTGACGTCGATGCCGGTCAGGTCCATGAGCTCGAAGGGACCCATGCGATAGTTGCAGCAATCCCGCATCACGGCGTCGACCTGGGCCGGCGTAGCCACGCCTTCGTGCAAAATACGCAGCGCCTCGGTATAAAAAGCGCGGCCGCCCAGATTAACGAGAAAGCCGGGCCCGTCCTTGACCACCACCGGCGTGCGGCCCATGCGCCGGCCGATGTCAGAGAGCAGATCGGCCACCTCTGCGCCGGTCTGGGGCGCCCGGATGACCTCGACCAGGCGCATCAGCGGCACCGGATTGAAGAAGTGCATGCCGGCTATGCGCCCGGGCCGGGTGCAGGCCGCGGCGATCGAGGCGATGCGGATGGAAGAGGTGTTGGAGGCGATCACGGCGTCGTCGTCGAGCACCGCCTCCAGGGCCTGGAAGACCTGGTGCTTGACCCCCAGATCCTCGACCACGGCCTCGACCACGGCCTGGCAGCCGGCCAGGGCCTCGAGCCCGGCCACCACCTCGATGCGGGCCTTGGCGGCAGCCGCGTCGGCTTCTTCCAGCCGGCCCTTTTCGACCTGGCGGGCGAGCATTTGGGCGACGAACTCGCGGCCCGCCTCGGCGGCGCCCTCTTGGGCGTCGTAAAGCCGCACCGCCAGGCCGCCGCTGGCCGCCACCTGGGCGATGCCTCGGCCCATGGCGCCAGCGCCGACGATACCGATAGTCAGGTCGTTCTCCGTCGCCGCCACGATGGCTCCTTTCGCTCTCTTGTGCCCCGGGTGCCCTTTGTTCCATGCTGGCGCGGATAAGATCAAGGCCTTGCTGGCCGGCGAATGGAGGAGATCGCTCGCATGACCAGGGTATCGCTGTTCAATAGCCCGCTGTTGCTCGGCTTCGAACACCTCGAACGCACGCTGGACCGCCTGAGCAAGGCCGATGGCGAGGGCTATCCGCCCTACAACATCGAGCGGACCGGCCCGGATGGCATGCGCATCAGCCTGGCCCTGGCCGGCTTCGGTGCCGGCGACCTGGAGCTCACGGTGGAGGAAAACCAGCTCATCGTGCGCGGCCGCCAGCGCGACGACAACGACCGTGTCTATCTTCACCGCGGTATCGCCGCCCGCCAGTTCCAGCGCACCTTCCTGCTGGCCGAGGGCATCGAGGTCGAGGGCGCCGACCTCGAGGACGGGCTTTTGCACATCACCCTGGTACGGCCCGAGCCCAAGGTGCGAAGCCGCAGCATCGAGATCCGCCAGGGCGGCGGCCAATCCAAGACCACCGCCATCGACGTGGAATAGCCCTTCAACGCACTTCCAGCTTGCGGTCTACTTTCAGCACCTCCCGCAGGCTCTGGCCCCTGAGCCGCAGCAGCCGGTATTCGCCGACGTAGGTTCCCGCCGCCCAGGGGCGCCGGCCGCGCTTGCCGATGAACTTGAACCAGCGCGCCTTGTGCCGTGTCACGGGGCCGCCTCGCGCCTGTGCAATGACGGCGCCATCGGGGCCCAGGAAGCGCAGGAACTCGTGGTCGCCGGGGTGACGGCCGTAGATCAGCACCCAAAAGACCAGGTTGGGCGCCTGGCGGCCGAGCCGCGTGTGGCGCTGGCCGCCGGCCACCACCTCGGCCATTTTGGGCACCTGGGGGCTAAAGCCTGTCGCGATCAGGCCGCTGGCGACATAGCCCAGGCGGGCCGCCAGGGCGGGTTGCCACAGGGCGGAGCGCGAAGGTGATTTGCCGCCCGCGGCTCCGGTATCGCCGCAAGTGCCAGCGCCACGGCGCCCGACAAAGGGATCGACCACCTCGCCCCGGTGGCGCAGCACCAGGTGGACGTGATGGAATTCGCTTTTGCCGGAAAGACCGATCAGGCCGAGCTGCTGGCCGGCCGCCAGGCTTTGACCCGGCCGCACCGTGATGCTGCCCCGGCGCAGGTGGCAAAGCTGGCTTTGCCAGTCGCCGCCGTGGTCGATGACGACGCCGTTGCCGCACTCGCGGCCGGCAAAGCGGCGGCGATCAAGGGGCTGGCCCAGGATGTGGTCGGGCTCGCTGTTGCGCAGCCGCAGCACCCGGCCGGCGGCCACCGCCAGCACGGCCACGCCGCGGCACACCAGGGCGGGGTCGTGGACGGCGAAATCGCTGCCCTTGTGGCCATCGTAGCTGAGTGCGCCGCAGCTGTAGTCGGCGACGCCCGGGCCGGCATCATGGTCGACGTAGTTGCGCACCGGACAACTTTTTCCGGCCGGGCAGTCGAGCGGCAAGCCCAGCATGGGGGCCGGCGGCTCAGCCGCCACGGCTGACCGACAAACCACGGCCAGAACCGCGGCAACGGCAAGGAATCCGCTAAGGAGCCAAAACCTCATGGCCGGCGATCATAACCGATCGTCGGACCTTGTCTTTAGAGGGAATAGGTCAGGCGGCGTGGGGGGCGGCGGAATCGGTGAGCAGCGCGAACAGCGCGTCGTCCTCGTCGGAGCCGCGCAGCTTTTCGCACACCGTCTTGTCGCGCAGCAACCTGGACACCCAGGCCAGGGCCTTGAGGTGGTCGGCACCGGCCGATTCCGGAGCCAGCAGCAGGAACACCAGATCCACCGGCTCGTCGTCGACGGCGTCGAAATCGACCGGCCGCTCCAGTTTGACAAAGAGGCCGTGCAAGCGTTCGAGCTCGGCCAGCTTGCCGTGGGGTATGGCAATGCCATTGCCGACACCGGTGGTGCCCAGGCGCTCGCGCTCCAGCAGCACGTCGAAAATGGCCCTTTCAC